>Ga0307931_1000592_pt1 | contig 23116 bp, 25 predicted proteins | sample OrgLakmetageno47_FD_201816 | JGI IMG/M metagenome (GOLD analysis project Ga0307931, IMG submission 201816) | Saline water microbial communities from Organic Lake, Antarctica - #47 | ecosystem: Environmental > Aquatic > Non-marine Saline and Alkaline > Saline | place: Antarctica: Organic Lake...
CCAGTCACTCCTTGGATTAAGTCTTTCCGATGAATATACCCACCCCTACCCTGACCTTGCTTTCGGTCAAAGCCCAGGCCGGCAGCGGCGCCTTGCCCTTCATTTTCGCGCGACGAGCCGCCACCTTTTAGGGAGATGGTGGAGATGGGGGGGGGGGGAGGTTAAAAGAAAAAAGAGAAAGGAGAAAGGGAAAATGGAAAGGTGAAAGTTGGGAAAGAAAGAAAGAAAGAAATGACATCGAATGTCCAACGAATAGAGAAAAAGCATGAAGAGGTTAACAGTGCGGGAGGTTCATCCTTGATACTCAAAAATAAAGTATCCAAAAAAAAAAATCCGCGCTCATTCACGCATTCGTTTCTCTCCTTTCGTTCATGAACTCAATTCACACCAATACCGTTGCCACGTCGACTGCTCCTGTGCTCTTCTTTTCGTCTCCTCCGTCACTGTTTCCTACTGCTGCTGTCGCATCCTTGGCCTCCGCTTTGGCGTCGGAATTTTCCGGGCCGCTGTTCCCGTAAGTGGGACTGGAGTTGTCATTGGCCAATCCCGTATTTTTGGCTTCGCTCTTGTCTGCGGCGAAGGACGACGAAAACATGTCTAACATTTTGGACTCTTGCTGTGTGTCACTCAAGGCCTCGCCCGTGGAGGAGACGCCTCGCACCTGACAAATCCAAGAGGCGAAATCAAGAACAAAAAAAGAGAGATGACAATTTCGCGATTTTATCGTTCTCGCGTGAGGGGTTTCTTTCAATCCTAGTGCCTTCCCTTCTCAATACCACCTCCACCCAATAACCAATTCTCATCCCCCCTCTGCACTGCATGTGTGTGTCGTATCTTTTCCTCCCATCATCATCATCATAGTAGCACCTGCGCGCGCATTTTGGCCTGGGATTCGTTGAACTTGCGCCTGGCCTCTGCTTTGACCTCGGCGTCTTTCGCTTGCTCTTGGTCTAACGCCACCTGCGTGCATATGAGAGAGAGAGGATGGCGAAAAGTGAGCGTGCATGGGAATGTAAACCCACCATGACTATGGCTACAAAAATACTGCGGGGAAGACATTGATTACGATGAAACGAGAAGAAGTACCCAGTACAACTTCGCCACGCTAGGTACCCTTTGACTAATAATTGTTGAGCTTCAAATGTAGCAACAAACCAACCTTGGTGCGCAGCAGATCAGCCAGCCATTTGCGGTGCCGCGACAACGCCGTGTCCTTCTTCGTGCGCTTCATCTATGGAGGATACCCAAAGAAAGAGAGTGGGCAATAAGAGAAATAAATACACATCAAATGACGGGTGCCGAAGAAAGGGAGAATGGTAGAAGTACACCATAAGGATTACTGAACGTATGATGTCAAACATTCTATCGATAGATTCATGATGTGAAGACCATGACTGCAAAAAGGGCACACTATCGTAAAAGGCTTGGACCATTTTTGGCCTTCACGTCAAATAAGTGAATCAGCAGGGGATCATTAGAACTCTTAACTCGACAAATCACGGGCACACTCGCACACACACCTCTCGGATTTCTAATTTTCGGTTGAGGCCCAAGCTCTCGGGCACAGTGCCGCAACTGAAGGTGTTGGCAGCCGCGCCACCTCCACCTCCGCTTGCAGCAGCAGCCGCCGCTCCCCCCGCTGCGCCCGCGAAAGGCCGGTTGCAAAGCATCACGCCCTTGTAGTTGCCTATCGTGACAGGGCAAGAGTCAATCATAATTACCTTAACAAACTGTATGCATAATTGAGCAGTCTAGTGCTAGCCTATTTCTTTTCACAGAACAACGCTATGGCAGTATTTTGTGTCTCTGGACGGAACACGATCGCAATAATATAGAATGACTTACCGATGGAGACGGATGAGTCAACCATGCCAGTCGCAATGGAAGCTGGTCTTTCGCTCATCATCATACCCTGCATGACGGCAGCGCTTGGGAACAGTGCCCCTTCTAGACACAGCGCTAGCTCTAGCTAGAGCAGCCCTCGATGAATGAACGCTACAAAATCGATATCACAAAAAAACGTAAAAATGCTCCAATGTGATATTTAACGCAGAAATCAACGTCCTGTTGTTGCCTGTTGCTGCCTCTTCACCTCGCGTTGGGAGTTGGGAGGTCGTTGCGCCCGTCGGTGAGTTGGACATTGTAGCGCTGCCCTTGAATGATCGAACGCTTTGATAGACTGTGCATGCTCTGATTCATGATATATGCCGACTTATGCATACTTGTCTTTCCTAGATTTTGAGCAGTTATTTTCTCCTGTGCTTAGTATTGATCTGCTTGTCCAATTGCTTTCCCGTAACCCTTGCCCCTCACACGTAACGCCTTTGTTCGTGCTTACAGCGCGTCTGCTGACAGTTTCGCTTGGAGACATGTTTCGCAATACCTTCCAGTCGGGCTTTTTGTCCATCCTGTACTCCATTGGCAGTAAACCATTGCAGGTGTGTGGGGCCACCAGTCACTGACAAGGCGGTTATTCGAGAGACTATCGAACACATTCTCCGTTGTACTCTTCGCTCTCCATAAAGCGCATTATCATAGATTAATACGTATTCTATTGAGTTATATGTTTGCTAATACACCCTTGTATCGTCCTTTTACTCACATCCATGGAACAATATGTTACTGCCCTCACTCACCCCTACTCCTTGGCTGTCTATTGCTATTACCTCGTCGCCAGATCTGGGACAAAAAGGTGCGCAATGGACACATCAAGCGGATCACAGACCAAGACATCCAGTCGTCCGTGCTCGAAATCATGGGCACCAATGTGTCAACAAACTTCATCACTTGCCCAGCTGGTAGGCACATGTAGATCGCAGAATTTGCGCACGCAGGCCTCTAGGCTTACGAGAGGAGCGAAGGGCTAAAAGGAGGAATGTGCTAACACTTTCTATTCTTGCAGCGGGCACTCTCTTTTTGCCGTAGTATAGGCACACATTCTTCTTTGATCCAAACATTCCCGGGGCTCAGTCCTCGCGACATTCGATCACTCTGTTTTGTTCCTTCTTACGTCCTCCCAATTCACCTCTCCCCCTCCTTCTTATACTTATTTCTTTCTTGTGTAGACCCCAAGCGCACCTTGGGCATCAAGCTCCCGTTTCTGGTGATGATCATCAAAAACTTGAAAAAGTACTTCACCTTTGAAGTGCAAGTGTTGGACGACAAGAATGTGCGGCGGCGGTTCCGCGCGTCCAACTACCAGTCAACCACCCGAGTGAAGCCGTTCATTTGCACCATGCCCATGCGCCTCGACGAAGGCTGGAACCAAATCCAGGTACCTGCTTGCTTGCGAGCTTGCTTGCTTGTGCTTGTGTGTATGCGTGTGTGTATGTGTGCGTGGTGTTGATTTTCAAGATCTTCCGTGTGCGCGTATTCCTGAACTCACGTTTTCCAAGAACTTTCGCGTGCTGGTGTCCTCTTTGTCTCGCCTGTTCATTTCACTATACTTTTTAGCCTTCCTTCGGATGAATATGGCTCTCCAAGTCTTTATCTGTGTTTGCATCTGTCTCCCCTAAGTGCTGCGCGTTCTCATCGCGAATTCATTCTGCTGCCGTGCTAACCTTGCCCTTGCCTCTGCTTCCATCTCATCAGTTCAATTTGTCGGACTTCACCCGCCGCGCTTACGGCACCAACTACATTGAAACGCTGCGGGTGCAAATTCACGCCAACTGCCGGATCCGCCGCATTTACTTCAGGTGAGTGAGTGGGTGGGTATGTAGAAGGACGCGACTTGTCACTCCAATTAGGAAATCGAAGCGCGATGCCTCCCCACTCTCCTTCATTCTCTTTCTTATTATTCCTATCATTGACCTAATACTCCCCCTTTTTTCAATCTGCTTTGTCTTTGAACAGCGACCGGCTGTATTCGGAGGAAGAGTTGCCACCTGAGTTCAAGCTCTTCCTGCCCATTCAAAAAGATTCCGCGGGAGCGCCTTCGTCGAGTGGAGTATGAAGAGATAAGAGAAGGAGGGCGAGGACCTAAGTAAGCACCTCTCCCTCTTGCCAGCTCAGCGGCCATATCTATTGATTATAACAAGGGGTTCGGGGTTCTCGTAGATACATGGGTGAAACCTATCCTGAGTGGAGCAACTGGGGAGTATCATCTAATGTAATCTAATCTTACTAGTATAATCTAGTCGAATGGTTGAAACCTGAAACCACAAGCACGCGGAAGTGGCGAGTGCAAGTGGCAAGGCAAGTGAGAAGGGCTTGGCGCTTGTTATCGATAATGCTCGTATCTGATAACTGATAAATCCAAATAGTAAGACGTAGGCAGAATAGTGCATCGTAATCCATATAAAATATAATGATTTTTCGGGGAAGGGATGGCAATTCCAGCCCCCAATCCGCAATCCGGTGGCCAGGGTTGAGATTCCCGTTTCCGCGGAATTCCCGCCGCACGATGGCTAAAAATTTCACTTTACGTGGTATTTCCGCGGGTTTCCGCGCAGGGTTGAGATTCCCGTTTCCGTGGAATTCCCGCGCGATGGCTAAAAATTTCACTTCACGTGGTATTTCCGCGGTATTTCCGCGGGTTTCCCGCGGTATTTCCGTGCCTAGGTCATTAAGGCACTGCCAATTTCCCGTCGCGGAAATCACGTCTGATTGGTAAAAATTCCCTTTCAGCGGGAATTTCGCGGAATTTCCCGCGGGAAACCGACCCTATTTTCCGCGGGTTTTCCGCGGGATCTCTGTGCCGTGTGGTCATATTGGATATTGGCACTGGCACTGCTAAATTCCAGTCGCGGAAATCGCGTCTGATTGATAAAAATTTCCCTTTGATGAAAGTTTTCCTTTCCGTGGGAATTCCGCGGCATTTCCCGCGGGAAACTGAACCTAGCCGATGGCCAAAGTGGATATCGCGCTATCGCGATATACAATATACATAGGATTATGGATTATGGGCAATCGAAAACCTAAAATACTGGAATCCTTACCTATAACCCATTATCTAGGAATAAAAAAATAAAAACCAGATAAGTCGATTTAAAAAATGAGGTCCATTGGCAATCAGAAATTATGAACATTCCCCATTGCAGGTCAATAGATACGTGGATGCTGTATTGTTTAGAAACCGTGAAGCACGATCTGAGCTGCTCGGCAGATCTCTTGGTCGACAAGGAATTCCTGCAAGCAAGGATCGAAAAGACCATTCAAGAAAGAAGAAGAACGCAAAAATAACAAAAAAACTGACTTGGCAAACCATGGCAAAGAGGCAGATGCAAAGTAAGCAAGAAGGTGGTAACAAAAATCTTCTTCCCGGCATCAATGGCGAATGCATGAACTCTTTATGGGAGAGAGTGAAGGTGCAGTGCGCACCACTAGAGAGCTGAGGGAGATATTGACGAAACAATACCTTAGCACCGACGCGCTGGTCGCCGGAGAGCTGAATGATTTCGGCACCTTCTTCGTCCTTGTTTAAGGCTCCGTTGCACGAGAAGTTTTTCTTGAAAGCCTGCATTAGGGCAGCGGCGCGCACACGGGTAAAGACGGGGCATGAATAAGCAGCATGTGAACACGTAGACTAGCATCTTGTCAACGATTTGAGCACCACTCATCTAGAATGGCACTAGTCCGTGCCAAGCCAAATGTGAATGTAAACGTGGCACACGTGTCGAACCTTGCAAATGCGCTTGATGTCGAGGTCTTCGGCTAAGCCTTCGATGAGAGTAATGCACTTGCGGCCGTTGCGCTGCTGCACGCGAATGTGAACTTTAGAGGAGTCACCACCACCGCCTTCGGCTTCCGCGAAGGCATCTGACAAAAAAACCAACCATTCGTTTTAGCAAATAGTCGAGGCAAGGACTATTTCGACCCATCAAATTTATACGAGACCGGAGCCGGATTGCGTTGGCAAAGTGACAAAATGAAAGGAAGCACAAGAAGCTAGCATATATTTACCATATTTCTTTCCCAAGTTAGAAATCTCCATGGCTCGTGGTTTGCTTTAGAGTAATCGTGTACTTGCTTCTGTCCTGTGGGCGAGATAGCGAGGTGTACTGTACTTAGAAAGCTGGAGCGACGAAAGGACGAGGAAAATGCGAAGTGTGCGCAGGAAAATTTCAAGTGGCAGGCAGGGCGGTGTATTATTTGCCATATTAGGGCATACCTTCGTTCTGTTCGCTGTTTTTTGTTCTTCAGCGAATCGGTGAACTCCAGAGCTCTTCTTACCTTCTTACGCTCTTGCTTGCAAGCAGCGAGGAGACACAAGCAAGAGATGGGGCCATTCTTCTCACTAGACCCAAGGAGCACTTGAACCTCTCTTTTGGATTAGAAATCCACTTTCTTCTGAAGCATCCTGGTGCAAAGTGCGTCGTGTAGTACTGGTCAAAACGTAAGAGGACTTCCCTGTCCTCTTTACGATTTTGACTTGCGCGCAACGCACGCACGTACACTTCTGCCCGCTGCATTGGCTTCTGTGTCGTTTGGGTTTGTATTAGCTCGAGTATTACTGTAGTACCCTCGATTACTAGCTGATAAATATGGCGAGTAATTTATCACGTCCCTTAACGACTACGCCACACGAGTCACACGTGCAGCTCGCCATGGGCCCCGCAGGAGCTGGGAAAAGCACCCATTGTGCCTCGGTGAGAAATAGCGCTGCCGACGAGGGCGCAATATACATGTGACTCCCCTATGCCCTTTGCCCTTACCCACATGCCACCTAGGAAGCTACAAGTATAAGTTAGATATTTTAATGTTATTGCTTCTGCGGAGAGTGCATTTTGGCGCATGTCTCTGTAATCTCTAAATCTTCTTTGGACAGGTCGAAGTGGAGACAGCTGACTCACTCCATTCCTAAACCTCTTGATGCCTGATGGCTGGAGGTCACCTCGTGAGTACATGATTACAATTGCGTTACGCAATACGCAAAACCTGTCAGACTTGTTCTGAAGGTTACATTTTTCTGTTGCTATATGCAACAGTGGTGTTACTTTTTACTTGGGGAGTATTAAGCAGGCTCGACTAGACTTTAGATATAGGTCAGTGATTTTCCGTGAACTTGCCTAATACTTCAGGATTGTGAAGAGGGCAGGAAACATCATAGTTCCAGAACTCTCTACAGTGGAAACTTCTCTGTCTGTTTCTACATTGAAGAGAGCACGCCGCTGCTCTGTCTCGTGGGCGCGCCGAGCCAGGGACCTCCGCTTTTCCTCTGGTGTCACTCCAGTGTCGCACCGAGGTGGCCGCAGCTGATAATTCCGAATACCGAGAGATCGAGAGGCACTTTTTTGATGAGCTCCAGCCAGCCAGCAAGTAGCCAGCGCAGTCCTGCGCTAGGATTGCCCATTCCGAAAAGGCTCTCGACCACTGGACATCACTGAACATCCAACAATGACATTCGCACGCAGCTTGTGGTGAAGCGTCGGCCAAAAACTCGCATTCAGTCGCAGCAATCAATTGAAATGTAACCCACGAGCAAGAGGCGTGTAAATCCCAGGGCGGGTCGGATGCTATGTATCCTTATGTCATTTTAGAAACCGTGAAGCACGATTTGAGCTGCTCGGCAGATCTCTTGGTCCACAAGGAATTCCTGCAAGCAAGTACCAAGAAGAGCATAGGGAAAAGCCATTGCCAGAAGAAGAAGCAAAAATACTGAAGTAACAAAACATGATTAAGAGGCTGATGTATATGACTACATTCCGAGGATATAAATATGTACGCTTACAAAGTGATAGTCAAAGAAGCGATAAGAGCGCGTGGCGAACAAACGGACTCTCAATGGGAGCGAGCAGTGGCGCGTATTGCGTCTTTCAAGAGCTCTGTGAGAATTTCATAAAAAGACCTTAGCACCGACGCGTTGGTCGCCGGAGAGCTGAATGATTTCGGCACCTTCTTCGTCCTTGTTTAAGGCTCCGTTGCACGAGAAGTATTTCTTGAAAGCCTGCATAAGGGCAGCGGCAGCGAGCACGGGCGAAGTCAATATGAGAGGTAAAGAGCACACAACAAAAAGAGTAAAGAGAAGGCAGTGAAAAGTAATCGGTCTAGGCGCCGGTAGCAACTTGCGGAAAAATCCGATCGTGACGAAAGACAAATGGCATATGCGTAGCACGTATATAATGTACCTTGCAAAGGCTCTTGATGTCGAGGTCCTCAGCTAAACCTTCGATGAGAGTAATACACTGGCGGCCGTTACGCTGCTGAACGCGAATGTGAACTTTAGAGAAATCGCCACCATCGCCTTCGGCTTCCGCAAAAGGATCTGGTTTAAAGTCCATGCAAGTGTGTTTTAGCGAATGCGAGCATCGAGGCAACGGCTATTTGGCCCATCGAATATATCCCAGGCCAGAGCCGGATTGCGTTGGTGAAGTGACAAAATTTAAGGCAGCTTGAGATGATAGCATTTAAAACCGCGTTTCTTTTCCAAGTTAGAGATATCCATGGCTTGTGGTCTTGTGGTTTGCTTTAGAATAAACGTGTACTTGCTTTTGTCTGGTGGGCGAGAAACAAGTTGTACAGTAAAGGAACTGACCGAGCGGTGAGAGGACGAGAGGACAAAAAAGTGCGAAGAAGCGTGCAGGAAAATTCCGAGTGATGTTTGTTTTGTTTTTGTCATATTAGAGCGTAAATTTGTTCTGATGAGCTGCTGATGATGAGCAGCCGCCGCACCGGCTGTGCTTCTTCTTTTCTTGTCGTCCGGTCGTCCGTCGACTGCTGAGAGTTGCTCGCTCAGTTCAGCGAAACCGCGAACTCTCGAGGCACGAAGCGAGGGTTAGAGTGCATAGATAAAGTATTAGGCTAAGAAGTCTGAGGAGCAATTGATCCTTTTCACCTATAGTAGCAATTGTTCTTCCTTCATTTCTAGGCATTCCGATACATAGTCGGTCTTGATTTAGCCTCATTTAGTAGACTAGCAGCAGATACGTGCAGCGAGTACTTCACCGCAGCTCTCTACAATGCCGCCACACGTGCAACTCGTGATGGGCCCCGCAGGAGTGGGGAAAAGCACTTATTGCGCTTCGATGCAAGAACACGCTGCCAACGAACGGCGCAATTTACATGTAGCAAATTTGGACCCCGCCGCGGAAGCATTCGATTACCGGGTGGCCTTTGACATTCGGGTATTCAAGCGTTTACAGAGCATAAGCAGGCTGCATCATTGGACATCTTACTGAAGTTTGCGCGGAAAGAAAATGAAGCAACCTTGCTCTATTCAGATAAAACTCTTCATGACACGACCCCTAACTAACTCACTCTCTAATGTAGGACCTCGTGAGCGTGGAAGACGTGATGGAAGAAATGGAGCTCGGGCCAAACGGAGGGTGAGTGAATAGAAAACCCGTTTGAAATGGTTTAGACCCATTTGAAATGGTTTAGAAAATTCGCGAGTGGAGTCGGGTTCATGAAATCAAAGCTACGACAGAAATAAATTTCTTTTTGATACCCCTTCGAAACAGCAACCCATCTGCCGGTACACTTTTAACTGCACCTCAAAGACGCAACTTCTGATTGCTTTGCTTTATCTTTCAACGCCCTTTTCTCATGACGTCTCTATCCCTTTGCTAAACCCAACTACGACTAAACCCAACCACGACTACTCCTCGACGCAGACTGCTGTACTGCATGGAGTATTTGCTCGAAAATTTGGACTGGCTTCAGGACCACTTAGAGGCGTACAACGAAGACGAGTACTTGATTCTAGACTGCCCCGGCCAGGTACCAGGGGGCGGGTTCGTTTAATGGAGCTTAAGGAAAAAGAAGAAAACTGAGCTATTTATAGTATTCGGAGGGGAATTCTGATGGTACAAACATAATTGCATTATGAATATAGTTGCATTTCTTCGCTCTACCTAGCTTGCCTTTCCCACTGCTGTACTACACCGTGACACTCCTGTAGCGATCCCTTGCTTCAGTGGTACCAGCTTCCTGATGCGCTTCCTGACTGTGCGTATCTTTGCTTTGCTGACATTGCCCTCCTAGGTGGAGTTGTATTCCCACGTGCCAGTAATGCGGTCCATCGCCGAAGCCCTGACAACGCTGGGGGTAAGTGTGGAAGAGAGTGAGAGAGTGTGTGAATGAGGGGTTCCAAAAAATATTCTATTTGAGAGATAGAACCAGAGATGGAGAGGGGGGAGATAGTATGAATTGGAGAATGAATAGAGATGAAAGAGAGTGTGCTTCTACCTTTTCCTCGTGCCCGTATGTACACTCACCGCGCGCCTTACCCCCCCTCTCTCCCTCCCGCCCTCCCCACACTCTCTCCCCCCATTCACCCTTCTTCCTCCCTACATGTGCTACAGGTCCGCGTCTGCGCGTGCTATTTGATTGACGCGACTTTTGCGGCTGACCCAGCCAAATTCATTAGCGGGTCGCTGCTGTCCCTGTCGGCCATGGTAAAGATACGAGGGATACTATCACGCAACGCCAATTCCTTTCTTGAGGGGAGGGGGGGGTCGTGAGAGAGAGAATAAAGGGGTGTTCCTGCCGTCAACAAAGAGAAAAGAGAATTGAAAGTGAAAGGTGATAGTGGAAATAGGGAGTAGGAGTGAGAGTAGGCGTGGAGAGGTTTTCATCTTCTCGTTTCTCATCGCTAAAAAAGCGCAAGTCGTGCGATTCGAAGTGTTGTTTTACACACTCATGAAGGAATGGAGCTTGTTTTCATGGTTTTTAAAATTACACCATGCTACACATATGTTAGGTGCAACTGGAGCTGCCGCACCTGAACGTGCTCACCAAATGCGACCTAGTCGACGAAGACGAGCTGCAGAGGGTATTGGACTTTGAGTCGGCGTCGATGCTGCTGGATTCGGCCAGGTGTAACTGAATGAATGAATGAATGAGCACACAAAAACGGAGATGTGAATGAATATGATGAAAATGAGTTCGGCTGGATTCGTTATTAGTTTTTTTTTGAAGTTGTTTGGAGTTTGCGCACATTTGCTTTCCTCTCTCGGTTTCATTTTTGCTATTTGGATGAAATAACGAATCATGGCGCTTTCATGTCTCTCCACTTTCTTCCTCTTATCTCACAAACGCAGTTCTTTTCACTGTTCGCACGTAACATTCCCATTCCCTCTTCCTTGTGCATGGCCGTTCGTTTTTCACAACCTTACTCTTTTTAGATCCACCATTGGCGATACCTTTGCCGGTGATGACGTCACTAAAACCCTCCGGGACCACCACGAAGGCGAAGATGATGACGTCATCGACGAGGAGGGTGATGACGTCAGCGATCTTTCAGGTATCTCTTCTTCCCCTTCTTCTTCTGTCCTGCAGAAGCGGCAGTTGCAATCATTGACAGACAGTGGTGGAGGCGGTGGAGGCGGTGGTAGTGGTGGCGGGTTAGGAGCTTTCGGTCGAGGTGCTGGCGGCACGCGGTTGTCCAAACTGACATACGCCATTACGAGGTATTTGGGTGGTTCGTTCATTCATTAGGGGTGAGGGTGCGTTTTGACTTCATCCTTGCCTAATTCCTCACGTACGCCTGCACTCTCAACCTCTCCATGCCTCCCCATTAATATGCACTATTTATACGCTTGTGTGTTGTCTGTTCACACCCCTCCTGTTTCCGCGTACATGTGCATCGACAGCCTTCTCGACGATTTCACTATGGTGGCTTACGTGCCTCTCAACTTGAAGGTAAGATGTGGATAGAGATTTACTTCACTTCTTGATTCGCAATAACAAGCATGCACCATGAATAGTGGTTTCTCTTCTCTTTCTTCTTCTTCTTATCCTTTTCTTCCTTCGTCAACATCTCGCTATACACGAGCATCACAAGTACTTCTGCAATTTTGACTCTAAACGTAGCACCTGCCTGTAGCTAGGTACTTTGCTCAATCCATTTTTTCAGCCGAGGCCGATTGATAAGCGTTCGCCATTGGCTGCTGTTGGGTCACTCCTTTTTGTTGCCTCTTATCGTTGCTCTAACGTTACTCTGTTGTTTATGCTGCCTCTTTCTCTGACAGGACGAAGAGTCCATGGAATTGGTCTTGCGCGCTGCTGAGTCACTAACGCAATTTGGCGAAGACTGCGAAGTGGTCGAGCGCGAGCGCGACGAGTGCTGAGTCATATATCGTGATGAATGAGAGCAAGAGGGGGAGGATAATGAGGCAGTGGAATATGTAAATCCGTTCAATTCTCTCGTGATACAACTCCATCGCCAAATGCAAATCAATACACAATACAGAATACTGCTGGTTAACTCCCGAGGTCGAGGTCCAGGTCTAAATCTAGAATCTTGATTAGTAGCAAAAAATGAATTATAAAACAATACTCTGTCGAAGTACTCATATCACCTTCTAGGCTGCCTTCTTACCTCTATTCTCCTAACAGCACCTAACCGAACGGTTAGGAACGCACGGACACCGAACACACAACACAAACACGAACTCAAATGGCGCATGACGCGGGAGCAAATTTTAAGGGCAGAAATTCTTATCACGTGCGGTGCGTTTAAGTCGAAATTAAACAGGTGGATTCTTGGAATTAGCGGGCAGGAGGTGTCGCTAAATTATCTCCTTGTACCATGTCCACAGCTAACACGAACACGGTGTTATGCGTTATTGGCATTGGTATTGCTTCAGCCCAGTCAGACTTGTTCTGGAGGATTCATCAAAACGCAGCTTTATGCTATTTGTTGTTGTTTCTTTGCAATTGGGGAGTATAATCTAATCTAATCTAATCTGCTGGCTGCATGCTGCTGGTTGTTGGGCGCTGTGCACCATTGGCCTGGCTTTATGAGTGTTAAAGAAGGGCTCCATCTAGCACAGACTTAGTTAGAGCCAGCGTCTGCGGGGAGCGGGGAGTCTCCCGGGCAGGACTGAAGCTCATCATTTTCCGCACCCTCCTTGAGGGGAGGACGGGAGGACATCATTTTTTTGAAAGAAAAGAAAAGCACCAATCTTCTCGCTTCATTTCCCATCTTCTCGTCGTCTTCTTGTCGTCTCACGTCTTCTCGTGGCTCGTGGCAGTGTCATCAGCTATCCGCAGCGGGGAAACAATACACCGAGGGGCGACGCTCGAGATGAACAACGCGCACTTCAAGCAATTTGCGCAAGAGTCTGAGCCGTCAATCGAACTCAAACATGGAAATTCACCGACGTCATCGCCTTCTAGTGAGGAGGCCTCCACTAGCAGTGGGAATGATGGGCTGTTGCAAATGGAGGAAGGAGATGGGGGTGACACAGGAGCAGCGGTACTGCTAAAGGCGCATGGTCTGGGAAAATTTGCGCTGCCTCTGAATGAAGTAAGGAGGCTCAGTTTAAGGCTAGAATACTGCCCACCTTTTCTTCACGTGAGAATAGCCGTTGTTGCCTCTCAGCTGAAAATGAGAGTGAGAAGGAAATGTTCTTTGAGCTAAAATTGTACTTAGCGGCATTATTTTCCTCAACAAAGCACTCTAGATCAATTACCTTTCTACTACATTGTAATATGACATTTTATTACGAATGTTTTGCGTACACGCATGTATGATACACTCCAGTCATACCTCAAATCTTTCTCTATCTCTTTCTCACCCTCCACCTCCCCTGCTGCGCCGCCCTCTACTCCCTCAACTATCCCTCAAGCTGGGCGTGAATACAGTGGAGGAATTGAGACTCTTCTGCGACCGTGGCCTGGGCGATGCAGTAGGCCTGAAAAAAGCGCACCTCGTCAAGTATGGTTTAATTTATATAATAACGATGATGACCAATTTCGCCCACTCATCTACGGTTGCTAAGTTAGCTAGCTACGGTGGCCTCCTGCACGTGTACCTACTGTACCAATTCGGAATTATTTTGTCATGAGTGCCTCTATTTAGATGCTTCCAGCCTCTTGCACCCTATCTTCTTATTACCTTCTATATATTCTCCTCGGACTGATTTCCTTTTTCTTCGGGTTCTTCTTCTTCTTCGGGTTCTTCTTCTTCTTTTTCTTCGTCTTCTTCTTCTTCTTCGTCTTCTTCTTCATTTTCTCCTCATTCGCCTAGAATTGAACGCGCCCTCGAGGGAAGGCAAGCACCAGACCAACGCGCGTCTTTTGGCCCGCGTGTCTTAAAAATGGTGCGTGTGTGTACATCTACACTGAAAATCGTTCCTGCGCTTCTTTTCAATTGGCTCCTTCTGCTCTCTTTTATTTGTCACAAGGGTGATTCCCAACCCCTAGCTACTATGGTAGTGTTGTCCGTATCTGGCAACGTATCAAACGGATGAACTTCTAGGAGTTGCAAAGATCACTTAGAACAATGAACGAATACATGCACATTTTTTGCTACATTCTTTCTTCATGTCTACAGGCGGATCCGCACCGTGAAAAAGGTGCTCCTTTAGCGTCAACTGCGACTCCTTCTTCCTCTTCCTCTTCGGCCTCTTCATCGTCTTCGTCTTCGAGAAAAAAGACGAAGAAAAGCACGAAATCGAAAGCTACCCCGCCCGCAGTAGCGCAGCCTGTAACCCAACAACAAGAACAACCACAGCAGCATCGTGTGGTGCTTGCAGCAACATCGTTTGACGGCAGCGATTATGCGGTGGACTTCTCACAAAGCGTGCTCCACTTACCGCTCCCTTACAAGGTTTGGTGCTGTTGTCTTTGAGCGCATATATATTTGTGCTCAAATTGGACGAAAGCGTATTCTTCAAGACTGCTGTTCTTCTGCATCAGATGGCGTTTCGCTTCAAATTATTGGGTTTGCTTGCCGTCACCAACGTTGCCATTGTAGTGATCTCCATCATTGCAGCGGCTACACTCGGGGCGCAAGCAGAGGGGAAATTTCAACTGAGTTTTAACATCACTGCCTCAGTACTGTGGTAAGCATATGATACTTAAGTAATACACAGTCGATGTAATAAAGAGTGGGAAGACAATACTCATTTTTTTTGAAAGGATAGTTTGGAAGTTATCTTCTCGCCTAGCCGACAGTCCTGTAATCCCCATTATTTTAGTCCTCTCATGATGGCAGTCTCAACTCTCATCGTCATCGTAAGCGCCACACATTACATTCGCTCTCATGATAATGATGCCATACAACAAAGAACAACTACATCAGGTGCCTGGGCATTGTGGTATTAACCACCCATAAAGAAAAGCCTTATCCGGTGAACTTCGCGAGCCTGGCCTTCTTCGCCTTCACTACAGGGGTGTTCTTTGGGACCACGAGCCCGACCTGGCCCAACAACGTGAACTGGTACGAGGAAGGAAAGGAATGAAAAGAAAGGAGGAAAAGAAAAGAAATTTAAAGGAGTTGGAGTTCGTGGAGAAGCAGGAGTTGAGGGTGTTGAAGGAAATGATCGGGGGGGGGGGGCTAAGAACGGAGAGTAGTTGTATGTAGGCAAGAGGTGCCATGTATCTCTGTCACGTACGATGTCGCACCGCACAATTTGTTTTGCATTTCTACTTTCTTCTTCACGTTTTTTTACACTCCTTTCCCTTCTAGCTGAGTTCACTATTCTTCACTATTCTATTCTATTTTATTCTATGTTCTATTCTATCTTCATAAACCCAAGGCAAATCGTGGGCTACACGGCGAGCATCAGCTTTTTGTTTTGGCTCTTGGCCACTGCCTCACACCCCTTGGTATACATTTTATTGCTATATTTCGTTAGGGCGAAGATGATAGGGTGTACATATTGTTGTTCCTTGGCAGTTCGCATACGTTAGGTTTCGTAGTAATATCTTTTCTCTTTAATGCACACACACTCCTTTTATCGCCACCTGCATAATTGTTCCTTTGTTTTGCTGCTTCGTTTTTAAAAAACCAAATCAGGTCTGCTTGGCAGCTGAAAACCAACCAACCAGCCCCGCTGTCCTCTTCGACTGTAACGCGTGCGCTGACTGCGTGGGGTGTGTATTTATAGTGTATATATATATATATTAGCGCACACAAGCTGGCGTACGCGCGCTTCATCAAACGACTTCTTGCTTCCCTCCTCCCCCACCCCTAATATCGTACAATCCAAGGACGAGCACACACGCGCCTTAACGCTCGTGCTTAATACACTCGCATGCACTCACTTTTAACCCGAACTTATGCTCTCTTTCGTGCTCTTCCAAATGCTCTCTGACCATGTAGATGCGGCGACAACCTCGACAGTTTAAGCACCAAAGCGGATGACCTGCGCCTCAGCGTAAGAATTGCTACTACTGTACTGTTGCAAAAAGGATTACACACTACAGGAGGAAATTGTTGTTTTCGTAGCATTGGTTGTCCGTAGGTTTTAGATTTCCATCTCTTTCGGCCTTCGCCTCGCGTTTTTTTACCGTTTATAAAATGAATCAATTTATTGCCATGTAAAAACAACTTAATTCCTGTATATGTGTTCATGCATACATATATTCTACCGTCAGGGGCACAAACATTTGGAAGGTGGTCGAAGGCCCGTGTTTTCTCTGATTGCGGCGGGCTTAACCGCATGGACCATCAACTTGGTAACATAAGTACACATATAGAGATCCGCAGACGCAGTCATATGCTTGAACTAGCAGAGAGATAGTGCTTGTTTCTCAAGCTGTATTTATTGTCCACCGTTTTTTCTATTTCTGCGTTTTCCTTGAAAATACTCATGTGGCGTAATAAATGTGCATTCCCACTATGTTGACCAAAAACACATAGGTGGCCTCGATCATTTTGTTAAATTTAACTCATTTCTGCGGCACGGACGAATTCGTGTTTCTGCACTTTTTGTTCTTCTTGCTGAGCTGGATCATGGCATACTTAGTGCAGCTGATCGAAGAAGGAGTAGGAGTGGACGGCTATATGCAGGTATGTGTGCGTGTGTAGGCATGTGTGCACTAAGCTATTGCTGCATTTATCATCTTAGCTTGTACTGACTCAACAAATGAGCTGTTTGTTTTGAGGCATTTCGTGACTCAATATCTGCTCCGTAAATTAAGGCAACTGTACTCGTAGTAGTCGGTAGTGTTTTTGACGTATAAAAGTGACGCCTCTTTTTCGTTTTCCGAATTCGGCTACCTAGACCCTTGATTGCAACCCTTCTTTTCTCCTATTTTTTCAATTGTTTATCTTTTCTCTTTCCCTTTTTTCATTACTTACCCCGCCTAAAAGGGGGTAGTCTCGTTTTGGTCTAACATGGTGACCGGCATCTGCTGCTGCGCCTGCGTGTGCGCGGGCATGGACATTGGTTTGGAAGTTGGGGTAAGCCTATGACAGAGAGAGCTCAATTATTTTGTTCGTGTAGTTCGACAAAACGTGCTTTATTTTCATGCCATGAGCTTTCATCTGTTTGTTCAATGAGTCGGGTCATTTTGCCTCATGCGTCACGTATTATTGGCTTCGGTCTCCCATCCTTCAACCCTTTAAGCCCACTCTAAAAAATCGTCTCTTCTTTCCTTGATTGCTTTGTTTGCCAGTTGGATCCGGCCAATGCCACCACGCTCATTGGAGCGCGCGAGCCGGTCTCTCATGGCCCCTCAGACCCTCCACCAACCGGATCGAGCAGTAACGCCTAAGTTACAGTGTTCTACAGATTTAGTTAAAGAGTGAAGAAGAGCCAGGCAGCGCCTTTTGGCGTTTGCGCGCTGCTTGCGTCGTCGCTTGATTGATTTCTCGTTTATATATGATATATGTATATCTCGCTTCGTTTGTGTCTGTATATATGTGTGTTTCCGGCCTTTAATCCCAGAGGCATGGGGAGAAGAAGCAAAAAGGACTTTTTACTTTATACAAAATTAGCAATAGCACTCGCAAAAGCACAGGGACAGAGTCGCGATTCCCGTTTCCGCGGAATTCCCGCGCGATGACTATAATTTTTAATTTCACTTCGATATTTCCGAAGATTTTCCGCGGTATTTCCGTGCTGTGGTCATAAAGGCACTGCTAAATTCCCGTCGCGGAAATCACGTCTGATTGGTAAAATTTTCCGTTTCCGCGGAATTTCCCGCGGGAATTCTGACCTACTAGCACAGGGATTTTCAGTGCCCTGGGGCACCTCAATCGAGTTTAGAATCCGAGTGCTCCTATATCTATTACTATTTCGCAATATTATCATTGCTATTGAGCTTTTTGGCTCCTCTTGAATACTCTTCGTTCCTCCTGGAAATGGCATTCACCGGTACCTCCAGTGATTAGTGATTCATTTCTGTTTCTGTTTGCGAAGCGCGCATTTAACAAAATTCCAATTCTAAAGCAGCGACAATGGAAAGAAGACATTGCGGAGTTAAGCATTGCATTTCGAATAGAAATATGCGGGAAATGAAGTTGAGAGAGAGACGCGATAGCACTTGAATCATCGCAACCTCACACGTCCACTGTCGCTCTGTGCTTTACTCTTGGCCGCGGCCTGTGTCGAGTAGAACTTGCATATTTTCCCGCGCCATCTCATAGCCTTGATCAGCTGCCATAGAATACCAACGGGTTGCTTCAACGTCGCTCTGCGTCACGCCACGTCCTGTTGCGGAAAGAACGCCCATGTTATACTGCGCCTGTGCGTACCCTTGCTCTGCGGCCTTCGTGTACCACTCTGCTGCTTTCGCATGACTTTGTTTGATACCGCGGCCGTGCTCGTGCATGGTGCCAAGGTTGAATTGGGCCAACATGAACCCTTGGTCAGCTGCTTTTAGGTACCAACTTGCAGCTTCTGAATCGCTCTGTTCCACCCCAGAACCAAGCTCGTACATGACTCCGAGATTGTACTGTGCCTGCGCGTATCCTTGTTCCGCTGATTTCGAATACCATCGAGCTGCCTCTTCGTCGCTCTGTGCCACACCACGGCCTGAGGCAGACATGACTCCCATACTATACTGCGCCTGAGCGCACCCCTGTTCGGCTGCCTTTAAGTACCACTGTGCTGCCTCTACGTCGCTCTGTGCCACACCGCGGCCATATTCATGCACAATTCCAAGACTAAACTGTGCCAGCATATATCCTTGGTCAGCTGCTTTTTGGTACCACTGTGCTGCTTCTTCGTTGCTCTGTTTGATACCACGGCCCGATGCAATAAAGACTCCGAGATAGTACTGTGCCTGCGCATACCCTTGAACAGCGGCTTTTACATACCATTGTGCTGCTTTTTCCTCGCTCTGCGCCACACCACGACCTGAAGCAAACATGACTCCAGCGTGGTATTGAGCTAGCATAAATCCTTGTTCAGCTGACTTCATAAACCATTTCGCTGCCTCCTCGTCGCTCTGCGTCACGCCGTAGCCGTTCTCAAATAAATAGCCCAGGTTGTACTGCGCCTGATTGAAACCATCATTCGCTGCAGCTCGCCACCAGGTCAGCGCAGCATCGAATTCATGTTGCATGGTTTTCGGAAGAGATGACCAAGAAGCTTCCCCTCGCACTACGGCCTGACGCAGAACCATGTAACGTCGAGTGGCCTCTTCGTTGAGCTTTTTAGGCCCCGAGGGAATTTGTGGTCGGCACAGCGGGCAGGCTAGATTAACACCGAACTTGTGCAACTCCGTTACACACGCAGAGTGAAATGCATGGGCACAATCAACCGTGCAGGCCGTCGACTCGGTTAATTGGTCTAAACAGATCAAACATTTCTCTTGGGTGAGCCGCTGCACTCGATCTGGCATGGTAAGGCAGTACGGCTAATGGTAGTAGCCCGTGAAAACGCCGTCGATATCCAAGGAAAGAGTTTATTTGCAATTAGGCATCAACTTTCGGACGCAACCTAAATGCTGCGCATCGTATATTGAGATGAACTGGATCTTATTTGAGCTACTGAACTATTCCGTCAATATTCAGAGCGAAATGCCTTCACTCTCTTTCGTCTCGCAGCGGTATCCGGCCCCCGGGGTATCGGAGATTGCTGATTATGACTGACTGAGAGAGGCACACACGTGGACGAGGGATCAAAAAGAAGCCCACCAAGAAGGCCAGCATTCTAAATTTTGAGCCACACCGAATTCTTTGGCCGCAAAGCCGAATTCTTGATTCAATCAGCGAATCAGGGACCCAATGCCGAATTCGGAGCTCAGGACTCAAGCCATGGAAGAGCGGACCTCTTTGGACAGTTCTCATCACTTCCATGGCCACTGCAGCATCGCAGCCACGTGATCCATCCTTCGTTAGCAAGAAAGAGGACAGGCGATGCTGAGATCGGCTGGCGCCCGACGCCTGAGAAAAACATTGAGACAATGCCCTGCTGGGGCAAAAATAGCCCAGAGAATTGCCTCGTGGACCTGGAACGTGACACACGAACGAGCACTCAGTCCCGCCGACTTGTTCGGAGGAAAGGCGCCAGTTGGAGCCTTAATTGGCCTTCTGGGGCGAATTTGCTAGCGCATTTGCAGCTCAAGTGCATTCTTAATGTGCCTCTGTGACTGCTGTGTACTTGCCTTTCTTTGTTTATGGGAGAGTATTAACTAGACTAGACTAGACCATGGCCACTCTGGTATGTGTCCCTGCTTAGATCGGGTTAAGGCAAGGTAAGCATCGTAGGTTTCGTATTGGCGATTCCCCGAGAGAAAGTATGACTGGGCTGAGTCCCTTTCTGCCTTTCAGCCCTTTTGATTCCGGTCTTTCGGAGTCCGGACCAAGAAGTAAATAACCCCTCTTCTTAGGATATTGCGAATTATAATTTTCATTTATTTTTATAGGCCCTCTTATTCCGGCCCTTTGAGGCCTGTGTCGAGAATTGATTTTTGGAAGGTCTAATTTTCAGCAATGTAGATTGCGCAAGTAGCGGGTGCTGCTATAGATGTGAGGCGGGGCCTGGGGCACTCGAACTCGAACTAATACAAACCCAAATGACACAGAAGCCAATGCTGCGGGCATAAGTGTACTTTTCAGCAATTTAGATTCCGCAAGTAGCGGGTGCTGCTATAGATCTGAGGCGGGGCCTGGGGCACTAGGGCAGACTAGCCCTAACACCTCCTCATCTCGCAGGCCAGTCCGAATTTCAATTCATGAACGAATGATAGGCAATTTCATGCGCCGAATGCATCGAGAGGGCAAATGCTTAAGCGGGAGTTGTAAACTATTTTCCACTACACAGCTCCTATTTGACTCGGACTTCAAAGGGCCGGAATTAGGAGGTTAATAGGGAGAAAGGGGGTCTGTATTAGTATACTGCATTGGCGCAGTAGCTCGCATCACGTGCACGTGCTCATATCCCTTAAGCATTATATTCTTGGGCATTCGAGGTGCCCGTCAGAATTGGGCAGCGGAGAGGCAATAGGCAGAATGACTTCGGGAAGCACCAACGCATTAAACGCAGCTCGGTTCTCATAGATAGCTGAACTCCCCATTGCCCATTGGCAATTGGATATCAAAATAAATTCGTGGTTCAAAACTGTATATCGCTGATGTTAGGGAGTAGATTGATATCGCATAAAAGATATAAGGATAGTCACTTTCATAGTACGAAGAAAGCCAGGTGGCCTGCTGGCCTGCTCTCTTGCTCTCTTCCTCGTTTTTCGTGACGTCACTGCATTGCATATTTTCATCCCACTGGAGGTAGCGAACGCCCGCCTTTTTCTCTTACTCTTGTTTGCTTTGAAATTTCTGAGAATTAAAAACTTCTTACTTCTCCTCGCTCGCACTTTTCCCATTTTCAACTTCTTGAACATCGGGCATGCTCTATTTTATTATTTCAACAAGCACCTCGTATGTTTCTATGTTCAACGAAGGCGGAGGTGGTGCTTATAACTTCCGATGAAGTAGACATATTTGGCGCCGCTCTTCACAGAACAATTTTTGTATTAATTCTCCACGATAGCTTAGCACGAGGCTTCTTCTCTTTCTCTCTTCTTCTTCTCATGCCTCTTCGCGGCGGCGCTGGTCGTGATAATCCGCAAGGAGGGTATCGTGGTTGCAGACTGCTTTCAAAAAGTGGGTGCGGGCAGCGGCTACGGCGCTGGCTCGCAAATTGAATGCGGGATGCACCACCTGTTTTCGTGTTGAAGATTACATGAATACATGCACATGAGCTTTGTCAGTTCAAGAACTCGCCAGGCTAGAAAATTACGGAGAATACAGAACAAGTAGTGGTTGAGACAAAAGCACAGTTGAGTGTAAAGAAAAACGACGCGAAGAAAAATGAACAAGTTTAATACAACACAAAGATTGCCATCCGCAAATACACGCACCGCCACTCGGTTGGACTCGCTGCCCCACACCAAAGGAGATGAAGAAGATGGAGAAGATGGACAAGATGTGGCACCACCAGCTGCGCCGCCACTTGTACCGCCACCAGTATTCACTACGGCGGCGTGCTGGCTCACGCTTAGCCCTCCCAAATTGTAGCAGCTGTGGTAAAAGTCCCGGGGTTTGGAGGGTTTGTCCCGGAGGCCGCCTAGGTAATGGTATGAAGTGTGTGTGCGCGAGACAGTGGGGGAGTGTGCGTGAGCGAGCAAAGAGATAGACAGTAAGAAGGAAGCGAAGGGAAGAGACGGTGAGAGATCAATGAGAGATACAAGAGAAGTGAAATAAAAACAAGAAACTTGGACGAAGGCAGCGATAAAAGTGATTTGGACACCCAAATAAAGACCCCTAAGTGCTACGTTATCGTTATACTGCGCGAATGTAGTACCGTCGGGAAATTGCTGGGCGCACATCAGGGTGTACCGCTGCAATGCTTCCGCGTTGAACACACGCAAGCCTGGCTCAGGCCCTGATCCTGATCCTGGCCCTGTCCCTTGGGCTGCGCCTTGGTCTTGGGCTGCGCCTTCGCTACATGTAGTTGTGGCAGCACTAGCCTCACCTGAAAACCCGCAGCACTGTGGGTCTACTTCCAGATGCTCTAATATGGCACAGGTGGCACCCTAAGTAAAGTAGAAGAGGCAAAACAGAGCGACAACCGAAAGAGGTGAGAAATGTACAGAGAATGAGTGAGAAATAGGTGGCAAAAATACGCCTATTTAGTCAGCTGCATTCGCTCCCACAAAGGCGCATTTCTATACCTGCTCTGGTATGAATTGCTTTTCACCCAGAACTCTCCTGTTTCAATTCCATGCCCACGCACCCACTCATTCTACCTGCCAAAATGAGTAGCACCCGTCTACGAGCTTGTTGGTTCTTCCCGCGAAACCTCCTTCTTTCAGCAGCTGCCTCCCCGCGAGCCACCGCTCGAGGCTGGCTACATCGCAGCGGTGGGCTTGGTTCAAAATGGCAAGAGCGGCGACGGCGCAGAACGCGTACCTATTTGGACGAAACGAAGAGAAGGAGGGAGTAAGGGAGTAAAATATTGGAAGGATACTGAAAAAAGAAGAAAGGAGGTATGTGAGG
>Ga0307931_1000594_pt1 | contig 23091 bp, 25 predicted proteins | sample OrgLakmetageno47_FD_201816 | JGI IMG/M metagenome (GOLD analysis project Ga0307931, IMG submission 201816) | Saline water microbial communities from Organic Lake, Antarctica - #47 | ecosystem: Environmental > Aquatic > Non-marine Saline and Alkaline > Saline | place: Antarctica: Organic Lake...
GACATTGAACGACTGAGTAAAACTGACCTGAGTACACATGTGCTACGAGCATACGGTTACAGTACAAACATACAACGTGTTTACGTGAAACGATTTCTCGTAGGAATTTTTTTTGTGACAGACGGACGGACAGACAAAAATCCTTGCAAGACCATTTGAGATGCCGGACAAAACATCAAACTTCGTTGATCTATAATCCTACCGACTTACCCCCTCTGCAATACTCAAGCGGCGCGGGTGCGCCGCGCCACGATCAACGAAGGTGTTCTTATGTGGACTCGTCGATACCCATGACGATACACCTTAAAAGGGGCATCGTGAGGGATCGTGGAGCAAGTTTGTATGGAGGTTGAAATGCGCAATGGCATTTGCCGTCAGGTGCTTCAAAGTGGAGCTGCATTGAAGGCGATCGCTAGAGGGGAAAGTGCAAGAAGTAACAGAAGGTGTATAGTTTGAGATGGTCTCGAAGTGTACACACTTTCTTCGAATCGCCAATCCGTACCTTTTGACCAATTAACCAATGGTGTAAGCACGCAGTCTACCATCGAGATGATGTTATTTGAAAGCTGACAGGAAACGACCTGTGGGTAACGCCATCCAGATAAAAATATGATATGACAAAAACTACATTTTTTTGTGACACACATTTTTCTTTGGTAGGCACTTTTCTGGTCATGTCGGTACTAAACATCAACTCTTCGTTGATCTATTTTTTTCAGACAGGCCCCGAAGGGCCGGAATTAGAAGGCTAAAAGGTAGAGAAGAAAAACAAAGCAGCGCAAACTAAACCTAAGGAGCTAATCAGGCGCACCTGCCCGAGTGGCCATGGAAGTGATGGTAGCGGTCCAAAGTGGCACGCCCCTCCGTGCTCTGGGAGTGCAAATCAAAAGAAGAGTTTCCGCCCGCAGTAGAGGGGACTACAACGAAGTCCCTCAGGCAATTCAGAAGAAGAGTCGCCCATCCCCAAGCAATTGCGTGACCCCATTTGCGTGCAAGCTTCTGTCTGAACAAGGCTTTAGCTTCCGAAAAGCCAGCGTTGTTGAATGCCGTGTGTTTGCGAGCCATCTTCCGAGCGACGAGGTCCAAAATGAGGCTGAGGTCAGAGGAAGCACCCCCGTATCGGCCAATGACTGGGGCAAGAATTTGAGATAGGCCCCGAAGGGCCGGAGTTAGAGGGCTAACAGGTAGAGAAGAAAAGCAAAATGAGGCTGAGGTCAGAGGAAGCACCCCCGTATCGGCCAATGACTGGGGCAAGAATTTGAGATAGGCCCCGAAGGGCCGGAATTAGAAGGCTAAAAGGTAGAGAAGAAAAACAAAGCAGCGCAAACTAAACCTAAGGAGCTAATCAGGCGCACCTGCCCGAGTGGCCATGGAAGTGATGGTAGCGGTCCAAAGTGGCACGCTCCTCCGTGCTCTGAGAGTGCAGCTCAAATGTTAGATCTTATATGTGGACGAAGCAAGACCTTTGGAAACGTGGAAATTATGGCTGTGTTTCTGACCAATCGACAACATACAGAATAACCCTCATGAAAGAGAGTTACAAAATGCCTGGGATTACCGAGCAAATACAGCACACGAGCACACGCCCTAATTACGAGAACGCGATATGAACTCGAACTCAAACTAATACAAACCCAAATGACACAGAATCCAATGCAGCGGGAAGAAGTAGGAATGCGCGTGCGTTGCGCAAACAAAGCAAGTGCGGAATAATTCAGGAAGGGGAGGGGCATTGGCAGACGACCTGCTCTCAAGGCGGAGGGCCTCGCGAGGATTTTGAGAAACGCTGGAGGACGACCACGAGTAGCTGCCGTGGCGTTTGATGGAAGATTTATGGGTTTAGCTCTTTGATAGGGATGGGCCGCTAGGCCACAAGCGGCCCGCTTGTATGTTTCTATTTGTACTTTTGAGGGGGGGGGGGGTTCTTTTCACGGCCACTCCGCGGACGAGGAAAGAGTTCCTGTCCCGTCAAGGCCTCCTGTGGCTCAGGGGAATAATTTGCGCGCTGAAAGGCACACTTTGACCTCTGCTGAGTGAAACTCGTGTTCCGCATGTGACGAGCTTTTTGCAAATTTCCGAGGAATTTGGCCAATGCCCCTTTTCCTCCTGAATCATTCCGCACTTGCTTTGTTTGCGCAACGCACGAGCATTCCCACTTCTGCCCGCAGCACTGGCTTCTGTGTCATTTGGGTTTGTATTAGTTCGAGTTCGAGATCGCCAAATGCCTCGGAAAATTTACAAAAAAAAAGGGGGGGTGTTTGTTGGTGTTGCGCACTCCAATGAACAATTAAGAGAAAGGCGCGCGAGCAAAGAAGCACGTGACATGCAAAACATAAGGTTTCATCGGCAGAGGCCGAAGTGTGCCTTTCAGCGCGCAAGGCGCCTATTGTTCTGCTCCTGAGCCAGAAGAGGCTTTGACGGGGCAGGAACTCCTTCTTCCTCGTCCATGGAGTGGAAGTGAAAAGAAAAGCCCGTCCTCAAGAATACAAACAGCAACATGCAAGCGGGCCGCTTGTGGCCTAGCGGCCCCTCCTGATCATTAAGCTAAACCCATGATTTTCCATCAAACACCACGGACGCTAGTCGTGGTCGTCTTCCAGAATTTATCGAAACTCTTGCAATGGGCGCCCTGATATGACATGGGGTCGGACATGAAAGAAGGCTTTAAATGCAAAGGGCTTCCGGTAAAATCGGGGAGTGACGTGCAATAGCAGGGTATAGGCCAGAATGGAGATCGCACGAGGCTGTGGCTCCTTCCGATAACCGATTATGCTTAGGTTCGAGCTCGAGTTTGCCGCGTGAAGTGCTTTGCGGAATTTGAGTTGCGCGGGGGCGAAGTGGGGATTTCAAATTTCACTCGAACTCGAGCAAATACAAACCCAAATGGCACAGTAGCTATTTCTTTGGAATAAAGTGGGAATGCGCGCGCTTTGCGCAAACAAAGCTACTTCGGAATGGCCCAGGAGAAGTCAACGAGCAACCCGATCCGGTAATTTCTTCTAAATCACGAAATTTACAGCTCAAGTAGGTCGGCCACTTAGGAGGCAAGAATTCATCAGTTAATCAACTACTAGATACATAAATAATCAGCTGCCAATAACCGCTTCTACCTAACTCAGACGGGGTATTCTCGGCCACCCTAATATGGTACGGAGAACACCAGTCGCCGTCCCGTTCTTGGCAGCTGGTCGTCTCCTCGGGGCTCGCATACCACGTTCACAAGGGCCATCAGGGGGTCGTCAGCTGCCTCCCGCCGTTGACTACTTGCCCGCACAGTACGCTCTGGCGCACTCAGGAACACGAGGAAAACCCGAACTCCGAACAGCAATAACGTAAATGTAGAAAGCCATTAAACCAGAGGGCACTCAGCCCCTCACCCCAGCCAGCCCACCCAGGGGTGTTAAATCATCCTGGCTGGCACGAGCACTCCTATCGCCTCTCTCAACTCGAGGAAGTCCGGGCCCCGAAAGGAGTACTTAAGGTTCTCCAGCGCATCCTTCCCGATATTGTCGCCAAGGATATTGACACCGATGGCGGTGCCCCTTCGTGCTCCAAGGGTACCCTCGTCGACGTCAAGACCCTCTCTCCAGGAGGCACCTATCCTGACGAACGCACCGGTGACTCCGATGCGGCCGCCAACGCCAATGAAGTGCGCGTCAACAAAGATTATCACATGAAAGGTCCTGTAGCTACTGTACACTTTTTTGGGGGAGCTCGCCGCTTATCGTGGGCGGGCACGCCTTATGCTCCACCGCCGGGACCTCGTTCAAGCCCCGAACACCCCAAAATACCAAAGTCAACAATCCCGTGCTCGAAGCAGGTCCGACGAAGAGGCTGCTTAGGATAGTCATATTAAACCCGTGTCTGGCTTCCGGTTTGTCCCGGGAGACCCAGCTGTCGCCGACTAGATGGCACCCTCCCTATGAGCTCCATTCCCCCTCGGGGGGGGGGTCAGAAATTTCAAGGGGAATAAGCACCCCTCCCCTCCTCCGGGCCTTTATTGCCAGCACGAGGCACAGGTGAGTTTTGTGCCATTTAGACGCGATTTCCGTCAGAATGCAGTAACCGCGAGCCCTAGATTAGATTTTATTAGATCATAATCCCCAATTCCAAAGAAACAACAAGCAGCATAGAGCTGCGTTTTTATGAACCCTCCAGAACACTACAGAGGAAATTAATCGACGGGAGGTACGTACATGGCCATAGTGCTTCGATGCCCTCTCCGCCACAAGAGCATTTCACAATAAGTCACCGTAGACGATCGTAATGAACTGCCTCCTATCTTCCACGGTAGAAGCTGGCGAAGGGGTAGACGGAGATGTGGCGGTAATGTGGGTATTAAAGTGCGAAAAATGGTAGCCAAAGGCCATTTGGAACATAGATATGATAAAATTATATGCTCCGTTCACCAGGAAGGCCACCCTGCGAGTCACCATTATTGTCTAGTCTAATTAATTATCCCCAAAAACAAAGAAAGGCAAATACACAGCAGCCCCAGAGGCACATAAAAATGCACTTGAGCTGCATATGCGCTAGAAAATTCGCTCCAGAAGACCAATTATGGCTCCAACTGGCGCCTTTACTCCGAACAAGTCGGCGAGACTGAGTCCTCGTTGGTGTGTCACCATTCTAGGCACTAAATTCAATAGAGAATCGTACACTTTTGGCGAAGGATCTCCACCATGGCCCTCCGACCGGAAAATTGATCATATTTATGTATCATTTGGCCTACGGCCGCCATTCTTCACACTCTACCGCCTATATTACCTCCATATCTTCGTCTACCCCTTCTTCAGCAGCGTTTCCGGTCCGGGTTCAGTTTTCATCGCGGAAGAGAGGAGGCAGTGCATTGCGGTTGTCTACGACGACATATTGCGGGGTGCTCTCTTGGTTGAGAGAGCACCGAAGCACTATGGTATTGTACGAAACTTCCGTCGCTCAACTTCCCCGAAGAGGCTCGTGGGTGTAGTCGGTGAGTTTCCCGACACTTGCGTAGCCACTGTACTTATGCGCAGTTTGCGAAGAAATTTTCCCCTGATTAAGGCATCCCGTCGGCTAGAGAGGGAAGACCGCGGACATGGAGCAGAGAGAAAGTCGGTTCAGGATGAGCGTGAAAACCTCCCACCAAACTCGGATACATTTGAGTCCGAGCCTGAACACAGGCGCCTCTTTGAACGACCTCGTGATGTACTTATGCACAGGGCTGGAGAAACAATCACCGATGGTAGACGGCGTGCAGCCGCACTATACGGCATGATCCATAATTGGCCCTATGCAGCAAGAAAGAGGACAGGCGATTCTCAGAGCGGCTGGCGCCCACCGCCTGACAAGAACATTTAGCCGGTGCTCCACTGGGGCAAAAACAAAATAGCCCGGAGAATCGCCTCGTGTACCTGGGACGTGAAACACAATGGGCACTCAGACCCCGCCGAATTGATAGGAGGGAAGACGCCAGATACTACTTCCGTATGGAACTCGCAGGCACATTCAACATGTGCAAATACAAATCGCCTCTGAGTGTTTGCTATTTCTGCCCCTGTCTTTCTTTGCACTGGGTTAGTATAATCTAATCTAATTGTTGTTATTCGCAGCGGGATTCCCCCTCGATGCGGTAAAAATTTCGGGGCCCGGGGCCCTGGCCTTATGAGCTCGGTTAGGGGGGGTCCCGTTACGATTTTCGTATACTATGGCCAAAAGAAGGGGCGAATTTCAGATGTGAACCCCCTTTAACTGCCAGTTGGTCGCATCCAGCACACCAAATGCATTAATCCGCAAATAATTTTCACCTGGCTGTGAATTTTATGGGGGGTGGGGCTTGATCGCTTCTCTTTCTTGTTTCTTTTCAGTGACTTCTTTGGTGATTAAAGAAGCAAGTCGCTCATCGCCCGGTGTCCCGGTGATACGGCCGATGGCCACTAGATCGTAGGTGGCCATTACCATTACGCCATTGGAGAGGTGTTAGTGCTACAGTTACAGTGCTAGTGAACTAGAGCAAAAAAAATATTTGCTGGGACAAAAGCCAACAGAGACCTGGGCAGCTGTGGACTGTGGGACAGAGGGACTTCTGGAGATGAGACCAAATCGCCAGTGCCATTCACTTAGCGAATTATTTATTCGCCGTGGGAGACATGAGATCGCATCTGGTTGAGAGTTCCGCCTACCAAAGGCACGGTTTCTGCTCCCCTGCGCTGCTCTTTCACGCGCGTTTCGTTCTGCACTGCAGCAGCCTTCGCATCTTGGTCGATATATGGGATGAACAAGTAGGTGACGGCCCAGCCCAAAGCTGCAACAGCTGCGTACAGGAAGAAAACTGAATAAAAGCCATAATCTTCATACATAATGGGCGTCACTACGGTCGCGATGAAAGCTCCCGTCTTTCCCCAGGCAGCACAGAAGCCGTTTACTGTTGACCGGACTTCGGCTGCGAAAAGTTGCGACGGCATCACGAACGTGGTGGTCGTAGCTCCGACACGGCTCATTGCTCGGAGGAAGACGACAATCGTAAACTTGCCCACTGAATCGAGGGTGGTGTCAAGAGTCCACACCATTGCGACGATACCAAATGAGAGGGCATTCAATGCAAACCCCCAAAGTTGCAAGTCCTGCGGAATAAATAAACAGAATAATACGCCAGGAAAAGAGAAAATAAATAAATCTAATATTAGCTTCAAAAGACAAAACATCGCTTTGATTCATACTAGTACATGGCTTTACTGACCTTCAAAAATCCAAAAAATATATACAAACGAATCAGATGTCAATCACCTTTGAGTTCATACGCCCCACGAGGAGAATCGATATCCATGTGGTTGGAAGTGTTGCAATGCAACAATAAACATTCTGTCGACAAAAAAAGACCAAGAACAATAAATGAGAAGTATTCAGATTTCAGAATTGATAACTGATAATTGATTTTTTTTTAACGACAAGAATGAATGTTTGGTGCTTACAAAGCGATAGTCCTTGACGAGGTTTAGGTCGCCGTTATACGCGCTTTCCAAGATTTCGGGGGCGAAAGTCGCGAGGCCAGTGGCATAAAATTCCGCGCAGAACCAACTAGAACACGCTCCAATGAGTTCCCAGCCTTGAGAGTCTGCATTAACCTGCGGGGTTGATAAAGAGGTTTAAAGATTTCGAAAGATTCAAACCAGGTAATAGATCCGTTCACAGCAGAGTACAATGCGATGCTAAGTTTTGGTATTATGCGCCTCCTTTTAAGGAATGACCGAAGCACCTTCGAAACGAGGTCCAATACAGATAACGAGCTGGAGATCGATGCATCTGGCTCTCCTTCGTCGTCAGAGTCAGGATTTCGGCCGATGAGGTCGACAAATTGAGCTTGCAGCTCCGGTTCCTTATATGAACCTAAGTCAGAGCAAATAAGTAAGCGCTTGGTAAGTGAGCAAATGATCTAGCGCTCGGTGCGTCTTCTTTTAATTTAAAAGAAACGTCTAGTCTATTGATACATTCAATGGAATACGCACCATCGGCCCCTTGCTTAGGGTCCTTTTTAAGGAGTTGACGAAGAGGGATAACCGCTAAAGCGGCCCCAACAGCCATGATAATGCGGTACCTACGGGTTTTGCGCACGGAAAGCATGTCTATTTAGAAGCTACAAAGTCGAAAAAGTGCAGGCAACTTCGTAAGCGCGAGCGTGTTGAACTTACTGAGAGGCCAGGTAGCGAGTGTAAAAAGTGCCGAAAAGGATGAGAGCGACAATGAAAGGCCCCATGGCGCCAACCATTTGCCAGGATTGGGTCCAAGCTACGTTCCGTAAACGTTGCCCGTAATCGCCTGCTGCTGCGAGGTCGTTCTCGTAGGCAGCGGTCGCCGACAACGGAAATACACCTCCGATGCCAACCCCCGTTACGAACCGAAAAATTGAAGCTAAGACATAGACGGCTGTTTCATCGCCCCAAGTCAAAAGCGAGGAGCCAATCCCGCCGAAAACCATGATAGTCAGAGTGATGGCCATGGCGCGGCGACGGCCCAATATATCACCCACGTAACCGAGTGTTAACATGCCCACCACAGCGCCTGTCGTAGAAGTGCAGAGGTAGAAATAAAATTGAAAAGAATTGCTTCAAAGTGAAAGCAGTCTGCATGCATACGTGACACAGCATTTGATATACTAAACCTAGGTTATAATGGCAGATATATAAGTGCAACAGTGGGGCATACGTTTGTACCTCCGTAGACGGCACTGTTGACGGACGAGAGCGCCCACTGAGGCACTTTTCCGTACTCAAGCCTAAATAAGAGCACAGCTACGGTAATGCTGGAAAAGTTATACTGCCCAACGAAGTTTGCAACTGCGCCAACAATACTCTGGACCGTAAACTTCGTGGCGAAGGGAAGCTTCACGCCTCCGACGATCGTTGACATTGTGACTTAGGTGACTAATAAAAACCGAAAGCAACGGCGACTTAAAACGTGCACGTGCGCAGCTGAATGGGAAATGTGCGCAAGATAGGTTGCCTATCCTGGCGACCTCGCCCGCGAATTCTCTGGACACTCAAGGACCTGCACAACCGTAGACCGCGCGATGCGCGGACTGCGCGGTCTACAGATAAAGGATGCGATGCGTTTTGCAAACGTGATGAGAAAATTCAGTTTTCAGCCAATCAGAGAAGCATTCATTTCCTGAAAGAAAGAATCGCCATGTTTTTGTCCCGACGGTGGTCCAAAACGTTGTCCAAACAGGTGGACGTCTCACCCGATTCGCCTTCTTGAACAATCTTCAATGAAGGTGTACCGACTGGCAATCTCCTGTGTTTTGTTCATGCCTCCATCTTCTGACAACTTTCATTCATTCTATACGTTTATAACGCAGGCCACTTGTATATAGGCATTATTGTGCGTGCTTCTTTTTCACTCTTTGTTCTGCTGTGATTGCACTTGACTCATACCACTGCACAGACTGTTGGTCTTGCGATGGCCCTCCTCTTCAGCGCCGCCAGTGCCTTTGCTCCTCTTGCCGCTCGCGGGTTCCGCTCGGGTGTGGGCATGCGTGCCGTGGGTGACAAAATCCCTGCGATTTCCCTCGATTTGGGTGAGGGGGCGCATTATGCACATTTCTGAACTCCCACGTCACTGCATTTCGCTTTTGAGGAAACACGCATCTCGAGATAAACTACTGTACTGTTCATACATAATAAACTTATTTTAAGCGAACCTCTAAATTGCAACCGTGCATCTGTTCCTACATGTAGGGTTCCCGCCTGATGGCGTGAACATGGCGCAGCGCACCAAGGGCAAGAAGACGATCATCGTCGGCTTGCCTGGCGCTTTCACCCCTACCTGATCCAGCGCGCAGGTTCGTTTGCAAATATAAATCAGTTCAGTGGTGTATGTGTTCCTGGGCGCGCACTTATCTGGGTATCTTTGGCATCCTTTGAGCTGCCGTGTTGAGAGTATTCACTATCAATTCGGTGTTTGATTCCTCCTTGAATCTGCACCAAATCTTGCGCTCTAGGTTGAAGACATATTCCTTTATTCATTTTAGGTCTTTGCTGAAACATTCGCTTGTTTTTGATATTTGTGTCTTGATTTCATCGTATCAATTCATTACCTAAGCGTGTGTCTCTCCCCTGTACAGGTGCCCGGCTATTTGGAAGCGCAGAAGGCGCTCAAGGCTGCGGGCATCGATGAGGTGCTGGTGTACTGCGTCAACGACGGCGCGGTCATGGACGCTTGGGCGAAAGACCAGGGCACGGAGGGCTCCATGGTGACGCTGCTGGGCGACACGCAAGGGGTACGTGCAGAGATAGGCGCGTGCACTGAACGCACCTTTTGCGCACTCTTGCCTCCTCCTCAAGAGACAGAAAGAGGGGAAGATGTGCTGGTGCCTGCACCCTAGGTCGCACCCTGCTTTTCTGAAGTGTGTGCTTCCACCAAGCTCACTGCTAACGAGCTATTGGTTTTCACGCACGCAGCTCTAATCTCTTCGTTCTTCTACATCTGCATGTGTTCCGTTTGCTTCACTTGAATTGCAGGCGTTCACCAAGGCGCTCAAGAAGGAGCTGACCGACCCGGGCCCCGTCGGGGTGCTCGGCCAAGGCCGCTGCAAGCGCTTCGCCCTTTACGTCGTGGACGGTACATTGAGTCGCATAATAATTGTTAGGACCGCTGTATTAGTGCTGTGTCTTCTTTGTCCTCGTTGCTCTTGTTGCGAGTGGAGGCCAAGTGTGTGTAATAAGATAGGGTTGTAAAAACCACTCGCACGTGCTATTGAACGTGCACTTCATCTCTTTTTTTCCAGTCAGCATCATTCTTGCTTGCTTGTCGCTTGCTCCTCCCCTAGGCGTGATCAAGTACGAAGCGGTCTCTGAGGCCCCTGGTGACCCCGCCGGCGACAGCGACCCTTCCAAGTCGATGCCTGACGCCATGCTCAAGGCCATCGAGCAAACCAAAATCGACACCGGCCTTTAAATAAGCCCAATGCAGCAATAGGGTGATCGATGGCTGAACTCAGCTGTTGAACGCACTCTTTTTATGCCGATTCATTTCTATTTTTGCCTTCGAATTATTATCCTTCTGACCGCGGTGAATGACGCTCGACACTCCTGGATGACTGAAAGCATCTGCCCCTTCAAACGGGCATGTGCCTTTCATATGCCAAGAGCGAAAAGCCGACCAACCTGCCTGCTGCCTCAAAAAAAGCACCAACTTTGCTTTCTTTTGCAGACGGAGGCACTCGCGAGTGGAGGGAATTTTTGAATTTGAATAGAACTAAATGAATCAAATCGAATTGCGCATTGCCTTAAACCTCAGGATTCTTCTATAATCTATAAAGCAGCAACCCGTTCGCTGCAATTAAATAACAAACCCGGTTAACTCAATAGTATAATAAACCGTGCTGTGTGGTTGTGGTAATGTGGTAATGCGCAATGGCGTAATGTTTATTTGAGAGAACAGTGGGGTTTGCAGTCAAAACCCCACTGCTCTCACATCAACACGTAATGGGCTATTACACCAAATGCATGAAGAACCAAGAACCAAGAGAAAATTCGTAATGCTTCCCGTACAGCGCCTTGCACCTCGGGTGCCATTTTATTTCTTGTTCTTCCTTTCTTCTTCATCTCCCTTTTACCGCGCACTCAGCTCATTCGCGCGCGTCATTGAGCCAATCGCGTCCAATGCATCAGCGGACACTGGATCCTCGTTGCCAGCTGCACTGCACGGGTTGGCACGCAAGTCCACGCTGGTCAAGTAAGGGTGACCGCTGCTCCGAAGGGCTTCCGCGAGCAGAGCAGCGTCGTCGCCCTCGAGACCGTTCCCATTCAAGTCCAATATTTGCAACCCCCCACCGATGCCACCGCCACCATAGCCGTTGCCCCCGTAACTGCTTCCAAACCCACCGAAGCCTGCCCCTGGACCAAAAGCCGCACTTTCCCCCTGTGCCACCAGCACGTCTGCCAGAGCGCGCGCCGACAAATTGCCCAAGCCGTTGCTGGCTAAGTTCAAGCGAGCTAGGGAATGGCCACCCGCCACATACCCGCCTCCACCGCCGCCACTGGTGGACGAGTGCGGCCCGGACAAGGACGTGCTTCGCATGCCACTCGGACCACCACCGCTGACGCCCGCTGTCGCGCTGGCTGCGCCACCGTTCGCTGCTGAGCCACTGTTGGAAGGCAAAAGGCCGCGCAGGAGCATGTCGCCGCCCTGGTCACCCAACCGGTTGAGGCGCAAGTTCAGCTCCACCAGAGAGTCGTTGTGGCGCAAGCCACGGGCCAGGTAGCGCCCGCCCTCGGCCCGGATGCTGTTGTCGCACAGGTTGAGGGAGGTGAGCACCGAGTGCTGGCCCAGGAGTCTCGCCAAGAGGCGCACGCCAGCATTGCTGATTTTGTTGCGCGACAAGTCTAAGCTGGTGATGGCGTCGTTGCGAACCAAGCCTTCCATCAACACGCGCACCTAGTTCGTCGAAGGCAAGGCAATAAAGCAAAAAGAAGAAGGAAGAAGGAAGGCACATCAAAACGAGAAGGGCCCATGAAAAAAAAGCATCATGCGAAGAATATGAGGACGAGTCGCCTTGAAAACAATGTATTTGTGTTCTTGATCTTGATCTTCACTCCTACCATATCGTCATCGATCAAGTTGGCCGGCAGAGAAAGAGTGGTGAGGCTCGGGCAGCTCGCGGGGCCATCGGCCAGCGCACGGCTTAAGCCCTGAGCGTCCACTTCCTTGAGACCGTACTCCAGTCGCAGCCTCGCCATGCCACCGCGGCGCACGCCGTAAGTCGCGCTCAGGGTCGTCAAGTTCGGCAAGAGTGGCAACAGTTCGTCGAGCGGCAAATGGCTCCGCAGCTCTTTGATCCGCAGCGAAAAGATGTAGTCTTGGCAAGCCGCTAGATTCGCCAACAAGGACACTTTGTCTCCACCAGCGCCAGCAGACACGGCAGGCCCGTCGCTATGGTGTTGCGGGTCTCGCCCAACTCCATGAAGCTCGTGCGAGTGGTGCTTGCCGTGGTGCTTGCCCGTGCCGCCGCGCCCATGGCTCCCGTGGCCGACTTCACCCGGCGGCAAGGCAAAGTCTTCCAGCACTTGCGACGCAAAGGTTTCAAAGAACAGCTGCTTCCAGACCTGGCCGTGAGCCAGCAAGTCGCATGCTGACCACCCGAACCGCGCCACGCAGCGTCGCTTCCAGTATGCTTCGTCGAACACGTGCAAAGCGCCGATCTTCACAAAGGGAGAAATGGGTGGAAGAGAAAGAGGAGGGGATATAAAAGCTAAAGCATGTACAAAAGACATGCCATAGTCATTTTCTGTCATGAAATGGGCACACGACAGCGAGCAAAAGGAGAGGCCAAACTCACGCGCGGTTTAAACATAAAAGCTATTATGCAATATTAATCCAACTTAAATTAAAGGGGTTTCGCAAATTGTTGCGACTAGATATAGCGCTATGGTGCTCACCGCAGGGTCTAGGTCAAGAGGTAGCCGCGCGGTGATTTTCCGCATGAGCTCTGGGGGGCAGCTGCCTTCGTCCACTGGCCGCGCTTCAAAATGGCGCACAATCATGCGCACACACTTGTCTTTCAGTGACTCTTTCGCTGGGTTATGGTGGTGGTGAAGGTGGTGATGGTGGTGATGCTGTTGATGGTGAGCCTCGGGGCCGCTCCCATGGGCAATGGCGCCTGCGCCAGCTACAGCAAAAGCACCCGCGGCCGCCGAAAATGCTTCCGGCAAAGATTTGACATCAAAAGCGTCTTCTTCCTTGGTAGGAGAAGGCAAGTCGCGCAGCTTGTAACGTTTGATTTGATCAGCCACCGACGTGCTCGAAGTGGTTCCGCCAACGCTGTACCCAAGACGATGCGCCATCTTCGAGGCTGACGCAAGTTAAACGCGGCAACAAAGATCGCTGCTACCGAGATACAAGGTGCTGGCTATCTTTCAGCCCAAATATCTTTAGAGCTCTAAACTGAAACCTTATGCACAGGCAGAATGCACAAGAGGGCTAGTCGTCTTCACGCTTATTAGCGCTACAACGCTACAACTGAAATGAAAGAAACGAGCAAAACGAAAAGCAATACAAGAGCGTAATATTTTGAGCATATACTACATTTGAGCTAAACTTGACTAAAAATGTCATGAACGCAGCACAAACGCATCTTCTTCCTTCTCAAAATCGTACCGATATCCGTAGTGCAAACTGAAAACTGATTTATACTAAGAAATAGTGGTGGCGTAGACGACTTCACGAGATCAAAGCTCTTTACTAAGGGACTTTCCTCATTCGATTTTCCTCCAAGGCACCCCAAGTTCACGTCTCGATTGTTGGAGCTATCTATAAAGTATATTCACTAGCAGCATTTGATATCGGCTACAGATGCAGCGTAGTTTGTTCATTATCTTAGTGCTAAGTCATTGGCTTCGCGAAGCCTCTTCGTTTGCTCCGTGTAAATTTAGCCGGAGTTATTCATGTCATAATACTAGATCTCCTTGCCGTTCGGTCTCTTCAAAGAAGCTTCCAATATCTCCACCTCAAGCACAATGTTTATTGAAAGCAGCTGGGGAAGACTTTGAATTAAAAGACTCACAATCGCTCGCTGCATTATTCAATGTTGCCGTTGCATGTCAGCGGGCTGGTGATCACGCGGCTGCGATTCAGCATTACGAAACGATTCTCGACGGTGCTGCACAGGTTGTACCAAATCTCGATGCTTATTCAAGCTCTTTTTAGGAAAAATGACAGGACAAGCCGAAGGCTTCCATTTTTGTTATTAGATGATTTTGTTTCTATTACAGCTAAGAATCTTACATATTAATCAATTGATGTGCGTGCTTGTCGGAACTGTTTGTGTGGCAGGTGGAAGCGCCTCCGGCTAGCTTGGCGGAAGTGTACGTAAACCTAGGGCAAGCAAAAGCACGCCTCGGAGACCGGTAAAAACACATCAATAATTATCGAGCACGCTAAACAAATGAATCACAAGACGTTGAGAATGGGAAAGTCATTGAACAGGTTGAGTAGGTACAAGAGTGCTTTACTCAAAATAAGAAAATAGTGCTGTTTTCTTTCATGTTTCTCTTCACTTTGACTTGTATTCAGCGCTACCTCTCTTTAAAATCGGCGCTTCTGCTCTCCCACCTCTTCTATCAGACCAGCAGCTCGGAAGCATTTTGAAGCTGCTGTTGCAGCGCGGGACGACTGCGGCACTGCACATGTAAACCTTGCCCTTATGAGCCTCGCTGACGCACAAGCAAAGAGCAGTAGTGGAGATGGTGCGAGTAGTAGTAGTGGATTAGGAGCTGCCACAACAGACTTAGAAGCTGCAGCGGATCATTGCCGCCGAGCTCTGACTGCAGAAGCGCAGAAGACGTCGCAGGAACGCGACGAGCAAGCGATGGCTACGGCAGAAAAGTTGCTCGGCGACCTGACTAGAGCTTTGAGCGGGAAGGCGCCACCGAACTGAAGAGAGGCCATGGTGGCATGGCGGTTTTATTTTCGACCTACTAAAAAGGCCTTCGGCTTTTGTTGATGTGAGCAGGAGGCAATTAACAATTTGTAGCGATGGGAATTGCAGGTGAAGATTTTTCAGTCAGGAATGCGGGTTCGGATTCAGCCCCTTTTTTTTTTCCCCTTTTTTTTGCTATTTGCTAGTTGCTAGATGGTTGTCTTGAAGTAAAATATTTTAGATTAAATCTTTTTTTTTTAATGCAGAGTGCTTCCTATTTCCTATTGATGTTGATAATTGGTTTAACATTTAATTATAGAATCTTTTAGCTTTTGCTTTTAAGCCAAATATCTTTCCCATCCGATTTGTAAAGAGCCAGCAGTGCCATACCTCCCTTGCTGGCAATATATTTTCGCATGTTAATGCTAGCGTAGCAATTATGCCAACACCCAAATGAGCTGCGCTTGACATCAAAAGTGGTTTTACGAAGAAGCATGGTCTATTTGTGATGTGGCAATCAGCTCACCAATCACCAATCGCATATCCAAGCACCTGTAATACTGAAGCTCTCGCGGTGCAAAGTTCCGAATCGATAGCCATTCGTGCTTCCCCGTCCGTTTCCTTATCGCGCATGGAGCGCCCTATCATTGAAATTCTTATGCCTTAGCATTTTGCTGCCTAGCCGCGTCCTGAAGCATTTCCGTGTCAACGTCGCCGGCCGCCAGCTGCACGTATCGTATCACCTGTTGCATTAGTCGAGTATTGGGTGTTGAAATAGATGTAAGATAAACACGCTGATTCATAACTGTAAAGCAACGCCTATCGATGCGCTTCCATTCTCTTTTTGAGCTAACTAACTAAAAAGGTGTTTACTACGAACTGTAGTAAGGACAGATTTCTCGATTGGGTAGATGGTTGTTGTGCGTCTGATCTCTTCAAAGGGCTCCTGCTTGTCATTGGGCAGTTCATTGCTAAGTCTAACGGGGATGCAGAAGAATAGGGCGCGAAAATACTCACCGAGCCACGAATAAAGCAGTTGCTGAGGGCTTGAAGTTGAGGAAATCGCTCGGAGTCTACCACCTGCACTCCCCAATACACAAAATAAAAAAAATCACGACCACGCAGAAGTGCACAAAGGAAGGGGAGCGGAAATGAGCGAGAAAGAAAGAAGTAATCTTCATAATCTGAAAAGGACAAAGTGAGGTTGTGATTGTAAGTAAGACCAAATAAAACAAGTCTATAGTCGCAGCTCACCTGGACGTCGGTTAGTTTCACATTCAAGTGTTGGTCCACCGAGTGCAGTTTGCCTGTAGTAATATGCAGGCAAGTTCGGCCGGGAATGAAAATAAAGCAATAGGAAGGTTGTAACCACGCATATACATATACATATTGCGGCCAGACTCAAAGTTGAACTTTGGAATACATTCTAGTTGGGGGCATATTTCCCCACTCCGTCATAAGTGCTGACAAAAGCTAGTAGGGACGTTGGTTTCCTATCCCTGCTGTAGGATTGAGAAAGTGAGACAGTAACTCACCCGTCAAGGCAACGTCATTCTTCAATTCCACCGCAATTTCTTTTCCAATTAGAGTCTTGAAGAAGGAAACGAAGAGTGACTGCCAAGCATGCACAGCACGAGTGGAGATGGCGTGACAACAGACGAGAAATTAGATGAATCAATCAGCGAATACGCAGTAGGGCGTTACTCCAGCGTGACCTAGGCTTACCATCGCTTCTGCTTATTTCCCGAACGCGACTGTGCTCTGTAGTATGTCTTTTTGCTGCTAGGGACCGTGTTCACGCGGGTTGTTTCTAAGGTGAGCTTGTATGAAAAGCTGCAGTGAAGAGGCGTGGTGGTTAGGGTTCGTAAAAATAAGTAACAGTTTTGACCCAAATAAGTAAATAATTAAGTAAATACGGTAAATACGGTGGTATATACCGTATATTAGGGCGAGACAGTACCATTTTTAGAATTCCGGTTTTTTTAAGTCCCATTTTCAGGAAAAGTCGAAAAATCTGTTACTTATTTACCTATAAAATTACTTATTTGGCCACAAAAATTTGCATATATAAGTAATAATTATTTTTATCAACCCTAGTGGTGGTGAAAAGAAAGCAGCAAAAGATTTGAAATAATCAGTTAGAAAACCAGGATTTGATTTCACTTCTGTTCATCCGCCATTCGAACTCGAACTAATAATAATGACTAATACAAACCTAAATGGCGAATGACGAAGCTTTTATGCTCTATCGCGGAGAAGGCACCACAAGAATTTGCTTTCCTCAACCCCCAGAAGATCCTTTTCTCTTTATGAAAGGAATAGATCGTTTCGTTTATTGCTAAGTATCAAGTTTTCGTGTAACTGGGCGCGCGGAATGTCTCAAAGGCCGGGCTAACTACGGGGATTGCGATGTCACGATCACCGATGACCCGCCCTAATTCGACTGAAGCGCCCCCTTTTTCTTTTCGGTTTGCTCGGTGGGCTCCATTGCACTGCACACTAGCTGCTGACTGTGCATTTCGGCCCTTCGAGGTCTGTTGTCAAAGAAACCAGCCATCCAATAGCACTAAGGCAGTGCACTAACAACTACCAACTAATTTCTGTTTCTTGGCACGGCCTTCCCACTATCCCACTATCGCTACCGCAGTCCAGAACATCCTCCACATCGGCATCTAAAAGATCGTCGACCTCTGGGCGTTGCCACTCGTGCTGAAGGCGTTCGCTCGCTTGCGCCCACTGGTGGGGGTGCATCGCTAAAGTCTTGGTGGTTTGGCTGTTCGCCAGCAGAGCTTTCAGGGGCCGCGGCACAGGGCGACGACGAGACGAGGCAGCTTGCGCGTGCTGGGCGTCGAAATGCTTGCAGCACAGCGACATGGCACCACTCGCAGACATCCCATGGTTGTGGTGGCTGAGGTGCCCTCCTCCTCCTCCACTGGTTGAGTCACCACTGCTAGAGCTTCGCCAGGTGCCGTCTTCGTTGAGTGCTTGCGTTGGAGCATGCAGCTCTGCAGCTCGAGACGCTATCTCAGCAGCATCTGAGGACGACAGACCGCCGCCACTGCTGACATTGCCATCACCACCGCTGCTGCCGTTGCCGCTGCCGCTGTCGTTGCCAAACAGACTAGACGGGTACGAGCGCATGAGCGCTCTCGTGAGCGCACCGGTGCTGAGGTCATGGAACGGGCACCCGCCTAGGCCGTGCGCAGCGGGTTTGGGAGCAAAGTGACGCACGACGTCGAAACACGGCAGTGGGGGCGCTACCGCACGCTTGCCTTTGAGTCCAAAATGGTGCTGCACGTCGTACTCGTAACGGTCCCATTTGCGCTTCGGGCGCACCTGATAAAGCACACGTGGTGGGCCACACGACGTGAATGAGACATACGCAGCTTGATTTCTATACTGGCAGTAAACTGGGAGTAAAGCTGGAAAGAAGAAATAAGCAGTACAAGAAGATAATGAGAACCAAAAATCATCATAGACTTCCTTTGTGCCAAAACAAGATCTGTTGAATTACCATGACATGCCCTGCTGCAACTGCAGACGTCGACCCAGTTGCCGAGTCCGAGCCCCCGGCCGAGGCCCGCTGGTGAGCCAATCGAAAGAGTTTCGCGGTAGGGCCCACGGTCAAGCCCCAGTCCTTCATGAAGAGCAACAGCTGCCGTCGTTGGTCGTGGTGCAACCACCCGCTCCGCAGCGCGACTTCTTCTTCGCCAAAGGGTCTTGATAGTGAGGTGTTTGAAGCACTGAAAATCGCTGCTGTAGCTGCTGTGTTGGCTGCGGTGTCTATTGTTGTTGTTGACTCAGCTCCAGCTCCTGTAGTTGACGCCTCCATTTGAGACGACAAGCCAAGCAATGCTGCTAGCAGTCGCCGCGCGCAGAGGGGGAGGGCGCCGGTCTGCAAGGCCCGCATGAGCCGCTCTAATGTAGCAGGGCCCAAAACACTACTCGAACCGTGGCTGTGACGACGGTGCATGCCACCAAAAGCTCCGTTGTTGTTGTCGTCGTCGTCGTAGTCGGTGTGGTCTACTCCTGCATGCCAGGCAATGGCCACTCTAGCGCGCGCAAACAGAGTCGCAAATCGGTAGTCTGCGCTAGGCCCTGAGACGGCACCGTGCGCTATTCGAAGCACCTGATATGGTCGGCGGGTAAAGCAAAATTTGATGAGAAACAAGTAAGACTAAAAAAAGACTTGAAACCCATAGCTAGGAGCGGAAGAGGAAAGAAAGCAAGTCGTTCTCTCGTGCTCGATAAAGGATTCAGCGTCGTGGATTTTTTGTTGTAAATTCAATAAACCTGCTGGTTGAGGTGACTTCGAAATCGCCCGGCAACAATCATGGGAATTTCTGTCCACGGTATCATTGCCATGCCGCGGTTTAACTTCACTGCACGCCTAGCGACCAATGAAGCTGCGTGCTCAAATGGTACGGCTACTAATGATCTTTCAACACTTGCAGTGTTGCTACCAACACCACCACTTTCGCGACCACCTCCGTTTCCGTCGCCGGCTCCTTTGCTGCCTAATTGTGCCGAAGTTTTGATTCTATAGTCGAGTCCAAATTCTCGCCACCATTCCTTGTATTCTGGCACTAGCTTTCCGGTAGCATGCCCGTTGTGTGAGGATGCACCCTCCAGTGATGAGCTAGCTTCCTTTGCAGCTAGCCAGCGCCGCAGCCGGCCGAGAAACACCCGGGCTTCGGCTGACACCCACCACGACCGCAGCGCGGTGGCTGTCGGGTGGTCGGCACCCGCCGCTGCGGCGATGGCCATACGAAGGGTGAGGTGCGTTAAAGCGTCCCATGCTACTGCGCTGGTGGCACTGGTGCTTGTGGCGGCCTCCTGTAAATAAGAGTTCAGCGTAGCAGAAGCAGTAGCAGCGCCGGCTACAAATGCCGATGAACCCTCTTGCCCGTCCGAAGTAGCACTTAATTTCTCGCTTGCCAAAAGATCCAGGCTGAGAGCGGCGTCTGCGCCAGTAGGTGCTGCAAGAGCTTCGATGCGGTGCAGCACGGCAGATTCTAACACGTCTACAGGGAGATCGCTGCCGTTCGTGGGGCTGAGGTACCAGTCAGGCAACAATACATGTGGTACTTTTGTTGGTGCTGTCGTAGACGAACCCGCAGAGCTATTGCTGCTGCTACCAGAAGACTTCAATGGCTTATCAGCTTGAAGGCTAGCGTAGGATCGCTTACGCACGCAGCCCCTAATTACGCTCGAACTCATTTGCGTCTATTTTTTACTCTTTGAACACTAGAGCATGTGCCAGATTAGGTGAAGCGTTTGTTTCCACTCTTGCCTCAATTAATATGAAAATTGCCGAGAATTCTGCGGGGAACTCTGAGCTTGACGGCTTCATGCTTTAAATGCCATGCAGCATCAGCACTGCAAACCTACACTTTACAACAGCTACTTTAGCAGGCTAGTAGCTTAGTTATGTTTACACCGCTCAATGCTCTAAAACGGACTACACTGTTGAAAGCTAAGAAGGTTGTCCTGTTTTTATTAGACGACGACTGCACGACTGCCGATCTGCCGATGCCCGCTAGCTGCCCGGCTCGGCTGCCGGCTGCCTGCTGCCTGGCATAATTTTAAAATACAGGGGGTTTCATGTATGTTGTAGTTTGGATACGACGAAGTTCGGGAAAATGACGTCGCAGTCGTCCGTGATGATGAAGCTAGTTATGTGCTTATGTTTGAGTGCATCGAACGTGAATGCCTTCAACTCGGCAATCTCCCCCGGTATGACACTTACTACACTGGGCATGAGTTTGTGTGTGTACTGCTGATTGCTCAATTTGCGGCGTTGTACCCCCTCTAGGTCACACGCGCTCGGCTGCTTTGCACGCAGCTCGCGATGAAAACTCCATGGTACACAAATATGTCCTAGTCTTCAACTATGCAACTAACAAAAAAAATATCAATGAGAGTCTCAGGGTTGCCTTTCGGGCTGTCCTTGTCCTCATGCTTTGTTTTTCTCTGTTGTAGAGTCGTCGGGAGACTCTCAGCTTCGGCGCAGTGCTTGCGTCAGCTGCGGCAGGTCTAGTGCAGCCCAACATGCCAGCATTAGCAGAAGAATATCTCGCAGATCCAACGGCGGTGATTGTCTTAACTATTATCATAAGTTAGCTTTACTTCTTGTTTTGTCTGAAGTTTGCCATGGTGATTTCGATGCCTAACTCTAACCTGGGACAAACGTCTACTAGGAATTCTTGGAATCTGAGAAACGCGCGGCTGACTTCAAGAAGAAAGCAGCTAGCTCCAAGAAGAAATTCCAGGTATAAATTTTGTGTAGTCTTTAATGTAGGCTGAAATTAGCCCTTTCCCCCTAACATTGTATGCCACTTTTCCTCACTTCCTGTCTATGCTGCAACTTCCAAGGGCCATCTCGATGACTTGAATGCTGCAACCACCGATGCTGAACTTGGGGTGAGAGTAGGAGGGCTTGCGCGATCAGTTGGTATAGGACACAGTTTACATACCTGTGGGAGCTGCGTACGTGGTGGGAGCCGTTCAGAAAAGGTTTATTCATTTTCATTGCGTCGGCGAATGAGCAAGCTGTCGAGGCACATCCTCTTTGTGTGATTGCACCTTATGCTCCCCTCTGAAGACATGCAAAATGGAGGTGAGCCTGCGTAGCGTGTTCATGTCTTGATCGTTATCTGCACTATTCACAGGCGGCATTGGCGGACATGCGCAAGGATGTGATTGCACTGCAGGACTTGCCGCCGGGCTTCTCCAAAGAAGCGCTCTTGAAAGTGATCGTGCTCAAGAAAAAGAGCATGCTTGCCAAGGTTCGAGATTGTGTTTTGCTCCTGTGAATGGCTGCCATTCTTTGAGCAGACTCGATCCCAGAGTGAGACGTCTCTTGATCTTTGTTAAATTCCTTTATGAACTTGAATATGCATACTGTTTGTTTGTTTTTTACAAGTGTTTGCTTTTCATTATACCATCCACGGTACTATTCTTACTGCTATTGTCTTGTCATCGCAGGGCTTGTGGGACACGCCTGTGGACGTGATTTTTAAGTCGCTTCAAAGCGCTATCACGCTCGTGCAGTCCCCAAACCGCATGGGCCCTGTAGAATAATGGCGCTGGTCTTGAATTGACCATGAAGTAAGTCCCAAATCTGCTTCATTCATTTGGGACGTTTTCCAGAGCGCGGGTTGTGCGATATACGCCGGTGCATCAAGAGATATGCTGCCTGCTGGTGTATAGCTCTGGAATTTCTTACCGATGTCAGTTATTAGCTAATGGCTCTTTGTAATTAAACACCAGTAATGAGTATTGAAAAGCATAGTAGTGCAGTAAGCAGCACGAGGATTAATGAAAGGCGAATACCGAATAGGGGAAGAATCGACTTAAAACTCGAGGGAAAGGAAGCGAAGAGTACGAATTCAACTGAGAATGAACTTTCTTTTATGAACTCAAGAACAAAGACTGCCCAGCCAACTGCGACTGCGAAGTTCTCTGCTGCTGTGTTCTGTCTTCAACTTCTTGGGCTGGCCACGTTGCTCTGATGCCTATGACCTTGGCTGAAAATTACGCCCGTTTTTCAATACGAGATTTCGTTTCGATTTCGCCAAAGAAGACGAAATAATTACGCCGAAATAACATTGAGCGTTAATAACGAAAAATACGGCAAATTTTGACGATGCGATTTAGCGTAATACCCAGCCAAGCCTATGACTCGGGCGCCGCGGCAGATGCTTACTGGTTGGGTAGAGCACTCTCGGCCGATTGGTTGTTCTGAGGTGACATGGGGTCGGACGAAAATTAAAGAAGGCTCTAAAGTGCAAAGAGCTTCCGGTTAACCTCAAGGAATGGCGCACTTTTTTGCTATTTATTGATGTCCCTTTGCAATTGGGTTAGCATACTCCCCAATTGCAAAGAAACAACAACAAATAGCATAAAGCTGCGTTTTGATGAATCCTCCAGAACAAGTCTGACTGGGCTGAATATCTTTTTGCGTAATGAAATGTTCATCTTTAACCTTAATTGGCCTTCTGGAGCGAGTTTGCTAGCGCATTTGCAGCTCAAGTGCATTCTTTATGTGCCTCTGTGACTGCTGTGAACTTGCCGTTTATTTCCAAAAATGGGCGAATGCCGGGAGGTGCTGGGCGGCGGACCAGCACCTCCTTCGAAGCTATAAACGCTTCGAGTGCAACCGGGATCTCAAACTTAGTGAGGTAAGGTGTTTAGAG
>Ga0307931_1000601_pt1 | contig 23037 bp, 23 predicted proteins | sample OrgLakmetageno47_FD_201816 | JGI IMG/M metagenome (GOLD analysis project Ga0307931, IMG submission 201816) | Saline water microbial communities from Organic Lake, Antarctica - #47 | ecosystem: Environmental > Aquatic > Non-marine Saline and Alkaline > Saline | place: Antarctica: Organic Lake...
CTACATGAACCCCGAGCCCGGCTTCCGAGCCGGGCCAGGGGATTCCTATGATGCCGCCTAAATGGCGCCCTTCCCCTGTATAGCTACTAACACCAGTCCTCCCCTCGGGGGAGGCGCGAAAAAAAATGGCATCACTGTCGTATACTTAGCTCGAGGGGATTGTTGTTTATTCACATTTGGTAGTTTGGCTAGGTATCTAGCAGTGCTCTTGGAGTTGCATCCTATCATTCTTGCTCTATGGCTTCTCTCCGTCTGCGGCTTACGGCCGCTGCTCTGATATCGTTTACTCTGAGCGTTGGTTCTGCAAAGCTGACCCGCGCAGGAGGCTTAATTCCCGCCGAGTCTGCCGTGGCATCTAGTTACAAAGACACTGGCTTAGTGAGTTCCCACGCCCTAAGTGTCAATGGAATGCATGTGCATTATCTCTCGGCTGGTCCCGAGGCCAGCAAGGCCAAACGTGTGGTGATGTTCTGCCATGGTGCTGCCTTCACAAGCCACACTTGGCAAATCACGGGGGTGCTCGATGAGCTAGGGTCACAAGGTTTTGCTGCAGTTGCCCTTGATCTTCCTGGGTATGGCCAATCTGAGGCTCTGAAGACGTCGAGGCTAGCGACTGCTGACCACCAAGAGCCTGACCGGTGCGAACCATGGCGAATCTGTTCATAAACTTGGTCAATTATAACAATCAGGCTGTGCAGCGTGGCGCAAACGTCCAGTTTTTGGCAGCTTGATATCTTGCTTGCACTGATTATCTCTGGCCTTTCCTATTCGCTCTTCCTAGGAGCACTTTCCTCACCTTCTTCGCGAAAGCTTTGGGCATTTCAACGTCAGCGCGGATTGTGGTAGTCTCTGCAAGTATGGGGGGGTCGTTTGCAGCTCCTTTCGCGATGCATCCAAGCCCGTTCGTGGTGTCAGGGTAAGAGAGCCTGCGTGGCATTCAATACGAGAACGTGTTTGCTTATCCGTTTCTGTCTTCATGATCATATTCGATGTGCGTACGTTTCTTCTCCCTCGACTCGTCTCCTGCTCGATGGCTGGTGTTGGCAGATATGTGACCGTAGCAGGAAATTTGCCGACTTCACTCGGCGTTGAGCGGCTGGCAGACGTGCCGCCATTGCTCGCTATCTTTGGATCCGAGGACCCGCGACTATTGACCGACCGCAGCCGGTGCGATGAAAAATTTAAGAATGTTTAGGTCTTCGCGCATTTTGGCTGCTTTTACATCCATTCTTGGTTATCCTTGCATCTTCACGAGAATTACCACATGCCCCCTGCACCCGCCTTGCCGTAACCTTGAGAGCTGTGCGTTCTTCCTCTCATTTCATGCACGGTTGGGTGTGTAGGTACGAGTCTGCGTTTCCCCGGCGCGATATCGTGGTGTTCGAGGGGGCGCCTCACCCAGCCTATTTGCGCGACCGTGCCGCTGCCAACCTCTTCACCGACCTTGTGCTGCAAGTAAGCCTCTGATTGACGCCTTGGGTATCTCTTGAATTCATGCTTCCTGATTTCATTTAAATAAATGAAGTACATGACTACTGCCTTGAACTGCATCGTTTATTTACACTGTTTGTCTTACCTACTTTCTGTTAGTTTTGCGGCGGCCGCTCGTCAACGCAAGTTGCGTCATCACTGACGTCACTCCAGGAAGGCGTGAAGGTAATGCTTCATAAATGGAACAATGGGTGCTGCGTATGTGCAATGGTGGTGACGGTCTCATATTTTAATGGGAGTTTCTAGGAATGCGATTCCGTTGCGCTCTTTGTCTCATTGCACGACAAGAGCTTCTTTGAAACTGTTGCCTTTGCCTCTTGTGCACATTCTGACCGTTGAATCATCAGATTGAGACCACCTACTATCGAGGAACCTTCCACTCATCTTCCGTGCCGGCTACCATCACCAAGGTATCATTGCTTCCCCCCCCCCTCCCATAAATTTTTCGTAAAATTATTGGGAAAGCTTGTGCTTAACTATTAGTTCGAAATATGCCGAATTTATTGACGAAGTGCATTACGCGATGACTGATCCTTGTGGTCTTACGCATGTGTGCATATATACTTCACACCCGCTATTACTACTGCTAGGTTTACGGTGACGCCACCTATGCTCTGAAGCTGGATGATGGAGATGTCGAAGCACGCGTGCCGCAGAAGTACGTCACCAGCCTCGAGTACGCAAGACAAGCCAAGTCCCAAGTCCTAGCTCGCCACGAAGTCATGCCGGCTCTGAAGCGCAAGGCCACTTGGTGACGAGCTAGGAGTTACAGCTGGCTCCTCTGGGGCTTCACGTGGTTTATCAACTACACGAAGCCGTGGGTCTGGGGTTTTGGGTGGCTTTCACACAGGAGGGCCTTGGTGTAGTGACTTGTGACTTGAATATAAGCCAATTCCATTGATACCCATTTGTAGCTGCATTGAATTGGGTGATCTTTCGTCTTGCGAAGTACAAACGCGTATTTGATAGCGGCTAGCTCCATTTCTTTTCTTTATTTCCTTTTGAAGCCAAATTAAATCAGTCCACATGCCCGAATTCGAAATAAATCGGAGTGATTATTTATTACATCCGCATGGTGGTGCGTGCCACTTACCAACGGCTGCTGATACTTGATACCAGTGGGAATGTCCTGTGTATAGTGTATATATTCATTTAAGATATAACATGGCCATTAATAGCCCGAAGTCCTATGGGAATTCGGATAATGAGATTAAATATTATATTTTGCTGGCTCGTGATGAGCAAATGAGAAACCAATGAAGCATTGGGGGAGAAGAAAGGAGCATTGGCCACGGCCACTGGCCTGTGATGTAACAACCAACAACCCTCTTTGCCACTGTCTCCATGGCCTATTTGAAGTACCACGCCGCTCGTTCGTCATCTCTTCGCCTAAAAGACTTGGTCTTGGTCTTCATCATAAGCCGCCATCAAGCTGGGTTCCTGCCCGCCTCCTCCACCACCAGATGCGGCAGCTGCCTTGGCTTCTGCGCCTCGCATCTCAAACCGCTCCGACCGGACCTTGGCCTCCTCTTCCATGCGCACCTAAATTAGAAACACGCACGTAAATAGCAACCACTAAATAACCCCAGCTTCGCGTTCAGGTATAGAAATAATTTACTTTCTCGATTCTCTAATCGGCTTCTCACGAGAAATATGCGTGCGAAAAATAGTTCTCGATGCTTTTCTCACTGTTCTGATTGTACCAAAAATAACAAAGAATATTGATTGTGTGCGTACCTTTTTGTTTTCCTGCACTTTCTTGAGCCGTGTAAAGTCTTCGCGCTCCAACTCATCGAGCTCCTTCTCAATGTACGCCAGCGTAGACTCAATGGTGGGCACCGTCACATTCTCAAGCGCGTTCACTCGACGGTTCGTTACCTGAAATGGTAGGGTGAGATAAGAAGTGGAATGGAAAGAATTATATAATAGAATTTTACGGCATTGAAGAAACGAATCACGGTAGGTTAAGGAATCTAAACATGTGAAGACTTTTCGAAAACCAACCTTGAGTGCCTCGTCAATTGTGAGGAACGCGGTCTGCAATGACGCCAGTTTGATCATCAGGTCCAGAAGGTTGCGGTACCTGTAGCAGTACGCGTGCCACAAATGTAAACAGAAAGAATTTCCCAATAAGCCGAGATGAGTTCAAAGATTGAAGCACATGAAGCAGATTTCAAAAGGGAGAGTATTTAAGTCAGGAGAGCGTGATAGGGCATTTTTCGTTTGGCTGCATGTAAAGAGCTCTTCAAGGCGCCACAATAACGACGACTACCATCAGAACAACACGCACTTTTCTCTGGACGCGGCAATGGCGCGGCCACCGGCGGCCAGGCCCACATGTGTGCTGTCGCTGCTGGGAAGGTCCAGCTGTTTGAAGACCGGGATCTTCACGCCCGCAATGTTGTCCTGCTTCCCCTGCACGCGCACCGTTGCCGTCATGGTCCCCTCCAAAATCTGTACAATTAAGATTGATTGATCAGGGAGAAGAGCTTAAGAAGGCAAGAGTTGCCTGCTACATGGAATACAATTTAGTCAAAGCATGTCGATTATATTGCCTGCTTGACAATGAAACACGTGTCGAATTTCTCAGCGCTAGCAGGACGAACGATAGCACTCAGGGCACGCACTCACCTTCGACTTAATCTCGCCGGCAGCGTATTCTGCTTGAGTGAGCGAGAAGAAGGCGGACGAGCATGCTGTTGACATGTGCGCCTAGGTCAAAGAAGTAGATAGGGATATAGGAGCGCACGTGGAGTAAGTAAATAAGCAATTAGATACAGCATTAGTAAGGAAAGAGGCACTGCTACGAAGAAGAGTCGGATCTTCCTTCGACGCTTGTTGGCCGTCTTATGATAATCTCCAATATCATGGGGCACGTGCAAACGAGCATTGTCCACTCGAAAAAGCGGAACAGCAGGATAGTTTATTCTATGCAAAAAACAGGCGCATAGCTCTCATTGTTTTGCGAATGCATAGCATTCGCCGAACTTTCTCCGCTGACTTCATCCTAAAGCTCGAAGCCAAAGACTCAACTATGGTGAATGCTTACCTTAGTTGCGGCGATCTTCTTTGCAATGTCGCGGAACCGAGCCTAGCAGCAGAAGGAACAGCAAAGTTAGCAATTGAACAATTTTAAAAGGAAGTGGGATCCTAACAACAATGGCGTACCTTGAGGGCGTCGGCTTTTTTCTTAAGCAGCTCATAGCCTTGCTTTGCTCCCTGCAGAATGAAAGCATAAAAGCGTGAAGGTGTACGGCACACTATAAATTGTCGCGATGAGCTTAGCCTGTTGTATCTATATTAGGAATGTTTTTCCGACTTTTGAGACGAGTGTTGTGCCTTTTCTCACCTTGAGCTTGCCCTTGTAGAGCTGCAGGTTCATCCGTGTCGGCGGCGGGCGGGCGTTCGACATGCTAACAACTCAACTCCGCAAATACGGCTTAGCTTACAAAAGCGCAGAATTCAACAATCGTCTATCTGCCTATGTATCGGGGGCACCTACTCTACAAAGCACGGATCCCACCGAGTCAGCAGGCAGGGCTTATACACCGGCAGCCGGCAAAGTGACAAGTGACAAAAAACACGAAAAGAGAAGGAGAGATGAGAGCCACACGCCGTCGTCGTCGCGTCGTCGCGCCGTGGTGCTGCAAAAGAAGCCAAGATGCCAAGAATCGAGCTTGGAAGGGAGCCCCCTTTTGGGGGAAATTATTCCAGGTGTTTCGCGGTTTCCCGCCAGCGGTGCGGTGCGGGTCAAAAAGCACCAAAATATTGAGCAGTTGTACACCTCAACCTCTCTCGGGTGCCTCAACTTCGAGGAGCGTCCTTGCTTGGACTCGTCACAGCGCCTCTTTTGAAGGTTCGGCTTAGAATACGCAATCATCTAAGCGGCCCTCATCATTTAAGCTTTCAATCGGTGATGATTTTAAACCTGTGCTGTCCTCTCCCCTGCATTGTTTTTTCGCGCTGACGGCACGTGATTGATTCTGTTCCGCAAAAAAATGTTGAAGCACGCCTCCCACCATTTGCACACTCCGATGCCGCGAGAAATCCCCTCATTTTCGAATGATTAGAAGTTGTTGCAGCGTCGTTTAACTGTGTTCGTGTTTGTCTTCTTTCCAAGCAGGCTGTTCATCAGAACGCTTCGTTGAGAGATACCTTTTTTTGAACTTTCGGTGTTTCATGGCCACGGATTGCGCCGAGAACACGACGCCGACCTCGGATGGGGTTATCCGCCCCGTGAGCCCCCAGCTAGCTGCCGTTGTAAAGCGCGCCAAGGCGGCTGCCGCGCAGATATGGATCTTGTTGCACAGCCGCAGTTGCACCGAGGGCAACGCGTGCCGTATGGCAGGCTGTGTTCGCACCCGGCGCCTTTACGCCATCGCGCGCGCTGCTCAAGCCCCTAACGGGCCTCGGCTTAGTCCCGTAGAGTCAGGCGCAGTGGCTGAAGCTCGCAAGCTTTTGCTTCACTTCGCGCAATGCCGGTCTGCTCGCTTAAGTGCAGCACGCCGGGCTGCCACTCATAAAAACAACGAAGGAGCAGCTGCTGCAGTGCCACGCCCTACCTGTCTCGTGTGCTCTCTGGTGGCGCGCGCAAGGCCTACAGAAGCCCGTGATGGCGCACCTGGCGGCCTCGACTTCACTGCGTCACCTTACGATGTGCGTCTTGAGCGCTTCCTTGTTTTAGTTCTGATTGAATTTATTCTCGAAGGGCGGGTGTTTCGTTTTTCTCAACTACTACTCATTTTGTCCTCCTTATTTTTCTGTTGCATTTTCTTTTGAGATTCGCGTGATTGTTCAACTCACACCTCGATGAATATGCACCTATCTACTACTTATCTTGCGCCTTCCAGCCATCTTTGCCGACGCCCTCGCTTCACGTTTCCACACACGTCTACCACACACGCCACGGCGGCCGTCGCCGAGGCAACAGCGTCGACGCCACGGTCTCGACCTCAAGTGCTGCGGACGTCCCGAACCGACGCAGTAGCAGTGGCATCAGCGGCGTTTTAGCCGGGAAACACGGCGGCAAGCGCTTGCGCAGTGGATCATGCAGCGTTGGAATGGGCGTCAAGTCTCAGCATGAGCTCACCTGGGCGCCGAGTGTCTATTCTCCCGTCAAGAGTCGATCTCGCGTTGGAGGCCGCGATTGGAAGCAAACAGCGCCGCCTCAGGATTTGATCCCGCGAGCTCACGGCAATTTCAGCAGTGGCAGCCGCAGCGTCAGCAGTGGCAGCCGCAACAGCGGAAGCAGCAGCAGTCAGGCCAGGGTTAGTGGGCGGTCGCGCGCGCAGTCGGTGTCCTCCGCGTATGGGAACGAGATGGACGCATCCGAGGTGCCTCTGTCTACCGCAGCTGCACGCCTACTAGGGCTCGCACGGTACCAAGAGCCAGTGCACCATGGTCAAGGAGCCCACGCTATGAATAGTGCGGCTTCCAGCGAAGAGCTGCGAGAAGGCGCGGACTTGCTTCATTTCCTCGGCCGCCGCAGTTCAGACGACCAGGCGTTGGACAGCCATTCTGAGGCCCCAGTCGCCAAGCGGCCTCGATCGGTGAGCTGGGCTGGCGGCTCGTCTTCTTCATCTTCGGCCGCGGCGCGGCCCCTGGCTTTTGGTTTTGAAAACAACGTCAGCGCTCACCCTGGTAGGACTCCTATTGCTAGCAGCAGCTTAACCCCAGAGGACGAGGACTTGTTTGGTAACGCCAAATTGTCTCCAAGACGAGTTTCTAGCCACAAGCCTAAGCTTGAAACATCACTTTCGATGGCGCCATCTTCATTTGAGGAGCATGGTCGCGACGGTGGCATGCGCAAGGGGAGTGCGAGCAGCTGTAACTCAGATGACGCGTGCACCGCGCCGCTGCGATCTGGAGACACCGCGCTTCAAAGCACGCCGCGGCATGCTAGCGGGCACGCGGGCTGCCCTGCCACACCTCCAGCTGCCTCGGCCGCTGCAGCGTCGGCCGGTGGCGGCGGTCCTCTCATGCAAGGCGTTGCGCTGGAAACGTCTTCTTCGTCGTCGTCAACAGCAGAATCGTCTTTTACGAGTGCAGGCTCAGCATCATCATCTACTTCAGGATGTGATGTACCACTCGCGCCGCTCCTCGTGGCTCTCGATCAGCATGTCTCCGTCGATGGCGCACCCGTTGTTGACGGTGCCGCATGCACCACAGCTGACGGCGCAGTGCAAGGAGAGTTCCCAACGGCTTTGAAGCCGCCGCCGTGCCACCTCAAGTCCCCGAGGTCGCCTGGCAGCGATGCAGTGCTTTCGCTGTTAAGACTCGCGGGCGCGGCCGCACACTCCCCGAAAGGCGTTCTTGCTCCCTCGCCCATGGACAAGGGTGCTGTCGCCCAAGAGAGCTCTTAAGTGTATGGGGACTACAAGAGGGCTCGAAAGTGACGGATATCATGCATGCACTCATTTCGCTTCCCTCACGCGTCCACCATTATACATTGCTTATTGTCAAATATTTCATTCCACTTCACTTCGCAATTGCACAAAAAAAATCAATTCCATCCGCTTCTCTATCCCTTTACGTGTTTAATGTCGTCTTTTATCTTTCATTCTTTTAATTCAGTCCCGGATGCGAAATTTAATTTATAATTATACGTAAGCGAAATCGAACTCATCAAAATTATACGAACTTGGCTATTCATTCCATCCCCAGATTACTTGGGACTACTTCAAGTGCCATGAGAATCCTCTTGTCTACTGCCCAATGAAACCAATTGCTCATTTTGGCGTTGGCCGTTAGTGGTTAGTCGTTAGTGGAATTTTCAATGCCTTTGCTGCCTAGATAGGGCGCTTTCGGTCTACATATATAATCAGTTATCATAACCATTGCTAATATGAAATGGGTTATGCTTATAATTGCATAAATAATACCTCATATTATTACCCTCCTTCGATTTCATATAGCCAGTTGCGGGTGAAAAGCAACACTCACATTACACATTGCACATTAAGAATTTCGAATATGAGGGGTCAAATTCGGTGATTTTAGAAAGAAACTTAAGGGTGCTGGCTCCGGTTTCTCGAAACAAGGGCTTTTCTGCCCTGCCTGTCTGTCACCCGCCTAAGAAGCTGAGGAGGGTTTAGGCAGGAATCCCGGAAATGGCCTAAGAAACGAGGGGGCTGGCCGTTTTCCTGCTTTCTTATCACCCGTAACTGGCTGTATTCGAGTTGGCGATAGCGCCTGAGAAAGACACACCAATTTATGATAAATGGGATCTTTAAGGCTTTGTGAGCCCATCCCTAGACTCATGTATAGATAGCACAATCCGGTATGAATCATAATCTAATCTCTTAATCCCAAGAGGACTCGGACGCGTCATCTGCGTTGAAGTCCACTCGCTTGTCAAACTCGTAGCCCGGATCTCCAGGTCGCAACACTGTCGCCTCGAAAACCTCACTCATAGCTGCTTTCGCCTGATTTAACACGTCCTCGGGCACTGTCTGTAAATCCGCCGAGAGCAGGTCCTGTTCTTCCGGTTGGCTAGGAGGAGGACGCGAGTCGACCGGTAACGGTGGAGGAGCATGCTGCACAAGGAGAGAAACGAGCCGCGACACTTGGTCAGGCGAGCAGCGTCCTAATTGCCTGGGATATCGTGCTTGCAGTGCTGCTGTCACAGCCGCAGGGTCTGCTCCTGGGTATTTGAAGGCTTTCAATCGGAGCTTGTGATGTCTTAATCCAAGCGGCGTTTCTTCCTCGATTACTAACGTGGGTGGATCATATTTTACGGCCAGCCGCTGTGGTATTATTTCAGCCATTTTATGAACTATGTTGAGACGTTATTCTACACTGTTGGACCCACTTCTCCAGCTAGCTTTTGTAACGTACTGTAGCTCGTAGCTCGTAGCTTGAAGCGTGTTCCCAAGAAGTAAAGATAGGATAGACTAGCTAGCTAGTTAGGAAAGAAAAGCGTGAACACAAAGTAACCGTCGAAAAATATATATTGGAGAAGAATATCCCACACACCCACACACGCATCACACGTCGTCAAATCGCAGATCGCCGACAGCGAGAAGCGAGACGAAGCTGTGGAGTCCAAGAGCAAACAGCTCAAACTAAAACCTGAGGCGACCTCCAAGCCATTTGGTCTACTTACCTCTCCCTTGAAATGTTCAGCGTCGGGCGTTACCGCGGCGATGCCAGCCCGGCCAATCCTAGCACTACTAAAGCTGAGAAGGGTGGCGAGCAAGGCAAGGGCCGCATGAAGCGAGAACGTGGGGGCGGTAAAGGCAAAGGCAACACGAAACAAGCTCGAGTAGCTAATGATGGTGAGCGTGGCAAAGGAGTTCCTCGAGCTTCAGCCAACGGTAATGCCAATGAAAGCAGCAAATCGGCCGAACCATCCGCCCCCGTGCCTTCGGCAGAGACAACAACAACAGAAACGGTTGCAGCGCCACTGTTTGCAAACATGAAGGCAGCTGCGGCCAAGACAGCTCACGAAGCAGCTGCCAAAGCTGATTTAAAGTCTAGAAAGAAGAAAGGCAAAATCAACAAAGTACGGCGAGTTCCAATTGAATCTATCCTTGGTTCATTCAACGGCGAAGATGGAGCTGCCGAAGATAAGCTGGCAAGCACTGTGGCAACGAAATCTAGCACTCAGACTGATAACAACTCCGCTGCGACACCTCAAGAAGTAAACCCAGTCGCCACAAGTGGTGATACTACAAAGGCGGATGCTACTACGGAGCCGCCTGTGCCGTCAGTGGCTGAGGATGCACAAGCTTGGGGCGTAGACGCTCGATTGCTAGCAGCGCTGCAGCAGCAAGGAGTCGAGCGTTTCTTTCCCGTGCAGCGGCAGGTGATCCCCGAAACTCTGGCTGCGAGCCGGAGGCACGTGCTCTGTGCCCGTGACGTGTGCGTGGGCGCAGCCACGGGCAGTGGCAAGACCCTCGTGTTTGTGGTGACGGTGCTGCAGGCTCTGCTAGGACGCAAGGTGCCTCGCATTCGAGCTCTCGTGGTGCTCCCGAGTCGCAGCCTCGCTCTCCAGGTTATCTCTCAAGGGAGCTACTTTACAGCTAGGAGAAATAGTTTCATATGCTCTGAAAGATTACACAGAATAAGGTGGACGGACAGATGTGCAGCATACACATCTAGTAAGTGAACTCTTACGTGTGTTTCGCCCGGCTGCCATACATAACAGGTGTTCGAAGAGTTTCAGAAGTACGCTCTTTCCGTGGGTTTACGAGTAGGGCTTGCCACGGGCCAGCGCGACTTTGCTCACGAACAAGAAGAGCTCACGGGAGAGCGCCCGAATCACCCAATCCTACCCACCTCCTTACCTCAGCCGCCCTGGTGCTCGAATGGTAGCAGTGGCAGTGTAGGCAAAGGCTGCGTGGACATTGTGGTGTGCACACCCGGTCGTCTGGTGGACCATCTGGAGCACACTCCGGGTATTACATTAGAGCATTTGCGTTTCTTGGTGGTGGATGAGGCCGACCGACTCTTGAACCAGTCCTACAACGCATGGGTGGAAAAGGTGATGGGAGGAAAAGATGATGGGTATATTACTCTTTGTCTCGTTGGTTTTAAATGGTTGGCTTTACTATTATCTGGGCATGCTAGAAGATGAATTTCATATTATTCCTCCTTTTGCGTTCTTCCTACAGGTGCTGGCCGCAGCCTACCGCCAAGTGCCCGGCACCGCTGATTTCGTGAAAAGTTCCCCGCGAGGAGGGGGGAATAACAGTGGCAGCGGCGGTTGGCATTTGGACTTAAAGCCGACCACTGCTCGGGCGCACTTGGGAGCAGCCGCCATGGACGGGAAACACAGTTCAGGAGCGTCTCAGCAACATCCTTCCTCAGAAGCAATGACAACTCCCATGAGCAGTATGACTGTAGTGCCAGTACCCATGCTTCGTATGCTCTTTTCGGCCACCCTCTCAGAAAACCCTCAGAAACTCGCTGCCCTTGGGCTCATCAACCCGAAATTTTATGCGCTGGCCTCGAAAAAAAGTAGTACTGACGCTAGCAATCAAAACGACGACGACGATGCTACAGCGATGGTGCTGCCAGCGACTTTAAATGAATTAGTGTTGAAAGTATCTGCTGGCAGCAACGCTACCGTGACCAAGCCCCTATTGTTGCTCGCGCTGCTTCGGCGCATTCTCGAGGCGTCACCGCACAGTTTTGTGCTTGTATTTGCAAGCTCCCTCGACTCCACGCATCGACTAGCTCGACTCTTGCAGCTTGCTATCGATAACGGTGAGATAAAAACGAACAGTGTAATAAAATGTTTGAAACGATTTGATGAAGTGCCATTTTGTTCTCGTTTGAAATATATCCGGGAGCAGCAGTTGAAGTGCCTCCTCACATCAACGACTTTTTTTTTTCTCCCAGGGTCCTCGATGGTGTTTGAATACTCGGGCGGCGTCTCATCTCTGAGTCACGTGCAGGCCCAGCAACAGAAACTCGCTCGAAACCGCTTCAAGAGCAATGCTGCAACGACTCCTAGCAGCTGCAAGCACGTGCGTGTGGTGGTGAGCAGTGACGGCCTTGCGCGAGGAGTCGATCTGCCAGGAGTCAGCCATGTGCTCAACTATGATGCCCCAACCTCCGTGCAGGTGCGAAGATGATGATGATGGTGCCATTACGAACAACACATAAACATTGCGGGCGCAGATTGTGCGTTCGCATCTTGTCTACTCTGCCCATTCACTTTGTTCCTCCTCGACTTAAGTCACTATCTTCTTTTCCCCTTTTGAATGGGCAACTCAAACACCAAGACTCACACCATTTGCTCATGCAAATCCACTTCTATGTGACCGCAGGCCTATGTGCACCGGGTGGGGCGCACTGCGCGCGCAGGTCGAAAGGGGGTGGCCGTTACCCTCGTGAAAGGGGGGCAGGACAGCACGTTTCGAGAGCTCCGTGCTCAAGTAATGGGCGGCTCACCTTCCTCTTCTGCTTCACCGTCACCTACTTCTTCTAGTGGCGCGGTGGCTGAATTGCGTGTGCCCGCGAAGGAATGCACGGGTGTACACCTGGCTACATATCAGCGAGCGCTTACTGGGCTGGCAGAGGTCATTCGGCTGGAATCAAGAGGTGACTTGCGATCCAACGACCAGCCGCCGAGCATAGATGAGCTTGCTCCGGCAGTGGCGGTGAATCCTGAGGACAATGGAAGTTCAAGTGACAGTGATAGCAGCACTAGTGAAAGCGACTCCACTGGTGGCAGTCAGAGTGAAAACAGCGATTCTGAAAGCGAGCTGGAATAAATAGCTGATTGTTTAACAGCAAATCATGAGCACCGAGCCCTTTTTCATATTATGCAGTACAATACGAAATTTTTTTTTCAGACATAGGATTCTAAATATAGGTCTTACCCAGGCCGAAATCCGAAATCCGAAATGGGCGATTTAGGAAACTCGCCGCCTCGCCGCTTCCTCTTAGCTCACTACCTATATACCTATATTCGTAACTCAATACTCAATACTCAATACGCAATACTCAATGCTATAACTACTAAACCCGCCGCAAGCCTTATACCTAGTACATAGATTTCTGCTTTGTGCCCAATGGGCAACAAAAGCAGGTGAATGCACCTCACTGCAATGGAACAATCCATTCAAGAACATGAGTAAGAACAAGTAAAGTAAACCGTTCACCAACAAAAGGCGACTGTGAATAAGACGACGACAACACGACGACAACAATCTAAATCTTTGATTAAATGGCGGCTTTCTTTGTCTTCTTGGCAGCTGTTTCCGCAAGGCGAGCGAGTTTCGTAGTTCGCTCGAGTCGGCGCTTCTCTGCCCTTGCCTGCGCCGCTGCCTCCAGAGCTTTTGCGCGCAACTCCATTGCTTTCACCAGAGCGTCCTTGTAAGCCTGGAAACCTTTGCGTTCAATCCGCAGACCGCCTTGCCCGTTGCCGCCGCCATGACCTGCTCCTTTCACAGCTGCTGCTGCTGCACCACTAGTACTATTGCCGTAGTCGTTGTTATTGCCCCCTCCACAGACCCATAGATCGGCTTCGATCCCTTGCACGAGACGAGCGTCATGGGAGACCAGCACCACGCCGCCTTGAAACACTTTGAGAGCGTCGACGAGCGCTGCCACAGACTGCGGTGATGAGGGGGAAAAGAGAGAGAAAGATAAAAGAGGCAGGGAGGAAAATCATGAAGTGAACACGAAAGGAGACAGAGAAAGCATCCTAGGAATTCGACTACGCAAAGATTTGGGCCCTAGCGGTATGTCATTGGATCAATTACCTCCATGTCCAAATGGTTGGTGGGCTCATCGAGAATGAGCACATGAGGCTGCTGCAGCGACAAGGACGCGAGCACCACCCGAGCTTTCTGGCCACCACTGTAAAGTGTATGAACAAACAAAGAAGAAGAAGAATAGGAAAGGCAACATAAGAAAGTAGAGAATGAGCTCCTTGTTTTTTGAGAAATAGAAGCATGATTAAAAGGGTGCGCATTGTATGTAAGAAGGCCTCAATCGTACCAATTATGACACACGTCCAATTACCCACCCATACGCACACCTCTTCTTACCTCAATTCGCCGATGCGCACTAAGTGCCGGGCGCCATCCAGGCCAAACATGCCCAGAGTCTTGCGGGCTTCCTGGTCACTAATATGGTACGCTGACGTCAGAAACGCCATACCCGTTAAGTCCATGGGCAACAACTCTTCGAAATGCTGGTGGTACTTGCCGACCTGTTTTATTCCATTCGGAAGCACACAATTATTTCGAGCTAGGCAAGGCAATACATGTAAAGCCTGCACATATTACTCGCCCAAAAGCGCATGTTTAGAAAAAAACTGCAATTCTTAAAGCCCCACTGACCTTCAATTTGCTGTGATGGTTGATTTCCCCCTCTGTGGGTGCCAATTCGCACAGCAAGAGCTTGAGAAGCGTGGTCTGCAGAGAAAGAAGGAGAGACATTACGAAGATATTACGTATGAGTTTGTAAACATACCGGAAAAAGGCGCATCAGGTACACATGGCGGCAATAGAACAAATGAATGTTGGCTAGGTTGTGGTTGCTGTCACTGCGCCCACCTTGCCCGAGCCATTCGGCCCCACGATGGCCACCCGGCTGTGGGTGTCGACGCCGAACCGTAAATTCTGAAACAACAACGGGTTCTTCTCCTTCTTGGTCTCACTAGTGGGCCACTGAAAGGACGCGTCCAAGACCGCAATGCTCGGCGCATGCGAATCTGGGTCCTTGAACTTGAACGAGACCTTGTACTCGGCTGGCTTGGTTAAGAGCTCCGACCGACCGTTGTTGTCGTCGTCGTCAGCGCCCTGAAGATGAGGTTGTGTGAGGAGGGAAGAGGACACGTAAAAGTAAGGATACAGTTTGAAAGAGAAACAAGGAAACTGTGCTACAACAGATCATGCAAACTGTACTAGAGTGGTGCATACAGTAAATCTTTGTTCACGGCAGTACTAAAACAGTCACACGCACTACTTGCGCAGCGGCGTTATCTTTCGAGAAGGCGTTTAGCTTGACCAGAGCTTCTTTCTCGGCTTTGGGCCTCGTTGCTCCCTTGGCCATCAGGTCCTTGATCGTCTTTTCTTGCAGCTTCCAGGCGCGCTCTTTCGAAGACCACACTTGGCCGCGCATCGAGTCAAATTGAGACACGTTTCCCTGTAAACGTGTGCGTATACGATGCCACCATGAACACACGAGGAATCAACAAAGACACAATATTATCGAGGGCAAGTTCTAGAAAAATGCTTAACATCATAGCAATTTTATTCACTCAGGACAATACTCTGCACGAAGTATGAAGTATATATCAGTAATGTCAAGATACCTGGTAATGGCGGAGCTTCTCGTCATCCAAATGGAGCACATCCGTGCACACTTCGTCTAGAAACTCGGCATCGTGGCTCACGATGAGCAAAGTGCCTTGCCAGGACGTCGCCAAATACTCCGACAACCAAATGCATGCGTCCAAATCTAATCATCACGAAAAGGGACGTGGAATCAAAAAGCAAAACGATATTTTAGAGGGTGAGTCGAATTTACGGGACTTCTGATAACTTTTTTCAATTTGGGTGGTAAGCTGAATCATCTAAGGAGAGGATAATGTCATTTTATAAAATCAAAAATCACCGAGGTGGTTAGTCGGTTCGTCCAATAGGAGCAGCTTGGGCTTCAAAAACAGCGCCCGCGCCAACGCCTGCAAAGAAATGAGTGAGCAAGGACGCCCCAGAGACGCCGTCAATCATGAGCCAAGTACACAGAAAACGATGTATTCATTTTCGATTCATGCATGCACTTGTGAAACATGCGTTCGGTTAACATGACTGTAGATTCTAATCACATGTGTGCATCTATCTCATTTACCACGCGCATGCGCCACCCGCCACTCAGAATCGCGCTGCTTCTTTCCGCCATCTCGTCGGTGAACCCTAAACCTGCGAGAATGCCGCGCACTTGCCCCTCTGCCGCTTCGGCACCTGAGGCCTCAAGCTCCTGCCCCACCTGTTTTGGTACACGTATATATATTGGTTTACACTAAACTGAGCGAAGAAGCGAATCCCTTTAAAGGTAGCGTGCCCACAAGTATCATATACATGTGCTGCACCAGTGAGACAATAGATTCAAAAATGTATTCAAAAACTGCCCCCCCCCCCACCTCTGCAAGTCGAGCCATCGTAGTGCTCCACCACGTATCGTCATGGACTTGTGAAGGAGGACTACTAGCACTGCTGCTGCTCTCCTCTGAACCTTTGCCGCCCTTCTTCTTCGCCGGCTTCTTTTTACCCTTGTGTCTCTTGTCGTCGTTATCGTCATTGTCATCGTCATCATTCAAAGACAGCGACTTTAACGAGGGCGCCACACTAGCTGCATTGCCATTGCCCTCCTTGGTCTCCTCTTCTTCCGCGCCTGCTAGCTCGAGCGCAGCCATCAGAGACACTTCCTCTTCTAGAAGCGCTAACCGATGCTTGTCTGCTCGCAAGACCTGCGTAGGTGGGAAAGATATTATAATTACTGGCATTGAGGAAAAGAGGTGGTCAAAACGGCGCAAGGTGGTCAATGGAAAGAAAAAAGTGCAAGCTTCAAGAATGAGTGTGTGCACACGCACGCGAGGAGACAAACCTGATCGACTACCGAGCCCTCCTCTGCTGCCACTTCCTGTTCCACCAACAGCACGTCGACTTTGGCTGGAATCGGCAATTTCCGAGCTGCCAAGAACCGCAACAATGTGCTTTTGCCTCGGCCGTTGGGGCCCAATAAACCGTAGCTTTGTGGTAGTCGAGCGGATGTGTTTGGGGTTCATTTTGAGAGGCAAAAGGAGGAGAAAAGATGGCGCGTGAGATGAGTTCAAACGAAAAAATGGAAAGAAAAAAAATGAAGCAAAGAGTATGTCGCTCATTTATTGCTCAAAGGTCAGTCTGTCGACGTTACCGGCGGCCGTTCGCGAGTTGTAGGCTAGCGTTGGTGAATAGCGAGCGCTGCGGTGCTGATATGCTGAAGTTCCGAACCACCTAGGTTGGGACACACAGAAGAAATCGGAGAGCATATGTATATAACTTCCAGAACTGCAAATTCGCTTGCTCCACGAAGGATAATGACATAAACTCTCACGGCATCAATTTAAGTGTAACCCATGTTAATCGTAATAATCACTTCTGCCAAAGATCTAAGCCTCCACTTACCACGTCCACTGCTGAGGGCGCGTCGGAGGAGCTGTTTCCGCCCGAAAGCATCAACTGAAACATCCTCAAAGGGTCGGCATTTTCAGTCTCTTCGTCGGCCCATCTAGATGTCATTGATATATTTACAAACCAATGGGTTCAAGGTGGCTTCAAAATGAGCACGCAACTGAAATGTTCCACACAACAACTGAAGTTTAAAGTTCAACTTGTTTACAAGAGCCGAAATCTTTGCGCAACGATACGAATGAAACAAGTCGCAAATAGATCTCTTTGCTTTTCCATGTCCTTCAACTCACTATCCTTCTAGACAACACACCTTGCAGCCTTCTCCTCGAGTTTCTTCAACTGCTTTCGCTCCTTGTTCGACATTTTCGCTCCAGAGTCGCGCTTCTCGACTAGCGCTGCTAGTTCTGAGGAGTCTCCGCCCCCACTTCCACTAGCGCCGCCGTCACCATCGTCATTGTTGCCTGCTTTCAAATCCTTGCCAGCTTTACGGCCAGCACCTCCCCGAGGCGAGTCTTCTTCCAGGCTATTCGACGATGCTGATGCACTCGACGCTTTCCGAGCTGCTAATTTCGCCTCACGCGCAGCAGCCTATACAATGAGCAAGCGGCAGAAGATGTCCACAATTTCGAGGAAATTGAGGCATTCGCAAGTATATTCCGAGATAAGCCTTTCTTCAACCTGATAACTGATTTACAAGGTTTAGTCGTGAAGTGCGGTAGATTCGTTCCGAGCTCAAAGTAACCCACCATTTCGGCTCTCTGTTGCGCGACTTCAGGATCTTGCGCGCTCCCTCGAAGCACCGTGTTGCCCATCTTGTCAACCACGTACTTGCTTTTCACGCCTCCACCCTCGTCGTCCTCTTCGTCCTCGTCTTCGCTCTCATCGCTCGGTGGGTTTAGCATGGCATCGCGTTCTGCTTCCCGTGCAGCGGCGCACGCCGCTTTGCTTGCTTTCTTCGACAGGGCAGCAGCTTTTCCTGTCAGAGGGACTGCAGCAGCTCCCTGGTCTTTTGGCAACTTGTTTGGATTCCCTCCACCAGCGCTCTTTCCAGCTTGAGGCTGAGCTTTATCGACCTTGGACGATTTTCCCTTCGGTTCCGGCGGTGCTTTGCCTTTGCTATCCGAGTCACTTTTTTCCTTTTTTGACGGCATTAACCCTAGGAATGGCTAGAGGTGCACGACTAGCTAACACAACTACGGAACCGGCTATAATGAATTTCGATCGCTAATGCACTAAGCTATGCCTAACCACAAACGTAGAAGCTTGTTAGCTTAATCTAAGCTTGCTGGAGAGCTAGAGAGAGCATTTTAGTGGATTGTGTCTTGTTGTTGCGTCGAAAGTTCGAGGTGCAGAAATATATTTTCCTTGTACTAAAATAGAGGAGAGCAGTTGCTCGATGGCTCGATGGATTCGATGGCAAGAAAATGGGAACAAGCGGAAAGAGGAACATGTTATAAATTTTCCCTCTCTCGCTAGTTTCGTCGCCTTCCTCTAATCAATCTAGAGATCAATTATCATGTCTCTGATAGCACTCATGGGCAAAGCTGTGGCGGAGGTTACATCTGACAGCGCTCAGTCACCTGACCTCCTTCCTCCGCCGCCGCCGATTGAGACGCCAAAGGATAGTATTCCAGCAACTCCACCGGACGATGAGTTGCCAGAGGCCAGGAAGGTATTGCCTTCGAAGCTTCAGGTTCAAGGGTCCATGTTTGGTGGTGGTGGTGACTCCTCTTCATCGTCTGATGAGGAGAATGATGATGACGAAGGGGCACACAGAAAGCTCAACCATGCGGTGGCATCATCTTCAGAAGAGGAAATAGAATACGGCAACGCATCGGCGGCGCAGCGGCATAAACCCCAGCCAGAACCTCTCGCACAGCCTGCGATGGCTTCGTCTGCTGCTGAGGAGCGAACGTTGCACACTAGCACTTCCGCTATTCAAACTGAAGCTAGCGCGAAGCCAACGGATCACTTCGGCATTGCTTACACACCTTTGGCAGACCCCCGACAAAAGCAAGCAACTTCTTCAAGCTGGCAAACGAACGGTGCACTATCGGCAGACGAACAAGAAGCTATGCGGCTCGAGGAAGCTGCTCTCGAGGCTGAATTGAGGGAAGCCGAGGCTGCCCTCGAAAGGCGTCGTGTGGCAGCACAGTTGGAGCGTAACCAAACAACTTCCTCTTTCACAACCACCGCTGCTCAGATCATCACCAATGGCCGCACAAGTGCTTCTGCTGTGACTGATGAAGATGAATTTGGCTTGGAAGAACGCAATGCCTCTGCGGAAGGTAGCATCGGGCAAGCCTCTTCTTCTCAAGGTGGAGTGGGCGTATCGGCACTTCTGGCAGCACAGCAACAACATCACCGTGAAGGCAAAGAGGGCGAAGAAGACAGAGATGCCCAACTCTTGGCTTCGGCGTCGCTTCCTTGCGTGCTGCCTGCGACGTCTACAGATGAGGATTCAGGCGATGCGTCATTAGATAGTCCGATTGAGCTCGGGACTAGCGCTTCGTCGATACAGCAGTTGATTGCGTCCTCTATGGATGGCGCTGAGCAGGCTGCGTGGCAAGAATTGTGCGAAAGGCAACGAAAGGAAGCAACGAGAGTGAAAGGTGATTCAGAAGAAGTGTCTGAAATGGGCAGTGCTGAGTCCGGGATTTATGAGCGGGATGGCACCGGGCAGATGGTTACAGCGCACAACAGCTCATTGGCGACGCGAATCACACCACTCAATGCCTTGACGATCGCAGAGGATGACACCAGCGACAGTAGTACAGAGGATAGCGAAATTGGCAATAGCGAGAAAGATCATACTCGCGATGTGGGATCAAATACAGATAGGATAATCAATTCTTCGGTTATTTCAGATGGCAACGTCGACAGGAGCACTGAAGCACATGCCGACATTGAGCCGGCGACGTCAGTGACCGAAAGCGATGTCAGCCACTCCTCCGCTTCAGTAGAACCTGATAGTGAACACAATCAAAGCGAGGCTTCAACATGGACAGTGCCAGTTGCGTACACGTCAGCGCTGGTCGCTCTACAGGAGATTAAATTTGATGCCGACGCAAGAGTGAGTTCATTAGTAGTACTGGGCTGTATTGGAATGAAATTGTCAAGTGTTGCTTTATCTGTGTACTTAGTTAAGTTGACTATGTGTTATCGCCTGTAAGGATGTTGAGTCATTGGCATCATACCTTCAACTTTTCTTCATTTTTCTTTCCATCTCGCCATCTTCAAGGCCAAGATTGTGCCCACGGCATTTTCGAAAGGATCAGCTCGTCTGTTCGGTGGCCCACCTAGACTGCGCTTTCCCGGCAGCAAAGAACAGAGAGATTTTGTCTTCCTCCTTGCCATGGTGTGAAAGCAATACTCACATATCTCCTTCTTGAACTTTACATTAAAAGTCTTACCGCCGTCCTTTCCCATCCCCTATTCTTTTTTCTTTTCATCGCTGAGCAACAACACATTCGCAAGGTCTATTCTTTACCATAAGGAAGCATTCACTCACTGACCTTTTGTACCTATATGATGCCCTTCTTCCATCTATGCAAGGTTCACTGGGATCCTGACAACCCTTTGCACCTTGGCATGCTGCAAACGTGCTACTTCCGCCTCTTAGCGATAGCGGATGCAACGCCCGAATCAAGGTCTCAACAGTGCCCACCGAGAGGTGACCACTGGAACTTGGTGGGTTTTCAGGGATCCGACCCCTGTACCGACTTGAACCGAAGCATGGGCCTCCTCGCCGTCTTACAGGTTGGGACCAGCAAATAATAAGCTATTTCTACTGAGCTCGCGACACAACACTATAAATCTCATATGATCATCATTGCGTGCGGTCTCTACTTTCCAAAGATATTCATTTCCCGTGCATTTACGTGAGTACCTTTGCGTTACAGGTCCTACATTTGTGCCAACGTGAACCTAGCAGAAACAGCAGTGGTCTGAATCTAGGCACCGAGCTGTGTGCGGCCACTGCAGCAGCAGACCGGTTTGGCACCAACACCTTCTTTTGCCTCTGCATCGGCTTCACGCTCTCTGCCGTGCAGGTGTTTGGGCTGTTGAGAACGTGTTTGTTATGGCGGTTATTCCTTTGAAGGCGCAGCAGCACCTCCCTAAAACTTAAACACCACTCTTCTCTTTATACCTAACACACTATTTCTTCTCGTTTCTCGCGTTGATGCCGTCTTCCTCACCCTTCCTGCTACCTTCGTAGGCTTTGCGCCGCGGTGCGCTCTACCCTCACGCCATTGCGCGCAGCAACGTGTTTGTTGCGCTCCATGACTTGCACGCGGCGCAGTGCCAAGACCTTTTGACCCGACTACAGCAACAACAGCCATCCTCCACTGACGAACCGTCTTCAGCCTCAAGTAGTGGTACTAGCAATAGCGTAGACATTTGGGTACACACCAATGAGATGCGCACCATTCTAGCGGACGCAGATGGCACTGCGATGTGCGCCTACCTGAAATGGCATTTGTAATATCCAAACTTCTCGTTCTATCCCTGTCGATGTTTCCTACTCCTCCTGTGCTTAAATGTTTGCACACCATGTGCCAATGCCTGCGCGCTACGCAGCACGGCTTCTGGCTTCTCTCATCTCCCATCTCCACCTCCAGTCCTATATCGAACCGTGGGATTTTATTACCAATATACAAATATAAATACAAATAACCAAATATAGATTATAGGCTTATAGCTATAGCGGCATGAAATATAAAAATTGCTTAGTGCTTAGTACAGCCATACTTAGCTACACCTGCACCCACAAGCCAAAAAGCAAAATAGTCCATGAACAACGGAGCTCTGCGAAGAAAATACAGTGCCGCAACACCCATCTCGAAAATATACTTGTACTGCTAGGGGCCATATGAGCTGGGATCTACTAGTATACTGCTGCTGGATCACATCTGGATCGCAGCTGGATTTAGAACCGGCACACTCAAACTTCGACAGTCCTCTCAGACTCACTAAAAACTTTCTATCATTTCTTGTCGCGCATCGTCGTCCGCTGGTCTTTCTCTTTCTCAAACGCACGAACGTCGCAGCGCTCTAAGAACTCTTTTTTCGCCAAAAAGCCGTTTCTCGCAGCCTACCACAAGGTGTTGACAACAGAGAAAAAATGAAGAAGCGTGAGTGCGTATGAGGATCGGAAGGATAGAAAGCCAAAGATACAACTTCACAAAAAAATAGCGCATAAACCATGCGTGCGTGTGTATTCATATTATAAGAATATAGCAGTACCTGTTCGAGGTCATCTTTAGCAGCGCCCGATGATTCTTTAAACGCTTCCCAATCGGCGGAGGATTTCGTCACCTATTGACGACACGGCAAAGCAAGCAGACAACGTACATTCGCAAGAAATACAGGGAAAAAGGGCAAGGTATGGTGTAAGAGTGTGCCCACTCATCCGAATTCATATTTCTTATGAAGGCACATGTGCACGACTTCAGAAGTCATTTCATTTAACAAAAAACAACTTGATTATGTCACAAGCTTCCATGTCTCATACCGTATTGAGCTTGGCAGGGCCAGTGATGGCACTCAAAGCTGCGTCGAGGCCCGAAGATGATGATGAAGCTGATTTGCTTTTGCCGTGGTCGTTTCCACCCATCACTTTCTTAGTGACGCTGCGACCAACGGCAGAAAGAAGAAGAGAACAAGTAGACAAAGAAATCATTCAGAAATATAGCGCCAGCAGCTCATGTGTACAAACTGCGAAATGTAGTCACACTAATATCATTGCTTTGGTAACAAGCAAGCCTGTAACGAACATATGTAACGACACTGATTCAAGTACTTACGTGACGGTTTGTCCAGCATACTTCGCTGTTTCGGTGACCGTGACAGCCCGGGCAATGTTCAAATTCTTGGGGGCCTCAAGTTTCGCCTTCTTTTTGCTGCTGCCACT
>Ga0307931_1000603_pt1 | contig 23018 bp, 21 predicted proteins | sample OrgLakmetageno47_FD_201816 | JGI IMG/M metagenome (GOLD analysis project Ga0307931, IMG submission 201816) | Saline water microbial communities from Organic Lake, Antarctica - #47 | ecosystem: Environmental > Aquatic > Non-marine Saline and Alkaline > Saline | place: Antarctica: Organic Lake...
TCACTCTTCTGGCAGAGACGCCGACGCGTTCTATATTCTCAGCTATTAAGATGGTTGTCGATATACGAGCGCATGTACTCGGCAATTAGAGACCGCAAGTGCGTGCCCACCACCGCCGCCCACACGACACCACAACACATGGGGCCCTGTGCTCCCCGCAATCTGGCACTTGAGGCACACTGCAGCATCTTCATGCGGTACATTCACGGCGGCCACTACGCACGGTGGCCGCGGCTGATAGTCGCCTGGTGCCTTGGCTGGGAGAGGTTCTCCACCATCTTTAAAACCCCCCGGAGCGGATTCATCCACAATGGACACCATCCCCTTTTTGTTGCCCCAACCCTGTTGCATATTGAAAAGGATTAATGCATAAACATACCCTTGAAGGAATAGTTTGATTGGAGTGAGCACTGTAGACTCAAAATTTTGTTGTAACAAGAACACTGGCTTATGTTTGGTCTTCTAATTGGTCACAAGCACTCTGACCTGATCGTGCACGTTGAACATGCAAAAAATCGTATGAGCGATGACTACAGTTTCTTCCCCCATAGAGTTCTGAAAACGCAAGGGGTTCCCTGGTCCACTGATAGTTTGCCACGGCTTTGCAGAATAAACATGCCGATCCCCATTCCAGGTCTTGTCGGTTTCCCAACCAGTCAAGGTCACCGGCACCAGGTCAAAAACTCGAAAGGCTTTAGCGGCAGTAGAAAAGCTCAACGCATCTTCCGTCGATAGTGCGCCCATCACTGCTGTAGGGAACCACTCTAAGTGGTTCTGAAGCACCGTATCCATAGCGCGAGGCATTGTCTGTCCTCAGAAGCTCGGCAGTTCGGATTTTCTGCTTCTCGCTTTATTGGTGTCGTCGTCGCGCGGAGGTCTGATTGAACATTCATCAAAGAATTCCACGAATGTTCGTCCGTCATCTCAAATTTTAGTGTTCGGTACTCGGTACCCTACTATCTGTAGTCGTATGAAGACATGACAGGATGACAGGACGACGGGTACGGGTGACACCCAAGGTGCAAGGTTGGGTTTAAAACTGTTAAGCTGTCAGCGGTTTCTTGACGAGGACACTCTACGTTCGCTACAGTCTGCAGGCTCACGCGGCTCTCAATCCATCAGCCGATCAATTTATCTACAACTGGTGACTGCTTCAGAATCAACTGGCGCTCCCCTCTTTCGACTGCCGAGTGTATCCACGTGTTCTATTCGCCCAATGGAACCCCGCGTCGTTTATTCTACGACCCCGCAGCAGGCTAGCGGTGTTCAGAGCTTGATTGCGCGCATTCCAGGTGCTACCACGCTCGGTGGCTACCTCGCTGCGACAGCAACCAAGGCGATTGCATCAGGCAGCAGCAGCCCCGCGGCTGGAGAACCTCCGAACCCGGCACCGCGTCCTGTAGGATGTCTCAAGTTTGAAAAGTGGCCGGCAAGCTGCAGCCGCGACGGCCGCGAACATGTAGCGCTCTTGATCGGCCACACAACGGGCTTTGAAGTATGGGATCTCGGCCCAGACGGCGCAGGCCACCACGGCCGCGGCAGTGGAGGGCATGGTGGTGCCAGTAGCGCAGCTGCCTTACAGCTCGCTGCAGCAACTACTTCAGCGCCTGTGCGCGGGCTTTGCTTCTTTGGCAGCAGTGACGCAAATAGCACTCGGCCTCGTCTTGCGGTTAGCACCTACAGCCCTAGCTTTAGTGTGAAGGCTCCTCTAGATGCTGATACTCCTTCAATGGGTGGCAATAGTGGCTCTGCTCCGTGGCTAGTGCGTGCCTACGATATGGAGAGCCACGCCTTTGAAGATGCGATCACGGACAAGGAAAATCGTGCAGCCCCATTACAGTTTGAAGTTCCTGTGCATGGCATTTTGGGCTCACTTGAAGTGCTCTTAGTCTACACTGGTGCTGCTGTGCATGGTTTTCGCGCTTCAAACCTGCAGCTTGTGTTTTCCGTGCCTGCAGTGCCGCCGCACCCCACTAGCGCAGCCGCAGCGTCAGCAGCCTGTTTGGCCCTTGGGCCTCGGTGGCTGGCGTTTCCCAGCGCGAGTGCGCCAAAGGGCAAGAACAAGAGCAGTAGCAGTCGTGGGTACTTCACGGGAAGCTCAGTGGGTGACTGCGATGCGGGTGACGCAGACGACTCGGATAGGTTTGAGCCCAGCAGTGGAAGCAGTAGCGGCGACGGTGGCACCGCCAGCAGCAGTGGTGCCGGTTTGGTTGGCACTGCACAGGGTGTTGTGGGCGGCCTTTATTGGCTAGGAGCTAAATCCAAACGCGCGGCTGACGATTACCTGGCCCACCGCCAACAGCAGCAAGAATTGCAGCAGCAGCAGCAGCGAATGCGGCAGCAGCAGCAGAACTTTCCTTCGCAACCCAATGCACCTTCACAACAGACCTCTTTTTCTGGGACACCGTCGTTGCCGACGCCTACGGTAGAGCAGGCTGCGCAAGCAGCAGCGGATGCAGCTGAGCTCGCGTGGCAAAACTATGTAGCCAGTTTGGGAGAAGCCCCAGGCACGGTTGCCTTTCTCGATATCTCTTCTTCAACATCTGCTACCAACACCTCTTCGTCGTCGTCCTCGCCTTCTCTATCGCCCTCGGCCGGTGTCATAGTCAGCCGCCTGCGCGCCCATCACTGTAACGATCCGTTGGAAGCGATGGCGTGGAGCCGCTGCGGCCGGAGCCTGGTCACCGCGCCACGCTCGGGCCAAACGCTGCACCTGTGGGCTGTGGCCAATGATCACAAGACCAGACTGCACCGGACTCGTCGCCGCGGCAGACATGCACACTCTGGCAGCAGAAGCAGTAGCAACGATAGCGCCACCAGCACCAGTGCAGCCAATTCGACTGCTGGTGCTACCACGGGAACTGCTGGATTAGTGGCTTGCCGAACTCGACCACCGGCGCCGCGGTTTGTGTTGGTGCACAAGCTGGTGCGAGGATTAACGCCGGCGTCAGTGCGGAGCCTAGCGCTCAGTGGGCTGTGGTGCGCAGTGGCCACTGGCCGGGGCACGGTACGATGGTGCCTACACTAATTTTTTAATATTAGCGTGCCGCCCAATTTGATTACCGTACAACCAAAATTTCAACTAAACCGGCACTGTTTTAGTTTCCCTCATCACACTTTTCTATTTGTCACGATAATCAAACTATGGTACAGCTCCTTTGTTGCACTCACCTCTTCAAATCTTCTCTTTCTCTCCTCTTCGTTCCATCTCGTCATGGCAGGTCCATCTGTTTGGCGTAGATCCGCGGCTCAAAGGCGGTGCCGTGGACGGCCGTGCGCACACGGACCCACCACCACCGCCTCAGCAACGCAACAGCAGCCACCGATCGGCCGTGGCGAATGCTACACCAAGCGCACTCGGACAATCTCCCGGTACTGGCAGCAGTGGCGGCATTAGCCCAGGCGGAAGTGATCCCAACAACAAGAAGGCTGGCAGCCACGGCAGTCACAAGGACGAGGAAGGCACTGTCGATGGAGTTGTCGAGTCAGACGACGAGGATTACGACCTCGTCACCACTGAGGAGGGGACCGCCTCTCGATCGAACGATGAGAGCATCACGCCAGCCTCCCTAGCTAGTCTAGCGCGTGTGCGCCCGCTGCCCGGCGATTACTCCCCTGCTTCAAGTGGCCACGTCATCAACAGTGGCTACGGCAGCAGCGGTGATATGGGTGGCGCACCGTCAACTGACCCCTTGGGTGGTGATGGGAGCGGCCATGGCGAAGGTAACGCTTCACCTATAGCAGCACCTGTAGCAGCAGCGCCAGCAGACATGGCGTGTTGGGTAGGCGGCAGTTCTCTGCTTGTAGTGACAGCCGATGGGACTTTGCGCCGGCACACCCTTCAACCTTCGGTGGTGCGTTGTGCGGTTCCTACCAATAGCAGCAAGGCTTCACCACAAGAGCACGGCAGTGGCAGTGGTAGTGGAAGCGGCCATATTCACCATACGAGCAACCACGGCAGCTTCAGCAGCAGCCCTGGAATGAGCACCTCGAATCGAGGCGGCGGTAGTGGTGCCTACCCCTACGACGACGACGACCACGGCCAAGGAATGGACGGAGCTGCTGCCGACGACGCCGCCGCTTTACTCGCCGGAGCTCCACTGTCTCAGCGGGCGGTAGGGGCTGCAGCCGGCGCAGCTGGGTCACTGGCGTCGGCTCTGGCAGCAGGCGGAGGGAGGCTCTTGTCGTCGTCGCCGTCGTCGTACAGCAGCTTCGTGGGCAGTTTGGGCTCGTCTTCCCGCGGCAGCTCCGTCAACCGTGGCAGTTCGTCTGCGCGCGACTCTCCCCTTGGCCGAAGCCCCAGCCACCCAACTTACCACCAACACAACAACAGCAGCAGCAGCAGCAGCGGCCATCATCATAGCGGCAAAGGAAACTCACCCGTGTTGAGCGGCAGCCCGGTGTCTGCTAATACTAGCAGCAGCAGCGGCGGTGGAGGAGGTGGACTATTGGGGTCGTCTCCTCTCGTGGCAGCCCTGCGCGCAAACTTTCGTGGCAATGCTGCTCCTCATCACCGTGGGGCTGTCGCGTACAAGACGCGCCTCGCGCTGGAGGTACTACAGGGACCTCTGTACATTTTAAGAATATGGCATTTCAAGACATAATTGACTTCAGGTTAGCCCTTTCTCTCACACTTTTATTTCACTATAAGTATACCTGTGACTTGCTCTTCGATGTTTCCATCAATAGGTTGGCGATGTCTCCGAATGGGCACTAGGGCCATCGCCGCCAACTCCTCAAAATGATTGTGTGAATAAACGAGCCATTCCCACAACAACCACCATAGCCTCTGCTGAGCCAGTGTCATCGGTGGCTTCGACTGGCGCGGAAAGTGCATTCATGAACCGCCTAGATGGGAGCGGCAGCGAAAGACAACGTCTCCCTGGCAGAGAAATTATCGCACCCGTGGCACACAACAACAACAACAGTAGCAACGAGCGTGATTGGTTGAGTTTGATTGAGCGCCGCACGAGGCCGCCCTCGGTGCCCCTTTGGGCATCACCACAACTGTCGTACCTGAGCGTAGCTGATCGCAACAACAACAAGACTACCTATGCCACCAATAAGAGCACTCGTCCTGGTGGTGCTACCTCTAGTAGTAGTAGCTCTGGCGCTTTCACCTACATGACAGACTGCAACCCGTTCCGCTTCGAAGAGCGTGGAAAACCTTCTGCAGTGAAGCTCGGCGCGCCACCGGTTAAACCCCGGCGCGTTTCTTCCAAGGCCTCCTCGCCGCCTCATCCACCTACCCCTCCCTTGCACGCACCTTCGCCGGGGCCTGAAATGCAGTTCGCGCTCACTGACGACGAGGAAGACGAAAGCGATAATTCTGGCAAGAGCAACTCTTGTAGCAGTAGTGTAGTGATGCCGATGCCCACTCCAGGCTCCCCGCAAGGCCAAGCTCTTTCGGCCTGGGAAACAGTGGCCTATGATAAATGGGAATGGCGATAAAGCGCAAAGCGACCTGAGTTTTCAATCGGAGTGAAGAATCATGGCTCGTGTACTGATGATGCACATGTAGTTTATGTCTGGATTTATTTATGAATTAAAATTCACTTAGGCCTTACGACGGGAAATGAAGATGTGTTATGGTAGTGGCAGAATATCGCAATATTCGGAGTTCTAAGTAACTTGCAGCTTACAGCTGAATTCGTGCTTTGTACTTCGCACTCACCTGCCTTTGTGTCACTGTGCGTTCTATGTGCTAGATATGCTGCATGTATTTGACTGTTAACTGCATTTATTTACTTTCACGTGCTGCTGGTGATAAGTGATATAGGACTTTAAAGTTTGGAGCTGATTCAGAGACAGACAGTGCGCCTTTCTCTTTTAAAGCTGCTGGAGCCCCCGTGGCCCCGTGAGGCCAGCTGCGGAAATAAGATAAACAAAACCAATAATTATGAATAACCCAGATAGGCCCTTTCCTGGGGAGCTAGATCGAGGATTAAATTTAGATCAGATTAGCATGGATCATACTCGCCAGCTACTCGTTACAAGGATTCTGGAAACGAGAAACATCAACGAATGGCAATACACCTGTGTATTGACGAACGAGCACTCAGTCCCGCCGACTTGTTCGGAGGAAGGGCGCCAGTTGGAGCCTTAATTGGCCTTCTGGAGCGCATTTGCTAGCGCATTTGCAGCTCAAGTGCATTCTTTAGGTGCCTCTGTGACTGCTGTGTACTTGCCTTTCTTTGTTTTTGGGAGAGTATTAACTAGACTAGACTAGGCGAATTCTCCACCTGGCTGGGCTGAGTGTCCTTTGGCGTAATGCATGCAAATGTTTAATCCCATGAAAATTTAATTTTATCCGCATGAATCAATATAAAGGCGCAACGCAAACTCCTCGGATACACAGCGAAGTGCAGATTTTGCTTGGACTTGGACCCAAATTTAAGAAGTATGTCCATCAGGAGCAGGACCGAACTCGAACTCGAACTAATACAAACCCAAATGACACAGAAGCCAATGCTGCGGGCAGAAGTGGGAATGCGCGTGCGTTGCGCGCAAGTCAAAATCGTAAGGAGGATAGCGTGTAGAGGGCAGGAAGCATAATACGTCCACCCCCTTCTAAAGCAGGACCCACACTAATCATCACCATTCAAAGCCTCGCGTGTTGCGGAGGCTGCTGCGGCAACAAGAGCTCGACTGTCTTGAAGTCCATGTGAGCCGTAGTCAGCATCCGAAAGAGACTCGTCAACCGTCCGAGGTCTTTTTGGCCTCAATGCTTCATTGTCCGCCGCGAAGGCGCCGCTTTCTCCTGCTGTGGCTCTGTTCGATTCCATGGACACATTCTGAGCCGCACGTTTTCTGTCGCTGATAGTGGTAGCTTGACTGAGTGGCGGATCATCGGCCAAGTTTTCCAGTTGTGCTAACAAGCCTTCAAGCGCACGCCGCTGCTCACTGGAAACCGGCTCTGGGAGTGGTACTTGACTTTCCCCTGAAGACGTCTCTGCTATGGCCAAGAGCTGTTGAAGTTGCGCGCGCCTCGCTTCCGCCTGCGCGGCTGCTTTCAGCAAGAGGGTGCACATGTACGCCAGGTCGGCATCGCTCGTTCCCAATGCCTGCCACCAGGGCAAGCCCGCAGCGGCAGCGGCTCTGCCTTGCCCCACTTGCTCGCGCAAACTGCCGTGCACGGCCGCAGACACCGAAGAGCTGCCCATGGCATCACCATGCCTGCTAGCGCTGCTGCCACCGTTGCTGCCACGGTACTCGCTGCTTTCCCGGCTACTGCCGCGGCTAGTGCAACTGCCGTTGCTACTACTACTGCTGCTGCTACTGCTACTTCTACTGCTCGCACCGTACGGAAGAGGTACGGTGGTACTTGAAGGCTCAGAGGAAGTCAAGGGCAGCTTTGGCAGGCAAGCAGCGAGGGGGTTGCTCGCTCGACCTGCATCGGTCAATTCACTCGCCAAATACAAGGCGGCAGCAGCCGTAGCCATCGGCGACGCTACAGCGACACTTCCCTGGCTACTCGAGGACGCTGTTGTCGATTCACTGCTCGAATTGTCACTCTCAAGCATAGTTGATCCTGCTGTCGCCTGGCCGGTTTCCATAGCATCTGCGCAAGCCAGTTCTGGCAGCCACAATGCATCCACCACGAGGCTCCACGCCGCCTGCACGGTCTTGCGGCAAGGCCAGCGAAGGAACTTGGCTGCGTGCAAAAGCGCGCGGAAAGGAGTCGGGCACTCGAGGTCGAAGTTGAGCGCTCGCAACACTTTCTGGGGTTATCAAGAGAGAAAACCATAGAGAGGTGAATACTTGTGAAAGCTGAAGAGGAGATCAAATTTTGATGAGAATTTAGACACTAGAAATAAAAAACAGACATAAAGCTAGCACTAGATATGAAGAATAGGCATACGGCTAGCTATGCTATACGCGGACCTACACCTACCCATGCACATCCCACCTGTTCAGTTTCAACCACGCGCTCCTTCACGCGCACGTACTCGTGGTCTAAATTGAGTAGCCCGCCCCCGTCATCTCGGGCAGCAGCGTTGCCACTGCTAGTGCTCGTAGGCGGTCCAGGCGAAGTTCCGCCGCTAGAACTCGGAGGCGGGCTCGCGGATGCTTCTCGTTGCCAGGTTAAGCGGTGCGTGACGTTGATGACATCCCGCAGCCTACGAGGTGTTTCCTCAACTTTGGCTGCTAGAAAGATACACGTCGCCACCACGAGCTTCGCGTCATTTTCGGCAATATAAGGGCCAAAGATGTGAACAGGGTCGTCGCTACGCTGCGCGTACCGTTGCAAAAAGGTCATCGCTACCGCTGTGACTTCCATGTTCAAGCGCAACCGGTAGCACGCGTGGAAGCACAAGTCTAGACAGGTGTCGCGCAATTCTCCATCGGTAGAGCCTACACCTTTGATGCTCATATTTAATTTACTTGAGTGGCCTCGATTTCGCACTGGTTACCGCGTAATAGTAGGCATAAACGTCCATAGAGGCCCACTCGGTAGTCAGCGCGATATTGGAATACTATCTCCGTCCTCTTTATAAACTTGTATAATACGTGATAGGTCCTAGCTCGAACAACCAAAAGCTGCCTGCCTTGGAGAGTGCTACTGTTTCTTTGAAATCTGTCCTAGCTCGAACAACCAAAAGCTGCCTGCCTAGGAGAGTGCTACTGTTTCTTTGAAATCTGGACTAGCGCTTAGCTAGGTTGTTAACATAGGTCTCTCACTCTGTTGCGATCTCGCTCGTATAAGTGGCTCGTAGGCTGGAGCTACAGAAGTGCCGGCTGGGCTGCTGGCTGCTTGCTGGGCGTGAGAACGAGTGCGAGAGCGATGACTTTTTTCGTACAGTAGTGTGTCCGGAACTCCCTGTAATGGATTTGAGAAACTGAGATGAGAGAGATGAGAGAGAGTTGTGCGAGAACCTCAGCAGCTTTTCAAAAAGTAATCAAGAATCCTACGCGCCACCTTTCGCAAGCACTTCATATAAAATGTCGAGCGGAGACATGGCTCGATATTATCGAACGGATTCACGTGTAGCTGGTGTTCGCGTCAACGATTTGCCACACAGCCTTCGTGTTCACCATGTTGCTCATGAAGACTTTTCAGGAACCGCGACGCTTGAATACGACGAGGAGCGGCGAGACCACTGCCTCACCAAAGTAGAAGCGATACCAGGCCTTCGCGAAGAAAATGACTGGGGGTTTACATGGGTAGATCCAGTGAGTGGAGAAGAGCGGGGCGGGCTTGTGGCATTTCCACCGCACGAATGGAGCTCGTGGGACTTCAAACGACGTGCCTGGTGCCGCCAGCCCACCAATGCCATGTCATCTCCTCGGCTGTCGGAAGCACGAGCCGTGTGGCCAGCGATGGGCGGGCCGCTTCCTGAAGGCAGGGTAAGTAATTCTTCCAGGTGAAGGATATTTCATCTTCTGGAAACTTTCTTGGCTGTTATTCGAATGCCTCCAAGCTAAGACAAAGATTGTTCAAATTAAATTTAAATTTGTTACACTATTACTAAAGTTTCGACATTTTAAAGTAACTTTTATAGAAGCGAGAGACAAAAATGCCATTCATTTTGTTTGCTTCTCTTCGGCCAGGCACCCGATTATTTTCTTCAGAATACAACATTCACGTTGTTGTATCATTTTTTAAAAATCATTTTACCTCTTGGTACAGGTGGCGTGCCGACCCTTCGCGTGGGACTTCGCGGAAGCGAAGCCTGGCAGCGACCGAGGCGGGCCTGCGTTCAAAGGCGTGCGTTTCGGCGAAATTGTTGGCCACTCGTTTAGGGGCTCGTCTCAATATGGTGGCGTGGCGACGTGGGTGATCCGTTTTGACGCCGAGCCTGAGCCCGATAGCGGAGAGGCAGGGCAAGATAAGACGCGCCGTGGGCGCCGAAGCGGTAGCCTCAGTCATAGTGAGCCCCATGATACCGCTAGCGCGACTAACAGCAACAGCCGCCGCAGTAGCAGCCGCAACCGCCGCAGCAGCAGCAATAGCAGTCAAGGAAACAATAGCGGAAGCGGCGCACAGGATAACTCTGCTCCAACTGCAGGATCACCAGAACAGCGCAGCGCTCGTGCTTCCACCACGACCATCAGCATTAGCACGCCTGAGCTGCGCGCTGCACTAGACTTGCGGCACCACTTGTGCTGCAACCTAACGCCGCCTCCGGAAGTCGCGGGCTGGTCGGTGATTCAAAGCCGCAGCACGCGCGAGTACTACTTTGCGCAAGCGGCGGCGGGCTCCCAGTGGCACCGCCCCGGCTTAACTCCGAGTTTGCCCGAAGAGCGCGAGCGGTGCCGCGCGAGCTGCGCCATTTGGGGTCACCGCAGCACAGCCAACATCGTTGACCACAAGGCGAGAAACCTCAGTAATGAGCCAGTAGAAATTTTACGTCTGGAGGAAAAAGTTACTTTTCTCATTTCTTGCGTAAAGCGAACCTCACGTTTCTCTTCCTAACTCCTAGCTTCGCATCTTGCGATTCTTTTAATTCGTGTAGCACCTTTCTTACTGTCTCCTTTCGAACCTCCTCTACTAATAACCAACAGGAGCGCATGGCCCGGGTGAAGCGCAACTTCGACTTCAAGGACGAAAAGCTCGAGCGTTGGCGGCGCGAGGGGAACGGCCTCTCGTACTACGAATGGTGCGTGGCTTCCATCCGCGAGTCGGCCACTTTCGAAGAGTTCCGCCGCATCATCGGCGAAGCGTCGTGGGACGAGCAGCGGTGCATTCAGGGCTTGCTGGCGTTGCGCCGCGACTACGACCACATTGCCTCCGATTCTGAGCTTTCGGAGTCCGACGACTCGGATTCGGACGATGGCTCGGACCACGGCGGCAGCGACGGGTGGCAGCCTTTCGACGCGGACCTGCACGGCGGCGGTGGTCGGAACCAGCACCCCGCTGCCAACTGGATTGCGCCTCACAAGAAGAGGCCACGGAGCCTGGACCCTCTGGTGTCGGAAGCAATTTCGTGCTACGTGGAGTCCCCCGGTTTCGCGTCTCGTCTGCTTCACCACGACGGGTCAAACCGCACGCGCTCGGGCGCTCGGTTCGGAGGCCGCGACCCCCGGCGGCAGCTGCTGCTTGAAGCCGTGGAAAGCGAAGCAGGCAACGGCAACGACCACCAGCCGAGTGGCAGCTCGAGCTCGAGTTCAAGCGCAAGTGCAAGCGCAGGTGCGGGTGCGGGTGTTGGGGTCAATGCAGCCGCAGCCTCTACCAGGCAATTGGATTTAAGTGTCAAATCCTCTGTCACTGCCGCTAATGCAGGAAGCAGTTGCAGCAGCAACGGCAGAAGCCGAAGGAGCAGCAGGGGCTCTAGCACCGGCGGCAATGCCCAGGTTGCGAACGTCGTCGCACCTGCTTCTGTGGTTCGAGCAGCAGCCGACGGGACTGCTGCCTCGTCCGGCGTAATCGCTGTGGAGACTGGTGAGACAGCGGAAGCGAGTCGAAATCCGAGGCTTTCGGCGAGCCGCAGCCGAGGATCTCGCCACAGTCGGTAAACGTGGGCGCATGTGGAGGCTAGCAAGCTCTTCAAGTGAACGCCAGTTCAATGAGCCCGGATGAGAGCTACTAGTGGTAGGACGAGCCCTTCTTTCCTTAAGTCAAGGGCATAGTCCGATGGGTGCGTGTAATGCAGCAGGCTGGTGCTTTTCGTTCATCCATGCAACATGCAGCGTTTCCTCGGTTCACTTGGCTTTCCGGCTCCCGGCTTCGTGTGCTTCTTTCTTCTTTGATGAAGAAAATGGGGAACTCTCTGAACAATATTTAATTGGAATCCCCCTTCTTTATCCCGAAGTGTTTCTTATTTGTACGAAACCAGGGGATTTAGGGATGGGCCTATTGGTAATTGGGAAAACAAAACAGCAACAGCAACAAAAATTCGAAAGAAAACAGATAAAAACCTTAAAAACCTGTATCTGGCATCGGTAAAATGAGGAAAGAAAAACAAATGGCACAGGTTTTTCAGATTTCTGCAAAACTTGAGCTTGAACTCGTGGTGGCACGTGTTCAACATAAAAGTTGCACGTGTCAACATCCGATACGGACGTCGTGAATCTCAGATATCGGGCCCCACGCAAAAGCGCAGCCTCAATCGTGAAGCGACCTCGATGAGCTTGGACGTGCTCGCCAAATTGTGTGGCGAGCGGTTGACCCCGCACACAATCGGGGATTCCGATAACCCCAGCGAGGTTTGATGTGCCCCATACGTGCGTACCTGTTCTGCCGAGTGAAAACTGATACCTCAAGGACGCGTTGTACTTATCGATCATCAATTGCGCTTACAGAAGAAACGGACGAGGAATCCAAAGCTCACAGAAAAAAACGTCTCCGAGCACGACGCGCAGAAAACCGAAGGCAGCCATCCCGTGGGCATTGTAAGAATTTTTGCGCGCAAACCGTTCAACTTGAACGCCTGTGATTGAAGCGTACGCGTCACACGTCTCACACTCCACCCTTTTGGCATGTAAACAACAGAGCTCAGACGACATGTCAGAAGATTCGCGTGACCTCGGACTGAACATGGACGAGAAGGCTGGGAACGAAGGCAACAGCGAGAGGCAGCAAGCGGACGGAGATTTGAAGAAGCAGTTGCGCATGATACGAAACCGCCAGTCCGCTGCCCTCAGCCGCAAGCGCAAAGCGGATCGCATTGATAATTTATTGGGGCGTGTTTCCGAACTCGAAGAGGTTTGTGTTAAAGCTTCTATGACTATCACCATTTGCAGCGCCTACCGGGCTCGTCCTTCAGAATACTTCAGTACTTCAGTTATGATTCTGCTTGACAGGGCCCTGACACATCTCTCTTTATCTTCCTATTCTGCTTTCGATACCGCTTCGCTTTGGGCTTTATCTCGCGTGTCTTAAACTTGTTCTTTTAGGAGAATCGCCAATTGCGCAGGCGCTGCGGAGAAGACGTCATGGGCTCAGGGCCGGCCTCTTCCGGGGCTGTCATTGGTAGTGGTAGTAGCTCTGCGGTCGCGGGCACTCACTCAGGAGACGAGGGACCAGCTGTAGTGGGGTCTGGCATGTCAAGCTTGCAGCGCGCGACAAATTCTCGCAGTGCCACTGACTTGCTCAACCTGGCGCATTCCATGAGCCAGCAAACCGAAGAGCAGCAGCTGAAAGCGCGAGGGTTCCACGCGTCACTCGCAGAGTTACCTCCTCCACCGCCCCTGCCGCCCCGAGACGCGAGCGACACGTTGACCCCATCGGTTTCTGAAGAACTCATTGAATGCGTCTCAGAAAAAGGCGCAGAAAAGCAGCACACTTCCGGGAGCGCACCAAGCTCGGATTTGCCTTATTCGCGAGCTACTCGCATCGACAGTTCCGTTTCTGACGGACAATTCGTGTAGCCCCCCACATCGTGCATCAACCAATTTATTCTCAATCTATTATCGCCACAAGCGATTGCTTGCTGTATACAGCAAACTCGTTGCAGACCAATCGAAGCATCAGCCATGCCACAAGCAAAAGGCCAGACGGGAATTGCCCACCTAACATAGAGGCACTTCGACGACATTTACTTACAAGAGCGCGCCAGCTATTTCAGGCAAACTGAAAATTGCACGGCCTTTCTTCTTGCTCTATCCCTTTCCACCCACACATGTATATCTTTCACACACCTAGGGCAATATCAGCTCAAACTGAAATCCAATTCACAGGACTGAACTCACACCACTCGCTTCTTTCTCCTTTTTAATAATTTTTAATATTCTAAATTTTCTAAACATCTAGATCGAAATTTTTAGCACACCCAGACCCCACTTCCACTTATCCTTTATCCTAGACAGTAGAAAATTTTGGAAGCCACGCAGGTAGAGAATCCCATCCGAGGACTTATGGGGGAACTTCAGGACTGGGCAAAAATACTATCATATATAAGTTTATTAAAGTCTAAAGCCCTAAAGGAGCGCGCGTTGGTGGTTGGTCTCGCGTGAACCAGGGAACCAGGGAACCAGGTGAGCATAGTGTCCTCTGTCGCCTCGGCTGCATGCGCTATTGGAGCATCAAAGTACGTCAAGATGAAAAAAATTTAACTAAATAGGGCTTCAAAGATGGGCATTAACCGGCGTCATGTGGTGCCTTCAATGAATACGAATAGCTGCGAGCTGCGCAAGCACGGTCGAGGGCATCGTGAGCTGCAGCACCTAAGACTTCAGGAGGTGCGTCGCCTTCGACAGAAACCCTAACAGTGGATGCTTCGGGAGAGTACCATGCTACAGCACTTGATACAACGCGTACCTCTGGTCCTCCTTTAGTGCCACTCTTATTGCTCTGACTGCTCCCAGTCCCGCTGTGTATGTCTGCACTGTCTGTACCTGAAGTAGCGGGCTCTGGTATCTCGCGTAGCGCCTGTCGAAGGCCTGCAGCACAACCCTCGCACTTGACACCAACCACAATCGCTTCCAAGGTAACTCTGTTTTGCGTCGTCAGTGGCGTAGAAGGCATTGCCACAGGAGCACCGTTAATAGTTTCAGCCGCGGCAGCTGCCGTAGAAGGCCTACTGCTCGAGCTGCCTTGTCGTAAGGCTTGTTGGTTGCGCCAACGCAGTAATTCTGGAAGAAAGGACAACGCCAGCGCGGCGGTCCACGACAACAGCCTTGGCTCCATGATACCAGCTCGGTGCTCGAGGTGGGCCCGTAACAACAGAGTGCCAAAAGTGGTGGAGAGAAAGAACGGGCGAAATTTGTCGAGGGAGGCAAAGCCAGCACACCCGAGCGAGAACGCGTTGAGAGCGAGCTGCACCAAGCAGCAAGATGACGATAGCAAGCCACCCACGGAAACCCACAGCGCATTAGCTGCGGTAGACGCCGAGTGTGAGAGGAGCCCAAGGGCTTTGACACGTTGCAAAACGAGGGCTGACAGCGCAACGGAGCCGCCAACCCATGCAACTTTCCGCAGAACAACGGGGTCCAATGGCCTACTTGGCTGGTCTGACGATAAACCTGGTGCTAATGCTCCACGTGGCTCAACACCATTCCAGGCGTCCGGTTGTTGGGCCGCGAACAGAGGCACCGCAGCTAAGCCGTGAGGCCTGTGTCGAGCAGAAGTAGCCAAAGTCTCAGGCAGCATGACGTCACGCGGGTCGCTAGCCACGAAGCAGACTTTCATGCTAGTGGCTGAGCGTCGAGAGCACATCTCTTGTAGGTTTTTGATATGAAGGCTGCTATTCTATCTTAGTAAGGAACTCAAGCCATTTTCATTGTGCTCTCTTGCACTCTACTTAGGCTAGCTACACTGTAGTAGCTACTTATACTGTAGTACAGTTCTGTAGTAGCACTGTAGCTTGGATGGAGCTTTTCGTGAAAGATCCAACAAAGAAGATCTGATCTGATCTGCTGCTGCTAGTCCCTACAATAAAACATCTGACGTATTTTCTCCAGAATATAAGGCAAATACGTCGCGACGTATCGACTTTTCTGCTGACGTCATCACAAACACGTCATCAAATGTACGCCTATATACGGTGCTTGCCATGCATATAGTAGGAATATGCCCTAATATAACGCAATTTACGGTACTGACGTATTGATTGACGTATTTGGGTCAAATATTTGACGTATTTTTGTAAGGCCTAGCTGCTGCAGTGATGTGCTTTTCTTGACAACAAGGCAACATGGCACCAATCCAACTGCTGACAACAGCACGATGGCATGATGGCGTGGTATCTCTTAGCTAGCTGGTTTTGAATATCTGCTAGGTTGAGACTGTGCCACTACTAGCTACAGTCTATTGCATGCTGCTCTCTTGGGCTAGGCTATACTACTCGTACGTCGGATACCTTACCGTTAAGCTTATCAGGGAAGGCTAGGTTCCGACTTGAAAACTCAGCTAGCGCGTGCTCCTTGCTACTTAGCCTTTGTTTGCTGTAACACCGCCTACAGAAGTGCTAATTGAAATTGGCATACAAAGGGCAAGTATTCTAATTATGTTCTCTTGGACGGTTGTGTGGGTCACGCTAATCACATGGGCATTGAAGCTAGACGTAGCAAAAGCTCTGAGCAACCCTGGGCCACAACTTGTGAGATGTATTCCCAGGAGCACCAGCGTGCTGCGAGATGCAACACCTCAATTTGGTAAATATGGCAGTGGCGATAGTTTTGGCGAAGGTAGCGATGAGAGCAGCAGCCTCAGCAGCAGCAATGACCAAGGCCCTATCAAAAAGAAAAAGAAAAAGAAACAGAGCGGCAACACTAGCCCCGTTTATTCTGGGCCTGGGTTTCGGGTGGTGCGCTGTTTTCCTCACCTACCTCGGCGTGCAGCAGATGCTGCTGTAGCTGCTGGCCGAGTGTGTGTCAATGGTGCTGTAGTGCAACCGAGCAAGCGATTGAAGCACGGAGACACGCTCACTCTCGACGGAAAAACAGTGGAATGGGAAGCACGAGCTGCAGCGGAGGAGGGCACTCTCAGCACCCAACCCAGCGCGCCTGCATCAAATTCAAAAAGTGTCTCATCAATTGGAGGCAGTGCAAGCTTCTTTTCGTATTTCAAGTACCACAAACCGGTCAGTCGTCTTTGTTCGCTTTGATGGGAAAGAGCGAAATCCAACATCTTCTTTTGCATGCTACTTGGTGCAGTACCTTTGCGTGTAATTGGCAAACGAGAGCTACCTCCCGCTTATGACGACTTTTTACTTTTCTTGCACAAAGCCGGCCCGGACCTGCTTACTTCTGTAACGTGCTCTCTCAAAAAATAACAACCCTTCAGGTGGGGGTTACCAGCACCACTGACCCCAACGACGTCCGGGGCATGCACCACGCTTGGAGCAAGCCGCAGCGCCGCATGCTTCAGGGGAGTGGCGGAAGTTCGTCGCCCTCTTCGTCGAGGCTGTTTCCTGTGGGCAGGCTCGACATGGACTCGCGCGGACTGGTGCTTGTGCAGGAAATTATGTACAAACGGGGCGGGGAATTAGGGCATAGGAATAGGAACAGGGAGGTGGTCAGACGCGAGAGCAAAGATCAAAATAAGATTTCGCATAGACTTGCGTTTTTTCAAATGATTAATGTTCTTGTCATATTCTATTTGCGTCTTTTGAACTTCCGTGGTTTACGCAGGTGTTGCTCACCAATGACGGGCGGTTAGCCGATGTGCTTCAGCAGCCCGGGCACGCCCATGAAAAGGAGTACCTTGTGCGCGTTGAACCGCCGCTGCAACCAGATCAGGTTTTACTGATGGAAGTGGCGGGAAATTCGTTTCAGAGTCGTGTCCTATAAACAGGAGCCTTTTCTTTCGTAAATTAATCGCTTTCATGATCACTTCCAATTTCGTGCTCAACTACGTACTAGGTTGCCGCCCTCGCCGCTGGAGTAGTAATTGAAACCAGGCAACAGCGAAGTGGCGCTATCACTACAGCAGCTACCTTACCCTGCATCGTCGAATTGCTACCCGCGTCAGCGCACTCCCCTTCGTCATCAGTTTCGTCATCTTTCTCATCGTCGTCATCGTTATTGCGGTTTGTGCTAACGGAAGGTCGGCACCGGCAAATCCGCAAGATGGTGGAGACCTTGAGAGGGCATCAAGTGGTTGACCTTTTGCGGGTGGGTTCTCCTGCACCTTGTTTTCGATTCTGCTCCAGAACTGTTAACGCCATTTTTAGCATGGTATGTTCCATTGAACCAATTTTTGTGTTGAATCAAACAAGAAGTGGTCAATAAACGTCCCATCATGCGAATATGTCGTTGTGCCTGTCTGGTAGGTGAAGCATGGAGCTCTAATTCTTGGGACCCTTGCAGAAGGAGACATAGCCCCCGTTACTGGCGATGAGCTCGCAAATCTTCTTGCGTCCGCGGCAGCTGCAACAGCCACAACACAATAACCAAATTCGCCGCGGCTGCCTTCTGAAAATCAGCAGCTGCCCCGGGCATCTAGCAGAAGACAAGCAAACGGTAGAGATACCGACACGCGCATTAAAGGTAGCCAGCAAAAGGAAAGATAGAAGGAGAAGTGTTCTTATATGAGATAAGCGCGCAGTACAACGCGAGATTGCGAGATAACTCGTTCATTTTTTGATGTCGGCGATCAAGGAATAAACACAATCCGAATCCCCGTCATCAGTTTTAAGTTCTTAGCACTTCTATATCTATTCCCACTTCTCGCTATGATGAAAATGACTAAATTTATATGTTATATGTGCCAATGGGACTTCGCGTAATACATGGGGGGCGGCTATTACCATACTTATTTTTGCGCATGTGCATTAGTTCGATAGGCAGAAAAGAAAATGGATACGTAGATATCACTAGGTACTAGTCACCCGGACCCCCCCCCGCACATATCCCTCTTATGCGAGGATAGCGGCAGCTCTGATTGGCCACAGCCCCCTAGCTCGTGCTAGGTGCCTCATCGCCATCAAAAAGCGGCGGTGGAGGCGCCAGAGGCGGCGCTCGGCTTAAGCTCGACCTTCGCCTCTGGAGCTGTTGCGCAAAGGTCCCGTTCGGGGGCGAGTACTCATCATCGACGCCGTCGCCACCACCATTTGCACTGCCATCTCTTGACAGCGCCGCTGGAACTGTAGCTGGAGGTGCCCCTGGCAAAGGTTTCAAACCCGAGGCGTCTGGCTCTTCCGCTTCCTGATACTGTTGCTGCTGCTGCTGCTGCTGTTGAGTTGCCCCCTGTATTCGGGCCTGCAAGCTGGCCCGGCTCTCTTCGTTGAGGCGCGACGCTTCCGCCGCGAGCTCAGCTGCTTCGTGAGGGGAAAGCAACAACGGCAAACCGTCCTCGGGTGAGATCAAACTGGCCAGTGACTCTAACGAGGGAAAGGGCCGGCCTAGCCCCCACGCAGCGACGGCAGCTGTATTAGGGCTAGAGCCAGAAGGTATTGACAGTTTGGCGCTGCCCTCTGATAAACTACTAGTAGTAACAGCAGAAGCAGCGGTATCGACGGTAGTCTGGGCCATCTCAACCGGAACACTGGACTGATCCACAGGAGTTTCGGAAGCAGCATTAGTGCTTTTAACGCTTTCGTCACTCGGCGCGACGCCCATTGATGTATCGGCGTCAGTAGCCTTGACCATGGCTATGAGCGTGTAGCATGGCACACGCGTAGCTGGCCACCGGGGATTGCGCAGCTTCAACACTAATGTAGACTCAGCTTCCCACTGCCACGCTGGGTCTGCCGTCAGTGACGCACGCACTTCTTCTTCGGCGTGGCAGCTCATCACCAGGAAGAGCCCGCCGGGCTGCAGTACGCGATACATGTCGGCTACGGCGCGCGCACAGTGAAGTTCGGGGTCTGCGTAGCAGTACAAATTGTCTAGCAGCCCTTTGTCTAGCACCACCGGGAAGCGCCCAGTAGCGTAAGGCATGTCACGCACGTCGCACGTATCCCACTGTAAGTGAGGCGCTCGCTGCTGCATGAAATCAATGACCAGTTTGCAATTGTCACAGTTTACTTGGGCCGGATAGCCCAGGTCGTACAGCTCTTCAGAGAAGGGGGAGTTGCCACATCCCACCATGAGAATTTCCTCATCACGAGGGCATGGTAGCAGCGCTTGCAGCAGAGGTTTGAGGTGAGTACACGAGAAAAACCAGTCGTAGGGCTCTGGACGGTCTACGACGTAATACTCGTCCCTGCACAACAAGCGTCAAGCATGGCGATTGCAAATAGCGTGCACATGCCATAATAATGGGCGAAGCAGTGGGTATATTAACACAAGAAACTTGGTAGAAAAAGAGTAACAATAGAATGCGTTGCTGGGGGAGACTCTCGGATTTCGGGGAGACAAGTAATCTTGGGTATCAGGAACAAAAGTATCTTTCATCATCCACCGTGACGGATGATAATAAACGCACCAAAACTCGATGTTTCCGTAGCCGCCTTTACCCATGAGAGGCCCTGCGACAATGACCGCCTTTATCGAGATTGATCAATAAAATAAGAAATCTCCTAGCCAGCGACTAAGTTCAAGTGTTAAGGTTTGCAGCTCGCAGCTTGGAATTAGCTCTACTCTTGTTTTGATGAACGCGTCGCGTCGCGTGAACGTGAACGAACGATGACCGACGAACGATCTGCTGCAAATTCTTCTTCTCTCTGCAAATGCTTATTTTAGCCACGAACGAAGCGTGGAGCAAGCTATAGATACGTAGCTAGCGTCTCCGACAGCGTTGCGGTTACTACGAGTCTCTACTTCTAGCCTGCTGTGATGGAACAATCAAGTAAAAGTGGGCGAAGGTATATTTAGTAGTTGCACCAGAGCAACAGTGCTAGCTTCGATCTCTACAATTATTTAGCTGGGTTGCACCTTTGTGTAGTTTTCCTTGCTGCCTAGCCTAGCTACTTGTAGCTAGCCTTGACTGGCTTCACGATTGGACAATTGGTTACGATATTGTGCTGGAATGCTCACCACGTGGGTCTATTTTTTTGGGCTCGCAACTTTGACAACGGTTATTCCTTTAGCTAATTGCCTATCAATGCCGTCGCAACCTCGAGCGCTGTTGCCCCGCGAATTACCATCACACCAGCTTCACGTGCCTGCTTCTAGCCAGCGCATTCCACCGGCGCACGTCTTTGCGGTAAATTTGCGTCTCGAGGCCAGCCGTAGTGCTTCTGCTGTGAGCTCTTTCGACCCAGCAACTCCGACCGCTTCGATTGCGGTTGCGGCACCTACCTCTACAGAGCATTTCTGCACGTGGCGAGTGTCCTGTGCTGGAGCATTAGTCGCCACTCTCGAGGTGAGCTGTGATGGTAACCTCCGTACTTCGGTGACTGACTCCACTGCTCTCCTTGAAGAAGTTTCATTGTTGGAGGCACGGGCGCAGTGTTACTTTGGAGTACCCGAAGGCTCAGTTTTGGGGTTAGAACCCTTGGTAGTAGTCACTGCTCTGGCTGCTCAGCGATACCGCCAACAGAAACACGCATCAATAGAACAGCAGTGGCAGTCGAAGCATGCACTAGAGTTGGTTCCTTGCGATGCGCTTTCGGAGGAACTGCTTGCGAAAGCGCAGCGCGCTGGCTGGTGAGAGAATACCGTACACTCATGGAAGTTCTTCGCTTTCTTCAGCTGCTAATAATTGCCTTCTAGCTAGTACGTCCATTATCTTATCATTTCCTGGGATGGTACGACTTTTTTCGACGCATACAGGTGCGACCTTACGGACGCAGTCGCTGCGCAAACGAGAGCCGCAGAAGCTGGAGAAACGCCAGTGGGCGATGAAGTCGTTGACTTAGTTGACGAAGCTGGCACAGTTGTTGGAATGCTGCCTCGCAAAGCGGTACGCAATGTGCAGTCACTCGCTCCCTCTGCGTCGATTTCGTTCAATCAACAGTTTCTTCTCTGTGCCGCATTGCCTTTCCATGTCTTTGTGGAATGCAGGTGCACTTGTACAATTGCCTGCACCGCGGGGTGGGCATTCTGGTCGAGCGGCCCAGCGACGGCGCGATCTTCGTGCACCAGCGCAGCCACACCAAGCGCATTTTCCCTGCGGTAATGTATCCTGTCTAAACAAAATTATAAGCACTGGGGAAGATGTCCACTTTTTATTCAGGGTTTCTTTACATGCATTTGCTGCCAAAGCGAAGTTTTGACGCTTTTTCGCGATGTTGTTGCAAATCTCTATCCAGATGTATGACATGTTTGTGGGTGGGGTGTCGGCTGCCAATGAACCTCCCTTGCTTACTGCTCAACGGGAACTCGCTGAGGAGCTCGGTATTGCCACGCACTTTCAGGAGACTTCTACACCAGCATCATCGTCACCACCACCACCACTACCACCACCATCATCATCATCGTCTACTTCTTCGTCATCCTCGTCATCTTCTCCAGCACATGTGGCCCCACCATCTAGCCCTTTGGCGTTCATGTTTGACGCCACTGTTAGCACTCAACTGAACCGCTGCCGAGTGGCCGTGTTTCGCTGCATGTGCGACTTGCCCGGCCCTTCAGATACGGCTCCTGTTCACATTGCCGCAGCTTCTGAGGCTGCTGACAACAGCGTCGAGGATGAAAGCGCTGCTTTGAACAGGCGCTCAGAGGTTGATACACCTCATGGCAGCAGCAGCAGCCGTGCAACCATCCAATTTCAGGCGTCAGAAGTACAAAGTGGCCAGTGGGAGCCTCGAGCTGTTGTTGAAGCCGACGCCAGAGCCAGCTGGGCTATGCACGTCCTTGGCGACAGCAGTTTGGACAGCAGCAGTTTTGGAGATCGCAGTAGCTCTAATAGCAGTAGCTCTAGTGCCACAGGCGGCAGTGGAGTAGTAAGGGTGGTGCATGAGGGAGACGAAATATTTCAGCCACGAGAATTTGTACCTGATGGACTCACTGTTTGGCACGCCTTCCTGGAATGGGAAACCCGGCACATCGAGACCACGGCTTGATGAGCGACAAATTGTTTACCCGATCCGCCCGGCCAGAAAAGCCGGATTTGTGAATAATAAATAATAGACCACAAAACCACGAAGCCCAAATCCAGATCCCGGCGCGCTTCATTTATCCACTACCTTGGTGGTTCCCCATTCCGACAGCAAAGAGGGGCTAATCAACTTTCGTGGCGCGAATTTTGTCAATTATCGCAAATCGCTCTAACCAAATGCCATATGGTGTTTGATGAAGGTGTGTGCTGTGTAGCTGTGTGCTGTGTAGGTGCAAAGGTTAGGCCTGCCGGATTGGTCAAAACGATCAGCGAAGTTGGGGTCAACTTTTTTTGAGATTTTTTCGTGGAAAAAATAAAACTGGACCAACCAACTGAAACACCTTTCTTGTTGGAGCTAGCAAGCAACAGGCTGTTTCTTTTCGTGAGGCATACGGACGAAGTGGCAGTGAGGACGACAACGCAAGCGGCGTCGGGTATGATCCACCTGATGGCAGTCGGGATTTGGATTTGGCTGTGACCCACCTCGCGACAACTCTAGCGGCGCGGAAGCGCCTTCTTCTACCATCAAGGGCATCATCAACGCGAACGCAGCTTCGGCGGCGCCAGCGTCTTCAACAGCAGCAGCAACACTCATGGCCCTCCGGTCGATGAGGGGAAGGAGAGCGCACCGAATGACACAACTATTACAAAATCTCTCAACAGTGTCAAGGAGTGCATCTCGCCTTCCTCTTCTCATTCGGACCAGAAGTTC
>Ga0307931_1000609_pt1 | contig 22911 bp, 10 predicted proteins | sample OrgLakmetageno47_FD_201816 | JGI IMG/M metagenome (GOLD analysis project Ga0307931, IMG submission 201816) | Saline water microbial communities from Organic Lake, Antarctica - #47 | ecosystem: Environmental > Aquatic > Non-marine Saline and Alkaline > Saline | place: Antarctica: Organic Lake...
AATCGTCTACAGATACCATCAACATATATATAGTACATCTGTCCTCTATCTACCTCATATCAAACCTCGGAAGCTTGGAAGGTTCCAGGTTACGTACGTAGTATATCATTTACTGTTTACTGTACTCTTTGTACTCAGCACTCAGCACTCTTTCAGCACTCAGCACTGCTGTCAGGGCTGGCATAAACATTTCAACCCAGATAAAAAACGGTGTTTGTAACACTGTTTGGGACGATTTGGAAAAAAACAGGTGTTTTAAACACCCCCCAGCTGCCAGGGAGTCGATGAGACCAATTGGCCCCGATAGCTCTCTTGAGAAGAGGTTAACAGAGCTGCAACTGCTGTGGTGTGGTGCCGTAGTCTACCTGTTTTTTACAGCACCCAGGTAAAAAACAGGTGTTACGAACATGTTTTTTTCGATTTGTAAAAAACACCTGTTCCTGTTTATGCCAGCCCTGACTGCTGTATAGCTAGCTAGGGTTTGGATCAAGCATAAACATGCCTTTCGGTAACTGATGCCTGCCCGGCGGCCTTTTGTTTCAATCGCATCTTTGGTCCACTTGATCTTGTCGAAGCAATATCTTGCCTTGATTTTATAACAGTGATGCAGTTGCGAGGAGTTGTGGTGCTGGGGCAACTTTTGGGATTGGCACAGGGTGCCAACACCGGCATATATTCTATACGAGGGACACAAATCTTGCGCGATGGCGAGCCCGTGCGATTTGCTGGTGGCGTCAACGCGATGCATACTTATTCACTCGGTAGTGAAGCGGACTATTTGCGCCTCAAGGAGTGGAACGTTGGAATAGTCAGAGAATTTATCAGTAACCTTTATGAAACACCGCTCACGGGAGAATACGCTAAAAAAAGTTCCAATGGAGAGTGGCTTTGGCCTATGCAGTCCTTCGTTGACGATAATCGTGCAAATGGCTTCGTAACTATTCTATGCCCATTCTACTGGGTGAATCAAACCACTCTTGAGGTGACTGTCTTCTCAGGGAAGTATCCAGCAGAGCAAGGGTTCTACAACGCGTATAAAGACCGTATGCGGGTTATTGCGGAGCACTTTAAGAACCAAAGCGATGTGTGGGTTCAGGTCTGGAATGAGCCCTACCCATGGGACAACTCAAACGGATACAAAAATGAAACTTGGCTCAGAGACCACATTGATATGGTTGATAATTTGCGAAGTGTAAGTGGCTTTGATAACATAATTATCGTACAAGGCAACGGCCAAGGCCAGCTTGAAGAGGCACTGCTGAGTCGAGGTGCAGACCTCCTGGCGGACAGGCCGAACATTTTGTTTAGCTTACATGGGTATGAAAAGTGGATGATGGGTTCAGACGCCACCGTGGATGCAATAGTTGCGCGACTATTGGCTCTCAAGGCAGCTGGCTTTGCTTTGATCTTTGGTGAATGCGGGGTCATAAATTCATCAGGTCTCATGCCTGGCTTTCTCAACTTCCTAGAAGGTATGACGCTAGGAGACATACCTACCCTTGCTTGGTTGTGGAAGTATAACGACAATGATAAGAACTCATTAATGAATTCATCCGGTTTACCCAACAACAATGGCAATCTAAATTGGGGTTCGGAATATAAGAAATTTCTTGCTAATAAGGCCCTGTCGACAAGCTTTCCGACGGCGATACCATCCCAGTTACCTCATCAAGTTGTACCATCGGCGATGCCAACATTTCAAACTCCATCTCCAACTACCTCGGATACGTTTACAGTGGACCTAACGTTGGAAATGGTGACATCAAAAGCAAGTGTAAGCGCAAGCGAAACCAAAGCTTTGCGGTCTACTATAGCAAGTACGATCGGCTTGGAGATAGAGCAGATCCAGAACTTAGTTGTCACTGTCACGGCGTATTCTCGCCGGCGGCTTCTCTCAAGTTACGCGTGGACCATCAGCTTTGATGTGGTGGCCACGCTTGAAAGTGTCTCCGCAAGCAGCACTGAAGTGTTCGTAGAATCAATGAAGTCCTCGTTCGAATCGAGCACTTTTGCTTCGGATGTAAGTGCGGCAGTCAATACACCTGTTACAATTACCTCAGTATCAGCGGTTATCAAGACGCGTCATCCATCTCCTTCGCCAACATCCTTGTCGCCATCAGAAAATGCGTACGACAAATTTTTGAAGGGCAACGCCGAAGCAATAATTGTTAGCAATAATTGTTACAGCTGCTGCCTTCGTTGGGGTAATGTTGTCTGTGGTAGCCGTGGTGGTTTTTAGACGTGGTCGCAAACTTGAAGCTGCGAATGAGCCGAATAGCTCTGCTGAGGGCGATGGTAGTCCTGCATCTGCAAATGTCACATATGCAGAGCAAATACCTCATCAGGATTCGCCGTCGAAGTCTGGCAAGGCGGCACCTGAGTACACGCTGATCGAATTACGCAGGATGAAAGAAGCTGCCCACCAGTCAAATCGTTCAGAGAAAAGTCGCGAAACCATGTCTGTGGTTCTTTAACTGAAATCAGCAGCAGATTTGTGTTGCATTTCGCCAGCAGCGGCTCTATGCGCGAGTTCAGTGCCCGCAGAAAAAGCCAGCCCTTTCTCGGGGCTCGGGGGGGTCATGGGGAGGGGCAATCAGAATTGGTTTGTATTTTTGAAGTAAATGGGCCTTCGGAATTCTAAGATGCACACGACCTGCCAACCTTGGACCTTGGCGCTTGTCTGTCTGAAGAAATTGATGAGTCGTTCCCACCTCCACAAGAAGGAAACTAGAAACTAACCACCACGAACTTACTGCCAGATATCTAGGTAGCACTATGGGTTGTGGATTGAACCCGGGACTTGGTTTATTTTTTTGGTACATGAACTATCAGAGCCCGATGTCAGGACTGCCGGATGTCATTTAGTAGTCGGTTTCTACGTCTGAAGTCTACAGCTACGGAGTGTTTAAGGCTAAGGCTGGGCTAATGGACTAAAAGTTTTTTTAGCTAAAAGCCGAAAGCCAGACTCGGGAGACTTGTACACAACACCTCCCACATACATCAACAAGACTCGGGGTTATACGGCTCTCGCTGTGTGCCCTTAACTTGACGGCCAAGAACGCAAGGGATGCCCCATACAGCTCCCGACTTGGTTCAGGCGTGTGAGAAGTGATTTTGGCTTTTAGGAACAGAAACACAGATAGAGTACAGAGTAGATGGGAGGGGAGAAAGGAAGAAACGTAGATCTTAAACTTAAACCTGAAGTCCTGCTGCGGACCGTCGACGCGGTCTCGACTGTAGTGATGTTAAATCGCCCATTCTCCTTAAGCAAGTAGCGTAGTCCCTACTGCCCCAACGCCCCATCAGACAAGGGCATCCCTCGGTCGTCCCAAGCACCACAGTAATGCTAGCAGCGAAGTGAGCTTCTGTAAGTACAGTAGTATCTGTGGTATGTGGTATACAGAAGTGCTCTGTACAGTACAATATCATCAGTTGTTGTCGCCGTTGTGAGTTGTTGTATCGTTGTATCTTGTACTTAGACAGACTAGACTGTAGGGCTAGCTCCCAGTTACGGAGCTGCTACCTAGAATTGCCAAGACTCGACTGCAGTAACGATGCTGCACGTGTTTCAATCTTTCATACTCATAAGTATCATTTTCCGACAGTCTTCGTCCCACTCACCGAATGTAACATCGGCTCAAAAAGGCTCTTGGAGGCAACTTCTAGCCGGGGGCAAACTACAACATGATGAGCTTATGCAGCTTAAGGATACAACTAAGTTCTTGCTAGCAAAGACGAAACATTTGACAATTGCGAATGGTAGCACAGTTGATGGCATTCGCTTGCACAGGGCTTACGCAGCTGCTATGAGGTAAGCTATGGGCAGTGGCGTGGGTTTCAGCTGCAGAAGTGAGAGGTTGTTGAGAAGTTAGGGTTTTAGAGCGTTCGTTCGATGTTCTTGCTTAAACGCATGTATTCGTTGACTGGAATTAGATCGGACCCGCGTTGCGCACGTTTCGTGAGGCCATATCCATTCCATATTCCGATCGGAGACGGCACCTCAGAGGCCACCGAGGCGTATGCACGGCGTCTCTTATTGGAAGCGCCACCGGTGGTTTGGGTGGTGCAAGGGGGGTCCGGCCTTGGCAACGGCCTTTGGGGCTTCGTGCTTGCGTTTGCTCAATCGCTCGTGACGGGGCGGGCACTGGTGGTCGCTGCGTCCCAACAAAGAACACTGCCGTCGGATTACTTATGCGACGCCATGGAGTGTCGATATCCACGTGTGGACGTTTCAGTAGCAGAAAAAGTGAGTGGCCTTTCACCTTGCGGTAATGCGCTCTTTTGGGAAGACAAGCTTGATCTTGCTTTTTGACGTCTTCTTGCAGGTACCTGGTGTGATGATCAGTCATGGGTTTCAGGCATCTGCTGTGAACAATGTCGACCCTTGCCTCCTACGCGCCGTGGGCTGTGACAAGGCGCGCGGTGGCCCTGATAGAATTTGCTTCGCTGCTGCAGCATTGCGCTCTCTTCTTGCTGGACGTATGAATAAATCGTAAGTTAAGGTGTTGCGCAATGAACCCACAATCAACCTCATTGTCCTTGATTTCAAAAATATCTAAGCCCATCCTTTGACAGATACCTCGATCAATTGGGACCTCTATTGGATCGCTTCGTGGGTGATCGGCGTGCTCTCGAAGATATTCTTCACTCGCAACCTGGTCCTCGCAAAAGCACTCAGCATACACGCATGCTACATGTGAGAACACTAAATCCAGCGTCTGAGGCTGCGGACTTAATGGAGACATCAGCACGCGCCGACATCGAGAAAGCCATTCGACATCACACTTTGAACCTCAACAACGCTCTTGAAAGTACTGGCATGTGCACTTTCAGTAGACCTGCAGAGCAAGCCCGAAGGCTCGCCGCAGGATTTCTCAACAGCCATCCATTACATCACTCAGGGGCTTCGGCACATACTAGCAGATCTTCTTCCATGCCTTCGGTATTTGTGGCCTCAGACTCGCTTGAACTGAAGACGGGTTTACACAAACTCCACAACCGCTCAGCACAAGCCCTTGAGTGGTTCAATGTGACTAACGCTCACATTTCGGCTATCAGCCGCTCCGAAGATGCACGGGGTGCGAAAGCTTCAAGTGTTGCCAGGCGCGCTGAATTCGACCTTTCGAAGCTTATGACTATGATAGAATTTTACCGGATTTGTACAATTGAATCCGTGACAGCGACTCGGCTCACTTTAGACACGAAATCGTCTGAAAGTAAAAAAGGCTGGACTTTGAGTGCAGCCTTGAGTACCTTTGTCGAGACGGCAGCAATAGTAGGAGGAGCTTCTGTTGGTATTTGCAAATCAAGAGGCTTTGGCACATCAGGGAGTGCAGAAAAGATAAAAGGCGACAAGGCACAAATTTTTGCTCCACCGCGTCACATGGCAAGTGCTGTTGCCGCGGCAGCAGGAGAGCGAGTGCCAGTCACAGTAGTAGTAACACTGTTTACTGGCAAGGAAGACATTGCAAAAATTGCAGCAGAGGCCTACGCAGTCTTTGGAGGAGATGCTATGGTCGTGGTCTTTGAAACGGGAACGAGAAATACTGCCTTGCAATCGAAAAGGAGTGGATCAAATTCCCGTATTGAACTTCGTACTTTGCCTCTTCAACAAAGTGCCTTAGCCTCAGAGATTTGTGAGGCAACGCTTCGCCCTGTTGCTCTTCAAGCTGCTGCGCAAGGACTTTCTGACGGCACCCTTCTGGTTTGGGCAGCGGCGCCGGGAGTTCTTTCACGAAATTATTGGTCTCATGCACGGATGGGGGAACAAAATCTTACCTGGGTGCCCATGAGTCCTTTGGAGAGCATTGCAGTTTCAGCACAGGACAATCATGGCCTCTTTGGAACAACTGATTCAGTGACACCGTCTCCTGCTTCGATCTCGGAACCGCATGGTAGAGACGTAGTTGAACATGTTGACGATGCCGAATCTTTGTTAGAATTAGGACCGTTCTCGTCAGCCTGGCGCCGGAACGTATCACTTTTGAACGTGCGCGGTTACAGCCACGAAAAGGTTATTAGATCCCTCATTTACAATCATTGCACGCACTCCAGTTAATACTTTCTGTTGTTTTTGGCAGGCTCGGCTGCAATCTCTCGAGGGATTTATTTTCATGAAAAGACCTGGCCAAACAGCTTTGAGTCTTCCGCCGGAGCCTCCGTCTTTTACGTCGCTCATCAACGATAAATTCACTCTTGATGGCAAGCTCATAGCTTGTATTGTAGGCTCGCCTGCATGGCAGGTGAAAAAAATGACGTATTTGCGCTGCTCCTATTAGATCTCCGGTTTTTCCTTGCCCTGTAGGAAATTTCTTTCTAATTCATGTGCTTTTGACGTTGCTCACAACTCGACAGATGATAATGGTTCCGTGGCTTTCGTCGTGGAGCAATGAAGTGAAGTGCCCCTCGAAGGGGACATCGGATTTAGAGCTGCTCACCTCCTTGGCACTGAAGAAAAGTACGGAACTTTCCAGACTTCGAACAACTTTGTGAGTTCCATGTCTCTGGCAAACTGATTATGATTGAAGCGCCAATGGAAACTGCGAGCACAAATAGCTGCGCATGAGGCAAAAGGCAAGCCCAAGCGCACAAGAGTTACCTACATGCTAAAAACAGGTAACCCCTTAATGACCCCTTCGTGGATTGAAATCTGAGTATTGATGTTAAAGCAGTCCGATACCTGGAGACCTCTCTAGGAAGGGCAAAAGGAAAGAGCTTTACACGAACTACTCCCATTTGCATAATGCATATATAATATATACCTTTTAAGCCGATCTCCCTGCCATTTAAATAATCTTGCTCACCCCACGTCCATCTGGCTATTCAGGAGGGCGGGAAATGCGCCGAATTCTAAAAGCGAAAAGCGGCCATTTCTAATAAATTCAAAAGAAATTAAGAAATAAGGATTATTTTTTGCTTCTTGTTTAATTCCCTGCTGGGTCATTAGGCACTGGGTAATTTCATCTGGCTCTAGGGCCCCATCAGCCAACAAGGAAGAGAAATCATGGTCCTAGAGGCAATTCAAAGTCACAAAAAAGGACTTCTACTCGAGTTTGGTCGCCCTGAATTCATAAAGATACCAAATATTCATCGGCTTCACAGTAAAGCAAGTAAATTCTCTGGTTCTAGTTCGGAAGAAGTACTGCTGAGCCTGGCTCTGTTGGCGTAACAGCTCCTAAGTAGCTCTTTGTGCATGCGCAAGAAGCACTGCCCACGGATCTTCAACAAATGAGTCACTCCAAAACCTAGGCATTCAAAGGGCCCAGCGAATCAATAATGTGAATCACAATGGGTTGATCTGAAATCATAATATACAGTAGCCTACGAAGAGAGACAGCTCAAACTCAAACACAGAAAAAGATAATGCCAACACTGACCCGTCCATAGTGGAAGTATTGCCCCCGCCACCTTTGCCTCCTCCTTTGCCTTTGCCTTTTCCGCCACGACCTCCTCTACTATTACTGTAGCCAGCATTTGAGTCGCCTACTCCGCTGAAGGATGCTTCGTAAGGTCGTTTAACACTCCCACCGCTATCACCACGGTAGTGCCCATAATCATTTTGGCGATTCCCATTTGCTCTGCCGCCTTTACCTTTTCCGCCGCGCCCCTTCCCATTCTGCTGCCCGGCTCCAAAAGGAGTTGAGGAATAGTTCATTGGCATGTGCCCACTAAAACTCGTAGGTAAACCATGCATTCCCGCCATCATCGGCATGGGCTGCTTGAGCGGCTGAGGTCCTGGATAGGAATTGGACCCTGAGGAAGGTTGGTGTTGTGGTTGAATATACCCTGGGATTGGTTGCTGAGGTGGTTGAGGTGGCGGCAGCGGTGTATCGGTCTTGAAGAATGAGGGTGGTGGCAGTGGGAGAGATGTAGCTGGAGGGATCTCCGAGGATGTCCTGCTTGGTGGCCCCTCGCTGTCTTCGGATACATAATTGCGAAACTTAATCTTTGGAGCCATAAATCCAAGAAGCTGGAATAGAGGGTTCTTTCGGAGTCCGCAAGCTTAAACTCGATAATTCAGTCGTAGCAACAGTAACTACGGCATGTGTTGCATATCAATAACGCATAGATTGGGTAGCAAAAAATTCACGCGCTTTTTAAACCACTAGATTCGTCTATGCTGCAGTCTTTCTTAAGCCCAGCGCTGTGCGCGTGCCATGTGCTCCGCGTCGAGCTTCGACTAGTCGTCGGCTAGTCGACTTGTTTCTTGTTGCGTTGTTGCGCTGTTGCGCTTTCTTTGTTGATGCAGAAATGAAGCTTACACCCCCTGTAAGTTTGTTATCGATACTGTACTTTTTCCAACAGATTCCTCTAATATATACAAACGTGAAGTACACCAACCACACAAAAGTAAGTTGTCGCAAAACAACTCAGGCGTTGAGCCTCCCAGCTGGTGGTACGGCCTATTCGACGAGGCTTTTGAATTAAGCTGGCACCGCGAAGCGCAAGGCATTGTTAAAGACCTTCACGCGGCCGCTGCATCATGCTCGCCGCGGCGAAGTTTGAATGGCAAGCGCCCAATTCGCAGGACGCGCCATCTCCGCGCAGCGGGCACACTCTCACATGCACGGCGAATAATACGCATTATATGTTTGGTGGCGTGACCAAAGAGGCAAAAGGCCCGACCAATGATATGTACAAGGTTAGACGAGACAATAGTGCGCACCCTTCGCGCGCCCCTTTGAAAATGTAATAAATCATCTCTGCCTTCGCTACTTCCTCACCTACACCTCCTGTTTTTTGGCGTTTCTCATGGATTAGTTGGACCTCTCCGACAAAAACATGGCGAAGTGGACACTGTTGAAGCCTAAAGGTGCGCGGCCAGATCCACGCTGGCACCATACGGCTACTTTCGATGGCCGCAGCACCATTGTCTTGTTTGGGGGCTACACGGCCGAGTTTACCGGTACTTTTGGCAAAAAACGCCCCATTCGCCGCTACCACCAAGACGTGTGGCTTTTCAATACGCAGACGGAAACGTGGTCGCAGCCAGCGCCGGGGTTGCTTGACGCTGAAGGCGACCTGAAACGGCCTTGGAACGATCTCCCCTGTGCGCGGGGTGCCCACGCAGCGTGCCTGGTAGAGCAACAGATCTCGACCGAGCCCGAGAAAGGCGCCGAAGCTGACGCAGAGCCTCAGACAGTGCTCAAGCGGCAGCTTTTTGTCTTTGGCGGTCAGTAGAAGTACATGGCGCATTGTTTATACATAGAGAGAGAGAGGAAGGTTTAATTGTCAAATCACCCAGAGAAAAAAACATGTTTCCTGTTTCCCATACCCATGTCTCAATTTCCCCTCGACTACTTCAACGCCTCATTTCCTTTTCTTGTTCCCGAACTACTGCGCCGCTCGGCAGGTTACGGTGGCGACTCGATGTCGTTTGCGCGCACGGACTTCAACGACCTGTACGCGCTGGACCTCGACACGTGGCAGTGGGAGCAGCTGGAGTGCGCCGCGGGCCTGCCCTTGCCGGAGGCGCGGTCCTCGGCCCAGCTGGTGTTTGTGCCGGGGGTGGTGCCCCCCAACGAGCCCGCCACTCACTCCCGGCTGTACATGTCCGGCGGGTGGAACGCCATGCAGCAGTTTGGCGACGTGTGGTCGCTGGACCTGGAAACGATGGCGTGGGTGGAAGTGGAGTCGGCCACCGGCGAGAAATGGAGCTCGGAGCGGTGGGAGCACAGCATGGTCGCGGTGCGCTGTGTGCCGCACTGGAAAGTGTTTTGCTTTGGGGGCAAGTCGGGGGACTTGAGCTACGAGACCGGTATTCCCACGGGCAACTTCAACAACGACTTGCTGGTCCTGGAGACCGGCAGCGCCATGCCGGACACTTGGGTCTCGCCGGAAGTGGAAGGCGACCTCCCGCCGGCGCGCGCCGACTCTCCGGTCACCTTTGACCCCGGCACTTCGAGCTTGGTGATGTTTGGGGGCTGGTCCAGCCGCTGGCTCGGGGACCTGTGGGTGTGCCGCGTGCGCGACGTGGTGGGGCCCCCGTACTCCATCTACGACAACGCGCCCAAGATTGGGGCGGTCACCGGCGGCACCTCGATCACGGTGCGGGGCATGGGCCTGGCCGACACCAAGGGCGACGTAAACGTCAGCGTGGCCTGCGCGAAAGGCGCGCTGGAAGTGCCGGGGGAAGTGCTCTCCGACACGGAAATGCAGTTCATCACCCCAGACTACCGCCAGTTCGGGCAAGCGCAGGACGTGCAGTGCCGCCTGAAGATTTCCAGCTTGGGCTTGACCAACACTGCCATTGGCCTCAAGCTGTTCGAAGTCACCGACGCCAAGGAGTCCCTGGTGTTTGGCCCGGGGATTTTGAATAACTGCGCCGCGGGGGCCCCCGTGAACCTGGTGATTCAAGCCAAGGACAAGCACGGCAACGACCGGTGGTGTGGGATGGACGAGTTCGTGATTTCAGTGGTGCGCACCATGAGCAAAGAAGAAGTCAAGGAAGGCGTCGTGGACGACCCAGTGGACGTGGCTATTGTCGACTCGGGCGACGGCACTTACGTGGCCACTTACACCTTGCCCAAGTCGGGGGAGTACACGGTGTCGGTGAAGTTCGAAGGCACTTTTCAGGGCGAAGCAGGCCACTGCTACGGGTCACCGTTCGTGTTCAAGGCCAAGCAAAGCAAGGAGCTGGCTGCCAAGGTAGTGGGCGAATTCCAGGCCACCGAAGATGCGCTGGCCAAGGTGACCGCGGCCGCCAAGCTCAAGTGGCAAGAAGCCAAAGAAAAGGCCGACGCTGACGTCACCGACGACAAGGCGGCCAACGCTGAGATCGAGCTGAAAACCAAACTCGAGAAAGCAGAGGCCGCCAGTGCTGAAGCCGCCACGAAATTGGCTGCGGCCAAGGAAGAAGCCGCGACGGCAGTGGACAAAGAAGTCAACGAAATCGACGGGCCCTTGGCGCTGGAGGCGCTGCGGGTGTCCATCAAAAACACCAAGAACTTTTCGACCACCACCCTGGGGCAGCTCAAGGAGGCCAACCCCAAAGACGATCTCGAGCCGCTGGTCCGGGTCAAGCGCTCGGTGGCGGCGCTCGAAGACGGCCGCGCGGCGCGGGAACTCGCGCTCGCGTCGGACCGGGCCGCGCTGCGCTACTTGCGCCGGGGCGAAGCGGCCAAGAAGCTGTCCAAGGACAAGACCAAGGACGCGGAGCGGATGGCCAAGGAGCTGGAGGTGGCCCAGGAAGCCTGGGACGTGACCAAGAAGGAGCTGCCGCTCACCGTGCGCCGCATCACCGCCTCCAACAACAAGTGGACGGACAACGTGGAGGCGTCGGTGGAGTCGTTCACCAAGGACATGGAAAACCGCACCTTCGAGTACAAGAAGCGCAAAATGTGGTCCTTCGACGTGGGCGTGGCGGAGGCCGACAAGGACATGGGCATGGCCGACTATTGGCTCACGCAGCAGCGCGAAGACTTGCGCAAAAACGCCGAGCTCTGCGCGCTCTTTGAGTTTCCCGCCCTCATCAAGCCGGCTACGGAAATGGTCGACACGATGTTTGCGCGGCAAGCGGACATGCGGAAGCTGTGGGCCATCGCCAAGGACACCGAAGAGTTCATCATGTCCGCCAAGAAGCTCAAATGGGTGGAAATGAACGTCGACGATTTGGAAGACGGCTCGAAGCGCATCATGAAGGGCATCAAGTCCATCAACAAGGACGTGCGGTGGTCTAACGCGTTTACGGAGCTGGACAAGGCCGGCAAAGCCTTCATGAACACCGTGCCATTGATTCAAAACTTGGGCAACAAAGCAGTCCGGCCGCGGCACTGGGACATGATCATGACGGTGACGCACAAGAAGTTCGTGCCCCCGCACGAGAACCACGACATGCTGCTGGAAGAAATCGTCGCTCTCAACTTGCACGAGCACACCGCGGACGTGGACGAGGTGTGCGACCAAGCGTTGAAGGAAGACAAGATGGAAAAGCAGCTGGTGGAGCTCAACAAGCGGTACAGCACCCTCAAGTGGGGTATGGACCCGTACAAGTCCGACGCGTCCGTGCCCATGCTCAAGATGGACGGCGACGAGTTTGAAGCCCTAGAAGCCGATCAGGTTAGTGTATAAACAATTGATTTCTTTTGCGTGGATTTGTGTGGATTTTCGTTCCTGATTTTTTTTTGTTTCACAATCTGCTTACCCTCCTCGCTTTTACCATATCGTTGCACGCGCTCTCATTTTCCTTTCCTGCCAACAGCTCGCGGTGGGTGGCATGCTCGCCAATCGTTACGTGGCCTTCTTCCAAACCGAAGTCGAAGGCTGGAAGCACAGCTTGGGCAACATTGCCGACGGGTACGGCATGATCAGCGAAATCCAGCGCACCTGGTCTTATCTCGAGCCCTTGTTCATTGGCTCCGAAGAAGTGCGCAAAGAGCTGCCCGAGGACGCGGTGCGGTTTGCCGCCGCCGACCAAATCATCCGCGACACTCTCAAGTCCACCTATAAGATTTTGAATATCAAGGAGTCGTCAGACGTGGAAGGCCTCATCAAGACCTTGCAGCATGTGGAAGAGGTGCTGACCATGTGCAAGAAAGCCCTGAAGGATTTCTTGGAGGGGCGCCAGCGGCAATTCCCCCGTTTCTTTTTCATTGCCGAAGCGGACTTGCTCGACATTTTGTCCAACGGCTCAGAGCCGCGCAAGATTTTGTACCACACGCCAAAAGTGTACCTGTGCGCCAGGACTTTCAGCCTAGCCGACGAAGATGCTCCGTCCGGGCGGCCCATCGCGACCCAGCTCATTGCGGGCATCGGTAAGGAGGTGACCAACTTGGAGCCCCCAGTGCCGATGGAAGGCAAGGTCGAGCAGTACATGGGGCGGCTCATTGACGTGATCAAAATTACCCTGTTCGAGAACGCCAAGCGCTGCCTGGCCAAGTACGCGAGCATGGACCGGGTGGAGTGGCTCATGCACCGCATGGACGGCTCCTGCAAGCTCTACTCCCCCGAGCGCAACGACAAGTCGGAGCCTTCCGACGCGGCCCAAATCATGCTCCTGGTGCTCGCGGTGTTTTACGCGCAAGAAGTCGAAGAGGCGTTCGAGGGCTTGGCCAACGGCGACGTGAACGCGATGAAGGAGTACAACCAGAAGCAAATCGTGCAAATCAAAGCGTAAGTACTTCGTAGAGCACTGCACCTCGCGCACACACGCGCCACGTGTTTTTCTTATAGTGCGCTCTTGTTGTTTCCTGTGGCCGAAGTTTGTCCATCCTTCTTTCGTCGCCAATCTTCTCTTTTATTTTCGTTCTTGCACTCCCTCGGTGTATTTTCGTGTCCTTACCTTATTGTGTTCTCGCTCTTCACATTCACAGGCTCATTTCCATGGCGATCAAGGTGAATACCAAGATGGACGTGATGCGCATCATGGTGGCAATCACCATGGACGCCCACAACCGCGACTGCGTCCGGAACAAGCTGGTGCTCTTCGACATCCAAGAAGTGACCAGCTTCCAGTGGCAGTCCCAGCTCAAGCACAAGTGGCGCGTCCCGCCCCCCTCGGCCTCGTTCAAAAACCGCGACCCCCATTTGCGCCCCCCAACGGGGGAGAGAGCCGAAGTGGCAATTTGCGACGCGATCATCCCCTACGACTACGAGTACCTCGGCAACGGGTACCGCCTGGTGATTACCCCTTTGACCGACCGCATTTACGTGACGGCCACCCAGGCCCTCAATCTGGCCATGGGGTGCGCGCCTGCGGGCCCCGCGGGGACCGGCAAGACGGAGTCGGTGAAGGATTTGAGCAACGCGCTGGCCAAGCTGGTCTACGTGCTCAACTGCTCCCCGGACATGGACTACAAGAGTCTCGGAGCCGTGTGGCAAGGAGTGAGCTCTTCCGGCGCTTGGATTTGTAAGTCAAAAGGAAAGAAGAGGCGTACATGCATGATTATTGCAATCATTCTACACTTGCTGTTGTTCAATTTGAGGTTTCGAAGAGAAAAACATCTTTATCGTCCGATTATCTTTTAGTTCATCTATTCATTTTCTATCTGTATCCCGTGTCAAATTAACAGGCTTCGACGAGTTCAATCGGTTGATTCCGGAAGTGCTCAGCGTGTGCACCATTCAATTCAAGGCAGTGTGCGACGGCATCAAAGCAGACGCAGCGCGCATCATGGTGGAAGGAGCGGAAGTCAGCTTGGACCCCACCTGCGGCGCCTTCATTACGGTGAACTGCCACTGAGATAGACGTTTTCGAAATTTGAGAGGAAGGAATAGTTTTGATACGCTAACACATCATCGCTCATCCTATTTTTCTCTGGAAAACACACAACCGCATACTGTAGATGAACCCCGGCTACTTGGGCCGCAGTGCCTTGCCTGAGGGTCTCAAAGCGCTCTTCCGCCCCATCACCGTGATGGTGCCCGACCTGGTGCTCATTTGCGAGAACTTCCTCATGGCCCAGGGCTTCGAAGAAGCGCAAATCCTCGCGTCCAAGTTTTACGGCCTGTACAACTTGCTCAAGGACCTGCTCTCGAAGCAGATGCACTACGATTGGGGCTTGCGCGCCGTGAAAGCAGTGCTCTATGTGGCCGGTGGGTTCAAAATGATCGAGCCCACCGCCAACGAGCAAGCTCTGCTGATGCGCGCGCTACGCGACTTCAACATTCCCAAAATCATCAAGGAAGACGAGGTGGTGTTTTACGGCCTGCTGAGCGACCTGTTCCCCGGCCTGAACCCTCCTCGTAAGGTCGACCCGGCCTTCGAGGAGTACGTTAACGAGGCCTGCCTCCAGATGGGCTTGGACCCGGACGAAGTGTTCCGCCTGAAGGTGACCCAGCTCGAGGAATTGGTGGCGATTCGCCACTGCAACTTCATGATGGGGCCCAACATGTCCGGCAAGTCCACCTGTTGGCAAGCCCTGGTGAAAGCCCGTACTTTAGAACCCGGGCAGCCTCGCTTGACCTACGTGCACGACATTTCGGCGAAAGTGATGTTGACCCAGGACTTGTACGGCTACACTAGCTTGGCGACTCGAGAATGGCAAGACGGCGTGCTGTCCAAAATTTTGCGGGACCTGAACCAGATGGACGACAAACCCAAGTGGATTATGCTCGACGGCGATTTGGACGCCAACTGGATCGAAAGCATGAATTCGGTGATGGACGACAACAAAATCTTGACCTTGCCGTCCAACGAGCGCATTCCCCTGATGCCCAACATGAAAATGATCTTCGAGATTCGCGACTTGAAGTACGCTACTCCCGCTACTGTGAGCCGCGCCGGCATTCTGTACATTTCCACCGACGACGGCACCCAATGGCGCTCGTGCATCAACTCGTGGCTCGCGGGGCGGGCCCCTACCTCGGTGTGTGACTCGGAATCGCGCGTGCGGAAACTGAACGAAGAGCAGCGGGGTTGGCTCCGCGCCTGCTTCGACCGGTACTGCGCGACGACTCTGCGGTGGCTCAAGATCAACACCATCAATGTGGTCCCGCAGGAAGACACCAACCGCGTCGCGCAGCTGTTGTTCATGATGGACGGTCTGCTCAACGACAAGAACCTCGAGTCGGCGGAGACCGTGGAGCAGCTCTTTTGCTTCTGCTGCGTCTGGGCCATGGGCAGTGGCCTCACGGTGGCCGACGACGGCACCGACTACCGGAAGATGTTCAGCGACTGGTGGCGCAACGAGTTCAAAATCGTGAAGTTCCCGCCGCGCGACACGGTGTTCGAGTACTGGCTGAACCCGGACGAACACGTGTTCGACCAATGGACCAAGAGCCCGTACTTCTTCAGCATCGACTACCACTCCACCACCCCCATGGGCAGTGTTACGGTGCCCACGCCCGAAACTTGCAGCGTGACCTTCTGGATGGCCATGTTGCTGAAGATGCGCCGCGCCATTATGCTGTGTGGCCCTGCGGGTACCGGGAAGACCCAAATGTTGAAGGGGCTGCTGACGTCCCAAGACCCGGAAGAGGTGATTTACCAGCCCATCAACTTTTCCTTTTACACCACGTCGGACGTGTGCTACACCAACATGTGCGCGCCCCTGGAGAAGAAAATGGGGGTGACCTTTGGCCCGCCCGGCAACCGCCGCCTGGTGTACTTTTTGGACGACGTCAATTTGCCGGAAGTCGACGCGTACGGGACCCAGCGCGCCATCGAGCTGTGCCGCCAGCAAATTGAGTACGAGCACATGTACGACATGACCAAGCTGGCCCGGCGCAACGTGATTCAAACCCAAATGGTAGCGTGCATGAACCCCACGGCGGGCTCCTTCTTGATCAACCCGCGCCTGCAGCGGTGGTTTGCGACCTTCGCCATTGGCTTGCCTGGCCCGGTCTCGCTCATGACCATTTACCAAACGGTGAGGGTGCTGGTCGTACTTCTTTAAGATTCTCTCCCTCATGAAAAGACCAGTTCGAGAGAGTGTTCTGATTATGCACAAATTGCACTATTATTTTCTTCCTTGTTGTGTGCTTTCAGCTCCTCGCATTGTCTTTCCTTAATCCTCCTTCACTCAACGTTGCCTCCTGTTTTTCAAAATTGGCAGTTCCTGGGCGGGCACTTGCGCGACTTCGACGCGAGTTTGGACGACAAATTCAGCATTGCGCTCATCAAGGGTGCCTTAGCCCTGCACACCTCCGTGTCGCAAACCTTCCGCAAGACCGCTGCCAACTTCCACTACGAGTTCAACATTCGCCACATCGCCAACGTGTTCCAAGGTTTGTTGGTGGCGAGGCCCGAGCAGTTTTTGGAGCCGGAAAAGTTCGTGTTTTTGTGGGTGCACGAGTCGGAGCGCGTCTACGGCGATCGCCTGGTCTCGGGCAGTGACCTGGAGAAGTACAACGTGCTGGCGCAAGCGGCCTGCAAGAAAGCCTTCCCCAACGTGAACGTGGCGCGTTTCTACGGGAAAGAAAAGTCGGACCCGCTGGTGTTTTGCCACTTCGCGGCGAACATGAACGACAAAATTTACGACATGATTTCTTCGGTGGACCACATGTCCAAGACCTTGAACGAGGCCCTGCACGAGTACAACGAAACCAACGCGAGCATGGACTTGGTGCTCTTCGAAGACGCCATGAAGCACATCGCCCGCATCGTGCGCATCATTTTGAACCCTTCGGGCCACGCTTTACTGGTGGGCGTGGGCGGGTCGGGGAAACAGTCGCTGACCAAACTGGCGTCGTTCATTTGCGTCTACACCCCGTACCAAATTCAAATTTCCAGCACCTACTCGATCAACGACTTCAAGGAAGACCTCAAGGTGATGCACAACAAGGCGGGCGTAAAAGAAGAGGGCATCACTTTCTTGCTCACCGATTCGCAAATCACCAACGAGCGGTTCTTGATTTTCGTGAACGACTTGCTGGCCAGTGGCGAAGTCCCCGACTTGTTCGCGCCCGACGAAGTGGATGCCCTCGCCAACGCGTGCGTGGGGCGCTGCAAAGCGGCGGGCATCGTGCCCGACAAGAAAAACCTGTGGGCGTTCTTCATCAACGAAATCAAGTGCAACCTGCACGTGGTCCTGGCGTTCTCGCCCGTGGGAGACGACTTCCGCAACCGCGCCAAGAAGTTCCCCGGCCTGGTGTCGTGTACCGTGATCGATTGGTTCCAACCGTGGCCCAAACAGGCGCTCTTCGCAGTGGGGCAAAAGTTCATGTCCGAGGTGGAAATCAAACTCCCCGCAGTGCGCAGTGCGATCGAGAAGTTCTTGCCGTTTTCGTTCGGCGTAGTGCAAGAATTGGCAGAGAAGTTCAAGCGGGTCGAGCGGCGCTTCGTGTACATGACCCCCAAGTCTTACTTGGAGCTCCTGAAGCTCTATGGGGGTCTGTTGGCCGAGAAACGGCGCATGCAAGATTCGGGCATTGAGCGCTTGGGCAACGGTTTAACGAAACTCAACGAAACCGCCGCGTTGGTGGGCAAGCTCCAGACCGACTTGGCGGTGATGGTGGAGGACGCGGAGAAGAAGAAAGAAACCGCGGAAGGCATCGCCGAAGTGGTGAGCCGCGAAAAAGCCATCGTGGAGGTCGAAACTGACAAGGCTCAGAAGGAAGCCGCGCTGGTGGCGATTGTCGAGAAGGAGTCTTCGGCGATGGCGGCCGACACCAAGGCGGACCTGGACAAGGCCGAGCCCGCGGTGCAAGCCGCCATGGCTGCGCTTGACTCGCTGGAAGTAAAAGACATCTCTAGCTGCAAGGGCATGAACACTCCCCCTCCGGGGGTGGGCGAAGTGTTCGGCGCCACCATGGTCCTGCTCTCCAACATTTTCCCGTTCGTACCAGTGGGCAAGACTGGCAAAGTGAAAGATGCAGACCTCGGCTGGGGCCCCGCCAAAAAAATCTTGCTCGGCGACATCAAGCAGTACATCGAAAACCTGAAACACGTAAAAGTAGTGGTCGACAATTCCGAATTTCCCGAAATCAACCGAACCGAGATTCAAGAGTTTTTGGACCTGGAAACTTTCGATCCAGAAGTGATCAAGGGTAAAAACTCAGCGGCCGGTGGTCTTTGCAGCTTTGTGATCAACATCATCATGTACTACGACATTGTGGTCACTGTAGAACCGAAGCGCATTGCCTTGGCCAAAGCGAACGCGGACCTGGCCGAAGCACAAGCAAAGCTCGCCAAGGTCAATGCGCACGTGGCGGACCTCGAAGCCAAGCTGGCCAAGCTTACGGCGGAATTTAACGCGGCCAACGCGGAGAAAATGTCGGCGATCAACGCGGTGGAGTCGGGCAACCGGAAGCTGGACCTGGCCCAGCGGCTGATTGGCGCTCTGGCTGCGGAGGGGGAGCGGTGGGCCCTCACGGTAGACCAAATGAACATGAGCCGTGACTTGCTGACGGGTGACGTGCTCCTCGCGTCGGCATTCATTTCTTACGTGGGGCCTTTTACCAAAGAATTCCGCGCTGAATTGATGAACACCCACTTCACACCCTTCTTGCTCAAGGAGTTCAAGTCTGCGGTGGGCGAAGAAGGCATTCCACCGATCAGCGAAGCCGCCGACCCGTCCAAGATTTTAACCAACGACGCCCAAGTGGCTACTTGGAATTCCCAAGGCCTGCCGTCGGATCCGGTGTCCGCCGAAAACGGCTGCATCGTTACTAATTCCGCGCGGTGGCCGCTCATGATTGACCCCCAGCTGCAGGGCATCAAGTGGGTGAAAAACATGGAAGCCGACCCGGAGCGGGACCTGCAAATCGTGCGGCTGGACCAGAAGGACATGCTCCGCAAGATGGAGCGGGCTCTGGACTCGGGCAAAGCGATCATGATTGAAAACATGGGCGAAACCATGGAAGCGGTGCTCAACCCGGTCATTCAGCGCGCGGCCATCAAGCGCGGCAAGAAAAAGTACCTCAAGCTCGGGGACACGGAAGTTGAGCTCCACGAAAAGTTCATGCTGTATCTGCACACCAAGCTCAGCAACCCGCATTACCCCCCCGAAATTCAGGCCGAGTGCACCCTGGTTAACTTCATGGTCACTTTCAGCGGTTTGGAGGACCAGCTCTTGTCCCTCGTAGTGCGCAAAGAGCAACCCAAATTGGCCGCCCTGGGCGAAGAACTCATCACCCAGCAAAACGGGTTCAAGATCAAAATGCGCGAGCTGGAAGACCACATTTTGTACAAGCTGGCCACGGCGGAGGGCGACATCACCGAAGACGTGGCGCTGATTGAAGGCTTGGAAGAGTCGAAACGGGTCGCGGATGAGATTTCGATCAAGGCGGCCAAGGCCCACGAAACCCAAGTGCAAATCAAAATCACGTCGGAAAAGTACCGTCCCGTGGCCAACCGCACGAGTTTGCTGTTCTTTCTGATGGGCGACTTGGTGAAAATTCACACCTACTACATTTACTCCCTGGCGGCCTTCACGAAAGTGTTCTTCCGGGGCATTGACCTCGTGAGTGCCAAGCCGCAGCGGTCCCGCACCAACACGGCCGCGGAGGGCGACGGTGAAGGCGAGGGCGAGGAGGCCGCCGCTGCTGCTGCCGAGCCCGCTGGAGAAGAAGACGACGACGAACCAGTGATGATGTCGGACGAAGAAATGTCGGCGCGTTTGGTGGTGCTCATCCAGTCCATTACCAGCACGGTGTTCGACTACTTGCGCCGCGGCATGTTCGAGCGGCACAAGCTGACCATCACCACCATGCTGGTGCTGCGAGTGGGGGCCAACGACGGGTGGCTGGACGGCGAGAAAGTGTCCTATTTGGTGGAGAGCAAGATGAACTTGTCCCCCGGCGACATGGGCGAACTGTCGCTGTGGATGACCCCCGCGATTTACATGAAAATCAAGGCGCTGGAAGGGCTGGAAATCTTCAAGGGCTTAACCGACGCGATGAAAGAAGAAGCAGAAGAGTGGCAGCACTGGTTCTTGAACGGCAAAGCCGAAGACGTGAAAATGCCGTCGGGCATGGACAAAGCCCTCGACGACTTCAGCAAGCTCACCTTCATTCGCGCGATTCGCCCGGACCGCTTGCCGTCGGCCCTCACCAAGTGGCTCGGCAACGTGATGGGCAAAAACTACGTGGAGCAGCCGCCGTTTTCGATGGCGACCACTTACGAAGAAACCAGCAACACCACCCCCGTGTTTTTCGTGCTGTTCCCTGGAGTGGACCCCACCCCGTGGGTGGAAGGCTTAGCCAAGACACTAGGCTTGACCATTGCGAATGGGCGGTTCACCAACATCAGCATGGGCCAAGGCCAAGAAATGCCGGCGGAAGCTCTGGTGCAGCGGTTTGCGAAGGATGGGGGCTGGTGCCTCCTGCAAAACTTGCACTTGATGGAATCCTGGGTGCCGTCCCTCGAGCGCCTCCTGGAAGTGGTTCAAGAAGACGCCCACGAAATGTTCCGGTGCTTCATTTCTGCGGAACCCCCACCCGTGGACTACTTCAAGAACATGCCGGAGTCCCTGATGCAGTCGTGCATCAAGGTTGCCAACGAGGCCCCCGCGGACGTGAAGTCGAACTTGAAGCGCGCCTGGGACAAGTTCAGCCAAGACCGCATTGATGCGTCCACCAAGCCCATGGAGTTCAAAACGGTGCTCTTTGCGCTGTGCTGGTTCCACGCCATCGTCTGCGGCCGGCGCCGGTTCGGCCCGCAAGGGTGGTCCACGGCCTACAGCTTCAACGATGGGGACTTGACGATTTGCGCGCAAGTGCTGTTTTTGTACCTCGATACGAACCCGGCGGTGCCGTGGGAAGACTTGCGGTACATTTTCGGCGAAATCATGTACGGGGGGCACATCACCGACCCCTGGGACCGGGTCCAGTCGGGAAGCTACTTGGCCCTGTACATCACCGAAGCCTTGTTCCACGACTTCGAGCTCGCACCCGGGTTCCCGAGCCCGCACATGGAGGACAAGTCGTACGACGACGTCATGGACTACGCCGAAACCGCGCTGCCGCCCGAGTCGCCCATTTTGTTCGGTCTACACCCCAATGCGGAAATTGGGTACCTCGAAACCCTGTCGGACACGGTGTTCGAAACCATCATGAACATTGGTGGTGGCGGAGGCGGCGGCGGCGGAAACCGGGACGACGCAGTTCGGAAAGTCATGGAAGGCTTGATGGAGCAGCTGCCCGAGTCCTTCGTCATGCTGATCGTGCTGGAGACCGCGACCCCCAAACTGACCGGCCCGCACGCCCCTTATGTGGTGGTGGCGATGCAGGAATGTGGGCGGATGAACGCGCTGTTGGACGAAATGCGCTTGACTCTGGGTGACCTCGACAAGGGGCTCAAGGGGCAGCTGAACATGACCGACAAGATGGAGGACATGGTGGTGGCGCTGTCCATTAACGAGTGGCCTGGCCGGAACCCGTTCAGCAAGTGCACCTGGGAAAAGAACGCGTGGCCTTCGAAGAAGGGCCTCCAGTCGCAGTACTTGGACATGCTCGAGCGGTTCCGCGTCATCAAGGCCTGGTCCGACACCATGATTTCGCCGCTGAGCCTATGGCTGCCGGGCTTGTTCAACCCCACGGCCTACTTGACCGCCATCAAGCAGGTGACCGCTCGGGCTACCCTGCAGTCGCTCGACAACATGACCAACGAAACCCACTTCACCACCATGTACGAAATCAGCGAGGCGACCGAGTACCCCGAAGACGGCATGTACATCCACGGCTTGTACATGGAGGGCAGCCGGTGGTCGACGATGGAAGAAGCGGCCGAAGTGCAACCGCCCAAAATGGTGGGGATTACAGAGACCTTCGGGTTCATTTGCGACTCGCACCTCAAGGAGCTTTTGCCCACCATGCCGCTCATGTACGTGAAAGCAGTGCCGGTACAGCCCTCATGGGAAGCCGCCGGCGTGGGGTTCTTGAGAAACGACCCGGCCATTTTGGAAGCGCCCGTGTTCATGACTTTGAACCGCGGCGCCACTTACATCTTCCTGGCAACTCTGAACTCCAAGGAAATGAAGCTGAAATGGGTGCTCACTGGTACGGCTCTGATCATGCAAACGCCGCAGTAAAGGAGAAAGGGCGTTTCTTGGCCGCGTCTAGACACAGGTTTAGCTGGCGCTTCCTCTATTAGCTAGTAGCAAGAACTGAAATGAAGAAATGAGATGGGGCTCTGGGCTAATCGGTAATCGCTTGCTCCTCTTATCCTCTACTTTTCCTTTCTATACTCGGAAGGGCTATGTAGAGTGGCGACATGAAGCTCCTTCTCGTTAGGTTGGAGTATATAAAATATAAATAGAAGATTTAAGACGAAGGATGTGGATGTGGGATTAGTAGTTAGTAAGTTTAAATATTAAATATTGATAGTAATATAGAAAGGGGAACGGGACTCCAATGCCAATACAAATACTCCTTATCACCATAACACACCCCAGTGGGCCTTAATTCGACTTAGGTGAAATTAAGCCAGGTCGCCATTTAAGGGGGCTTAAATCCAGCTTTATTAGGTCTTAATTAAGCTTAATTAAGGGCTTAATTTAAGGTCAAAATAAGCTTAATTTAAGGCTTGAATTA
>Ga0307931_1000610_pt1 | contig 22911 bp, 14 predicted proteins | sample OrgLakmetageno47_FD_201816 | JGI IMG/M metagenome (GOLD analysis project Ga0307931, IMG submission 201816) | Saline water microbial communities from Organic Lake, Antarctica - #47 | ecosystem: Environmental > Aquatic > Non-marine Saline and Alkaline > Saline | place: Antarctica: Organic Lake...
ACGACGCCAGGCAACTTCAGCGCTGCACTCTCGTCGAGGCCTTCGTACTGAACCTGAGATTCGGTAGCAAACACGAAACTGGCCCACAAGGGTTGCCGCACTCCCGCCGGCAGATCCGACGCGAAGCGGGCTTCTCCGCTTGCCTAGACGACGCAAGTACAGTATAAGGAAGAGTTGGAGGTAAAAAAAACGGCAGATGAGTTGACAAAAACGCGCACGAGCTACGAGGAGGCTAGAATAGAAAGAAAGCAAGGGAGTTGAATATCGAAGTGAAGCAAGCAAATGGGGGCTGACATTCATATGCATGCCCATACGTTCCTTTCAAACCTAACTTCCATCATGACAAGTGAGTTAACAACAGCAACCATCACCTACCTGCAAGCGAGCGGACAGTTTTGGCACGGGCTGCCCCACCGGCGCAGTGGAGGGATCGTTGATGGAATAAGTCTGAGCGCCCGTGGAAACCGGGCGGTCGGCCGCTGCAGCAAAAGGGGCTGCGGCCGATTCCAGCTCCGGTGGCAGAGTGTTGGGGGGCTGCGCGGTAAGCATGAGTTTGTAAAGAAACGCCACCGCTAAGCTTTCTTGGTACGCCGGCGAATTGGCTTCGTCCTCTTCACTGGGGCCACCTGCGGCACGGACTTCTGCCCGCAAAGCAGTGAGCGCGCGCTGCAGAGTGGCCTCCCGCTCGATGCACGCACCCACCAGCGCTTCCTCAACGCTGCGCAACAGGCTCGGTCGCGCCAAGAGGCCACCGCACGACAGCTGCGCCGCCACGATCACCTCTTCAACTTTATTGTCTTTGCCGTCATCGTTGCCGCTGCGAACTCGGCGAGGAGCCAGCGTCAGCAAACCCGCAAAGTTCACGATGGCGTGCGCGTTGCAGTGCCTCTGTGCGGTTTTGTCCGAGTACCACACCATGCGCTGCCCTTCCTTCTTCTGCTGCTTCGTCAACGACGTGTTGGCGCCGCTAGCCTCCTCCTCACCATAATCACTAGTAGCGGGCATCGCCGGGAAGTACCCGTGCAAGAGCACCGTGGCGCAGCCATCTAGCGCGTAGCCTCCGTTGGCCAAATACTCGTCCAAGGAGCAACGAAACCGCACCACCGAGCCAGCGACGGTGGCTGCAGCTGCACCCGCACTCGCGCGGTGCATGTAAGAAATGGCCTCTCCAGCCTCCAGCAGTGGCCCCAAAGAGGCTGTTTCAGCGTCAAAATCATTGAACATAGCAGCCGCACTTGCAAGTGTTGCCTTGGTGCTTGTCTTTGCGTTCGGCCCCACGATCATTCCTTCAAGTTGCACCCCGAGCCCCAAACACACCACTGCCACGTCAGAGGCAAAAGTAGGGCAAGACGAGGTCATCGCCAAGTTGCCACCCCACGTGGCTGCGCCGCGCACCTAGCAGATTGTTAGGTAGACACGGAACGGAAAAAAAGATGAAAAAGGTAACACTTCATCATAATAACGCACTGCTTATGAAACACAAGGGTGAAAAGAGCTTAGCAGCTACGAAATAGTAAGTAGCCAATCGATTATAGTTTAATATTCCAAACTTTCACCTGCGTGTTGGCCACGCGCATCAAATGCCGCACCACCCCTTGGTACACCACCGACCCGCCGTCGGCCCACGGCTGCAGCGCTGACACCAACTCCGCCACCGTGACCGCACTCCCCACCCGCAGGCTGTTCTTGCTACTGCCGCTGCTAGTGGGTGCACCGGATCCAGCTACTGTCGTCGTCGTCGTCGTCGTGGCAAGTGTAGCAGTGCATGGTGACGGTGTGACGGCACGAAGAGCGCTGACCTGTAAGTAACATGATATGACCATCACCACAACAACATCAGGAACGCATAAAACGTGAAAACGGCGCACAAGAGAAACCCACAGTTTTTGTTTAACATTACCGCTGAAAGGTCGACGTAAGCTACGTTGCCCTCGGGAGGCTGGCCCCAAGCAGCTTGCCCGCCCAAATAGTACTTGGCCACCTGAAGAGGATAGGAAAAAGACAAACGATATCAAAGATAAGCATGAAATGATAGATACATTGTTCATACGCTCTGGCGGCTCTCGTTTCTCGCTTCAGCACGCGCTACGATTTTCCTGGAGGGCAACTCCTCTTTGATGTCATAGATGTACTCTGGTACACTACTACAGTACTAGCACACGCACCCCCATGCCGGTGTTGCCTGCCACCAGGTGCAGAGTGCGTTTACGGTCTTGCAGCACGGCCCCCAAGGCCATCACCAGGCTGGCCACGTTGCCTGGGCGGTGGTACTGGTCTCCCGTTGATGAGGATGAGGAAGAGGAGATGGCAACTGCTACTGATGCAGCGCTGCTGCTGCTGCAGCTGTTGTTTCCTGAAGTCTCCTCCGATGATGCTACCGCAGCAGCAGCGCTTGGATCGGCAACAGGAGCCACGGCGGGCGCGCGCGCTTTGCAGCAGCGACCGGCTGCTTTCTTGGCGTGGTTGTTGTTGTTGTTGGGGTCTCGGCCCGCGAGATCTTCCATGTCGCCGCAATGGTTCAAGTCCGTGCGGCACGCCTGAGGGACCGGCTCAGGAGCTGCGAGGCCCGTGAATGCCTCCAAGATGGGGCGGTAGCTGTTCGTTAAGCAAGGTGAATCGACGATTACAAAACAAGACATAACTTGCGTGAGAAATATATAGACAGCCGCCGAAACAGAAGCAGCTACTGCAGAACCGTATTCTAAGTATTCGTTCGAAATAATGCAAGAAAACATGCCATGGAAGACCGAAGAAGAGGGCTCTCACTGCAAACAGTACATGGGCGAGAATCTCGAGGGAAAACAAGGGAAGGGGAAAATTTGTATGACGAAAGCGAAGATATACGCACCCAGTGCAGCGGCAGAGGTTTCCGTCGAAGTGTTGCTCCACTTGGTAAGGGGTCGGCGCCGGGTTCGCGTCGAGCAGGGCCGACATGTTGACCACCCACCCGGGGGTGCAATACCCGCACTGGCTGCCGTTGCCGTCGGCAATCGCCCGCTGCACTTCGCTGAACCCCGTGGCTTCGGAGCCCAGCCCTTCTACGGTGGTGATGGCCAGGCCGTCGCACGCGCACAGGAGCCGCAAGCACGCGTTAATGGGCACGGCTGCGGTGGAGTCTGCCCCAATGGGTTTTACGGTGACCGTGCACGCGCCGCACCCACCTTCCCCGCAGCCAATCTACATTTTTTTTCAATAGAATAGAAAGGGCCGTGTTATGCACAAGAAATAGTATTTTGAAGGCTAAAATAGCCAAACACAGAAAAACACAAAACTTTTCAAAGTACTGATGGCTGCTAGATAGGGAAGGATGGATAAAAATTTCTCAACGAACGAGCTGTGTATGAAACATGTACTTTAGTGCCGGTGAGTTTGAGAGTGTCGCGTAGGAAGTCCACGAGGAGCAGCGAGGGAGGTGGGCTTTGCACCACCAGAGGCTTGCCATTCACCACGAGCTGTAGCGCTTGCTTTGAGAGTACCGCTGAAGTGGCTACCGGCTCCTCAGTGGCTGCAAGAGAAGACTTCTCATCGCTTCTACCCTTGCTCCCGCAGCACCCGCTGCTGCCAGCAGGGGAGCTATCGGTGTTAAGCGTCTTGGCAGGATGAAAACGAAAGTGCCCACCCTGTGCGACGGGACCAGTTAAGGTAGCCAAAAGTGCAGTGAGATCGTGGTCAGAGGTGACAGACACGGCCGGGAGGGAAGCTGCGTCTGGTCCGCCGTCGTAGACCCATGTTACGGCCGGCACGAGCGCAGGGACCTTGAAACGAGCAGCCGCTGCTTCTAAGAGCGCTGCAAAGGAAGGTAGACCCTCCCCGAGGTCGAGTACTTTCTTAGAGGCTAGGAATGAGTTCGAGGAAGCAGCTTGATTAAGTTCAATGAGCACTGAGCGAACAATTTCAGGGGCATCAGCGCCGCACAAATGAGCAGCCATCGTTAAGGCTGGCTGACAGACAGACTTGCTGACTTCCTGCAATTGGTGCACAAATATTATACAGTACTTACACCTGCAAAAAAGGAAATTTCGCTTTCTTTACTTTGAGACAGGCCCCGAAGGGCCGGAATTAGAAGACTAACAGGTAGAAAAGCAAAGCAAAGCAGCGCAAACTAGACCTAAGAAGTTAATCAGGCGCACATGTCTCCACTTTTGGGACAGGCCCCGAGGGGCCGGAATTAGAAGGCTAGCAGCAGCAAACTGAACCTACGAAGCTAATCAGGCGCACATGCCCGAGTGGCCATGGAGGTGATGGTATTCCTCTGACTCTCGACTATCCTCGCGGTGAATCGCGATTTAAAATAAATTTTATTGCTGCGTATACCAAGGCTCATGTCTTGCGGCTTCCTTAGTATCATAAGGATCCCGGAATGCGCTGTCGTTAAAGCCAATAGAGAAGTATATAGCCAGTCGAAGAAGTGTAGTGCGTGTGGGCGGATCCTGGCCCTATATATTCCTTAAACTGTAGACTGCAGAATCGAGACACCGCCCCAATACAATAACTAACGGTCGCGTCGATTGCTGGACTGGGCTGTGGGCTTTGGAGTTAGAGCCTTCAGCACAGCCGCTGGCCTCTTGGCTTGCTGCGCTACTTGAAGTGCTGTGCGCGCCCCATCAGAAGCACCCGTGCGTGCGTCGAGGTCCGCGCCAAGTTTCAGCAAGGTGCTCACGTTGGCCACAGGTCCAGTGAAAGCCGCATAGTGAAGGGGTGTCCACCCCATCCGGTCCTTGGCGTAGGCGTCCGCCCCGTGGGCTACCAGCAGCTCCAGCAAGCTCGGCCCGCCTGCGTGGCTCGCTAAATGGAGAGGAGTTGCCCCAAACATGGGCGCCACACAATTGGCGAGGTCGGAGTCATCCTCAGCGCCATTACTACCACCGTTGCCGTCACCAGCACCGCCCCATGAATCATGATCAGTGCCGCTGCTGCCACCGCCGACGTCATCATTCTCCTTGCCGCCACCACCATTTGCATCGTCAGCTGCTGCCTGAGCCTCCAGCAGCTCTTGCACTCTCGCCTCGTCCCCGTAGCGTGCTGCTGCAAGCATCGAGGCTTCAGCCAGGAGCCTCAGTTTCTGCCTCGCCTCCTCCGCACTCTGGCCCAGCCTGCTGCCAGTGCCGGCAGCGGCCACACCGTCCACGTCTTCGTAGCCAAAGGCCCCAGCTGCGCCACCTCGGCCAAACGGGCCAAACCCACCGTAGTTGGCGCGGCCGCTAGAGTTTCCTTTGTCGTTGGGCGACACACTGTTGAATGGATCGCGGAGCTTGCGCTCGCACAAATTCTGGCCGAGAGATATCGCGAGCTCCTTCGGGGTTTTCCCACTATTTTCCACCAATGATTTGTCGGCACCACGGTACAACAAGTACTCGACCACACCTGTTAGTAGTAGAGAGGATAGGTAAGCCAATCAAGGGACTTTTGAAGAAGTCTTCATGCAACGTGCTACAGTAGCATGTGAAACAAGCAAGAGTGAGCACTAAAGCGCAACAACAACCTCAACCCTCGCCTAGTCCTATGCAGCACAATAAAGAAATCCTACCCTACTAGCTTCTACCCACCGGCGTGGCCGCCCGACACGGCTGCATGAAGCGGCCGGAACCCGTCGCTGGCTGCGAGCCGCTCTGCGGCAGACGCCCCCGCCGTAGGCCAGGTAGAGTCCGGGTGGGCGCCGTCGTGTTCAACGGCCAGGCGGCAACCCGCCAAGTCGCCCTTGCGAGCCGCGGTCAGGAGCGCAATCGACGCTTCGCCTTGCGATATCTTGGCGCCACCCGCAACCTCCAGCACGTGGCAGCACTGCGCGCACGCCGACGCGAGGGCGGACGCCGCGGCGGCGCGCTGCCTGACGAAGCCACCGCTGTTGCTCCCACCACCTCCGAAGCCGTCGCCACGCTGCGCAACCTCTGGCAACAAGGGCACTTGCGTTGCGAGCTCCAGCTCTGCAGCGGTCAAGGACGCTCTCGCCAAACCCAGAGGCGTCCGCGAGTTGCCGTTGACTAAATTGCTGGCCGCACCGAAGCCAACGAGAGCTTCTGCGGCCGCGTAATGCCCGTTGCGAGCGGCATGGTGTAAAGCACTGTCTCCGGTCGCGTCAACTTGGTTGATGGCCGTGCGTGGGTCACGTAACAGGGCGCTCACCACCGCAGCGTGGCCGTCTCTCGCGGCCCAATGCAGGGCCGTTTCACGCAACAAGAGCGCAGTCGTCGCGTTTGGGTCTGCACGAGTGCCACCATCCGCGCCTTCGCCTTCTCGTTTGCTTATTAAACTCCTTTCGCCTTTCTCTTCGCTGCTGCTATCTTCGATCATGAGCCTATTATCTCTGTCTTTCTTCTTCCTACCACCATTGTTATCATTGCCGCCGCTTGCGCTGCCATCTCCCAGAAGGAGCACTGCCTCCCTAGGTCCTCCTACTTCTCGAGGGTGCGGAGGGCGAGGCGCCGCAGTGGCCTTTAACAAGTATTCCACCACGTCAGCATGGCCTCGCTCCGACGCCACGTGCAGGGGCGTGGCGTTGCACACAACTGGACTCCCAGCTTTAGACCTGGGCCACGCCAGGTGCGCGTGGACGTCGACCGTGGGTTTGCGGTCTCGTCGGGGCAAGGGGCGCACGTAGGCCTCCTGCGACCCCGTGCGCAGAGCGACGCAGCCGGGCCGCGCGCCCCACTCCCCCACCAGCCGCTGGCAAGTGGCGAGGTCACCACGAGAGGCCGCCTCAAGCAGCTGCTTGTCCGCTTCCTGTTGCGACATCTGCCCGGACACGCGGCATGCAATAGTTGCACTAGTGTTGCCACCTGCTGCTGTTTCTGGACTAGCTATTACCACCACCGCATCATCATGGCTTTCATGGGCAAGTGCAGCTGGTAGTGCAGCTGGTGGGGGCCACTCCTCCCAAAAAGGCCGCCCTAAACCAGGCCCACTGCCGTACTTGTCAAGCAATTGCAGGAACGCCCGCGCGTGTTTCGCCGCCTGCTGCGCGCGAGCTTGCCCTCCAACCTTGGTGCGACCGTCGTCACAAACAGCAGCATCACAGACGCCCCGCGCGGTGCGCCCAAAACGGTCCACTGCGGCTGCCGTGGCACCAGCGCGCAGCAGCATATTGGCAATTTCCAAGCGTTTCGCACTGAGGTCGTCAGAACCAACGTTTTTCCCGAGGTGTTGGTCTTGGTGGTGGTGGTCGCTGCACCCGCCGGAGTCCGCGCAGTAGTGCAAGCTGGTGCGGCCGTCCCGGTCCCGCCAATCCGGGTCCGCCACGTCACCCGCTACCTCACCGAAGCCGCGCAGCGCTTGGGCACACGTGGCGACGTCCCCCGCGTGGGCAGCCAAGAGGAGCGCGTCGCCGGCCTGCTCCCCGGCTAACCGAAACGCGCGCTTGGCCGCAACCAAAGCTTTGGCCTGCCGCGCGCGCCACCAGTGGTTCTGCAAAGCGGACGCCGCGCGAAATTCGGCGGCTTCGATTGCCCGATGCCGTGCCTCATCCCGTTGCGTCCGCAAGACCATGACTTCTCGAGAAGCCTATAGGTGTCAACAAGACAAGACTGTTATGAACACTTCAGTCATTTTGGAGTTGTACATATTAGGTGAAGTCAACATGCGAAAGACACGTTTGTGCGAATTCTATTCAGCTTACGACGTACCGCCCGCTGCCGATGCTTTGCTTGAATGCATGTGGAGGCTCTACGATTCCTGTCGCGCTCCGCACGCCTCGCTAAACGCGCCTCTAGACGAGCAGCTTTTCGAGCTTCTTCGGCGGCTATGGCATCGCGCTTCTCGCGCTCCTCGCGCTCAATTTTGAGACGCACCGTGAGACGCTGCGCTCGATGACGGCGCACCACGCTTTGCAATTTAAATGCAGCAAAGGTAGCCGAGGCATTGACGCTGCTGGCTGAGCGCTGACCAGCGCCTTCAATGGACGGCCCGGCACCCATTATAAAAGCTTGACACCAAAGCAAGTGTAGTTCGCCTAAATTGTTCTTCGAATCTGCTATAGCGACATATGGCGTTCACGAATGCGCAAGAGTACGAGGAAAGTATGACAAGTCGATCTCCGACCTCAATTAGAAGCGAAATGGTTTACTTGACTGTGAATCAAGGACGACGAAGGCGTTTTCGTTTTTTGAAGTGAGCTGCCATATAAGCGAAATAAATGAAAACCTTCCGTGTACATCTAACGAATTAGTTTGATAAGGATATGAAGTACTTGATTTGCAATTGTCAAACAAAATTCCTAGCGGCACCACTTCTAGCACGACGACTGAGCACTCAGCGCTAATTCACCATTGTCGAAAACCTGAAAACGACACACTTGATTTGATACACTCTAATATGGTAAAATGAAGTATAGAAAACAGCATGGAGGAGCGTGCCACTTTGGACCGCTACCATCACTTCCATGGCCACTCGGGCATGTGCGCCTGATTAGCTTCTTAGGTCTTGTTTGCGCTGCTTTGCTTTTCTTCTCTACCTGTTAGTCTTCTAATTCCGGCCCTTCGGGGCCTGTCTCAAAACAGCACAAAAGCAATATAGCAATAGCAATAGCGCAATACAGTGGAACGGTGGAACGCAAACACGACTTCAAAGTACAGTTCACATTCACCATTATGGCCATTCACGACCGTTCGAGTTCAAAGGAACTATCGTCTACTTACTCATTCTATTACTTTATCTACATCGTTGTCCAGAAGATCTCAAACTTTCACATCGGAACGGGATAACGGGATAACCACGACCACGACGTCACCCAGATGCCGTTGAGGGCACACCCCAGCGGCGCCTAAACCCAAATAAAAAACTGCCCTAAGCGAAAAGTAGTCGGATTTAGACAAAAGAAGGGTAAACCCGACGTAAATCAAAAAAAGTCCGACTGGGATGTGGTATGGTGCATGGTGCATGGTGCCGTTCCCTGCAAGCGACAAGTCATTTCTTCAGCCCCTGGTCGCTTCTCAATTACATAGTTTTAATGTGAGCTGGAAGTACAATAGCTGTAACAGCAACAGGGCAATCATTTGGCGCACAAAAGCCGACAAAAACAGCGAAATCATCATAATCGAGTCGATAATGGGAGTTAGGTTCAATTATAATATTCCTCATAATGAAATTTGCTGAGACCGAGCCCGAATGGATTCGAGCTTGCGCGACGCCATCACCTGTCCTTGAGCAGCAGCCAATTCGTACCACTTCTCCGCTTCTGAAAGGTCTGTCTCAACGCCTTGCCCATTCTCATAAGCGAGCCCAAGGTTAGACTGCGCATCAGCGTTTCCTTGATTGGCTGCTTTGCGGTACCAACTCAACGCCTCAGAAAAACTTTGAGGAACTCCCCTTCCGCTCCAATAAAGGTATCCGAGATTGTTCTGGGCCTTGACATTGCCTTGTTCTGCGGATAATATCCACCATCGAGCTGCCTCTTCATCGTTCCGGGCGACCCCATGCCCATTCATATATACAATACCGAGGTTCAACTGCGCCTGTGGATCGCCAACTTCTGCTGCCTTGCGGAACCATCGTAAGGCTTCCTTGTAAATGGGCTCACTTGGGCGTTTCTTGATTTCTTGTTTCAATTCTATTGAGGTGGCCGTCACAACAGTAACTTCTTCTTGAACCGATTCCAACTGCCGCTGGAGTTTCTGCATGCGCAGCTTGGTTTCCTCGTTCTCGTTTCTTGTTGAACTTAAAGAATTCTGCAACATTTTCTCTTGTGCCTTGGAGATCGACAAAGACTCTTCTAATTCGCGAACTCTATCCCGAAGTTTCGACGTCGCAGCATCCACTCGCACAATACTAGCGTCCTCATAAGCCGCTTTTTGTGCTTCGAGTTTGGCCTCGTACGATGCAGTCAAATGGCGATTGTCTTGCTTAGATTCAGTGCTTTCAATCGCTTCTGAAGACAACTCAGACTTCAGATTGTCTATTTCGGATTGAAGCACCTTGACTTTTTCCACGATTCCTTTCATCTGTCTTTCCATGGTGGCGCGCACTTTTTTCACTGAGTCTGATACCATCGTTGACGCAGCTTCCTTTGCAGCGATCAATTCGTCTTTCAACTGCAATACCTCGGCCTGAGCATCAGCCGCAATTTTCGCTTGAAATTGAGCTTCAGCTTGTGCTGCTTCAACTTGTCGCTCAGCTTGCTTCTTTGCTTTCTCCGCCGCATCTTTTGCAGCACCTCTAGTTGCAGCATCCAATCGGCTCGCAAAGTCTGCAGCAGTATCTTCCTTCAAGAGTTCCATTTTGGTTTCAAGCTTCAAAGCTTTATCGCGAAGATTATCGGACTTGATTTTCTCCTTCGTAGCTGCTTGCTGTGCAGCATCTACTTCCTGCTGCAATTGCAGAACTTGTGCTTTTGCCTCTTCACGTTCAGTATTGGATATCGCAAGTAACTTTTGCAACTCTTTCTCTTGTAATTGCCTGGCGCCCAAAGCAGCCTCCAACTCCCGTGCCCGCTCCAGAAAAGAGGTGGCATTTGCTGCCGTTGCTCGCGCCACCCCTACCTCACCTTGAAGTTCCACCACCATGGCTGACGCCTTCTTTGCTCGGGTTGCCGCTGCTTCAGCCTCCGCCAAGGCCGCAGACACTTGCTTCTGGGCCCACTCGCGCGCTTCTGCCGCGTCAGCCGCAGACTGGGCGGCTTCGGCTTCTGCATCAAATTGAATGGACGCAGACGCAGTGCTGGCCTGGTATTCTTTCTCCAAATCTTGCGCGGCGACCTGGGCTCTTTCTTCCGCTGTGGCTAGGGCTGCATCTATTTTTCGTTGTGCCTCCGCTTGTGCAGCCTCTACCTGATCCTTAGCCCAAGTTCGAATCTCCGCTACCTCGCGGAGAGCTTCAGCCTCAGCGTCAAGCGCTTTTTCTTCTGCAAGCATTGCAGCCTCCGCTGCCTTCCTCTCTCGCAGCACTTCTGCTTGCGCTTCAGCCACTTCCTCTTTGGCCCACTTCTGAGCTTCTGCGACGTCAACTTGTGCCGCAGCTACAGCTTCATCAACCTCCATCGCCAAGGAAGCTTCAGCAGCAATTACTTGTCGTTGGGCCTCGAATTCAGCTGCCTCCACGGATGCTGCCGCCCAACCTCGCGCTTGGTCTACTTCGGCTTCGATCAAATCAAACGGCACGAAGGGTGCAACAATCGCATTGGATGGTCCACGAAAGAACGAGCTCCCAATCGTACTGCGACCTTCATCGAAATGGTCTCTCAAACGATTTTTATTACGTATGTCCATGACACTTTCTGACTCACCAAGCATCGGTCCTATCCGCATTGGGCTCATCATCGAACCTGAACTCGAAATGCGCGAAAATTGGCCAATATCTCGCATCATTGGGCTCCGCAACATTGGGCCACCCATTTGAGCTGGCCCACGCGGTGCAAAATTCCTTGGCGGCATAGGGCCACCTGGCATCCTACCTGGCCCTCCCATCGTAGCCCTACCTGGCCCTCCCATTGTTGCCCTGCCAGGTCCTCCCATTGGACTTGACATCGGGCCCGAGGACCGATCGCCTGTTGACAAGAAGTTGGCGAGGCGTTGTTTGCGGCGCCCAGCATTCGCTTCGGAGGCTCCATCAGGCCCGCCCATCGATTCCCGAGACGACAGCCGCCGGTCGATCGTAACCTTACTCCAACGCACTGGCGGTTTGAAACCATAAACACTTAATGACGCCAGCATGGAGACTACTAGAGGTCGTACTTTCATGATTACGACAGCCTAAACCTTTTTATTCGCATCTACAGTACTGAGGGCCATACGCCATAGACGCTTGCATAAATAAGGTGGCTCACTTATAGAAGGATTAAATTGGCTAGGTTTACTTCTGAAGGCTAACTGGCCAAAGTCCACTTGCCTTGCGTGTAGTAAGCACGACTACCTTTTACTAAATACAGGACTCCCGAGCCATTTTACCAAGTGCATACTCTTGTCGTCCGCATTTTGTGACAACTTCTTCAAGCTGTAGTACAGCTGTACAGTACAGTTGGTACTTGGTACTGTATTGTTCGGTGCTCAAAAAAGTGCTCAACAGTCAACAGCAACAGCTTAGAATTCCAGGTGGCCCAAACGGCCGTGTCAACACTTCACAGGCTAAGACTGCGGCGCCGTGGTTGACGCTTAGGAAGTAAGCAGCGTAATGGTCACCTCGTCCTTAAAAATGGAACCTCGCAGGCTGTTCGGCATGCTATTGCTGGCAGCGCCGCATGCTCAGGGATACTGGGCATCACCTGCTATCTTAATACATGGGCCTCAAGCCCCTTCACGGCTGGCCCTAGGGTTGGCGTCTGCTCCAGAAGGCGCTGACAATTTAGTAAATCGGCGCCAGCAGCGCATGATGGACCATTTAGCTGGCGGTGGACGACCGCGGCGTAAGTCTTTGTTGCACGGCAGTTTGTGCGCCGATCTTCCTTGTTTGTAATTTCTTGGCAGTTCGTGCCCCATTTCAAACCTTATAAAATCACCTCATTTCTGGTCTGATATCTCTTGCTCACAGCACCACCAACTCCGAATGAGGACGAGCCGAAGCGGCGCGCGCCGCCACCTCCTGCTTCTTCAGAAGATTCTGAGCGGTTTGCGCAGTCGCGGCCACCACCTGCGTCTGACGAATACAATCGGTATGCGCCTACGCCTTCAAAGGAGCCGCTTCCCCCACCGCCGCCGTCTCAAGGTGCCCCAGGCGGGATGCCGTATCAGTCTGGTGCCCCGAGGCCACCGCCAGGCCCGCCGATGGGCGGAAATGCTCCCTTTGAGGCGCCCTGGCTGGTGGAGGCGCCGCCGACGAGCGTGGTGCGTCTTGAATGCTTTACGAGAAATCTAGCGTCAACCGTACTCCTCTTGGACCCTCCCAACCGCCACGAAGCATTTTTGTTCAAATTTTGCACTGTTTTGAGTACACTTTCGTGAGATTATTCCCTCTCTGTCCGCCGCCTAATCTATTTCCTTCAGGGCGAGTGCACGTTAACGACGACGGATGACGACGGGTCTATGCTACGCGGCGCGTATCAGGGCGAGCTGCGGTTTCGCATGGCGCACGGCGTTGGAACCGCGGAATGGACCGAAGCCGACGGCGAGACGCCCGTGGGGACGTACACGGGCACGTTTCAGGCGGGCAAAATGCACGGCGAGGGCACGTTTACGTGGGCATCGGGAGACCGGTATGTGGGCGCTTGGGCGGGCGGCGAAGCGCACGGCGAAGGCGTGCAAAGCGCTGCCGACGGCACGGTGCTCTACGCTGGCTTGTGGGCTCACGACAAGCCAGTGTCACCGCCACCTCCAGGTGGGTTGCCCCCAGAAGGGGCGCAAAGCACCCAGCCAGGAGGACAGGCAGGTGGACAGACAAGTGGACTGCAGCAGCAGCAGCAGCAATCTGCACAGCTGCGAAGCACACCACCGCCACCGCCGCCTCCTCCGAGAGCAGCAGCTGCCCCAGGTGCACAAAGAGGAAGAGCAGCAGCACTGCGGGATGGCCCACCACCACAGTCGGTGCTAGGCGCGCCCCCGCCGCCGCCCTGGCTGACCACTAACCCAGAGAACGACGCGCCCGAAATGCCCAGTAGTTTCGCAGCGCCTCCAGGTGCGCGGCCGCCCACAGGAAGTGCTAGCTCTAGCAGCAGCAATAGTAATGGAGGGAGAAATGGTGCGCCATACCCACCTACTCCCCCTCGTGGGTCTGTCGGACCTACAGGGGGGCGAGAGCCATGGATGACGGCCGCTCTGATGGACCCAGAAGACCTCCCGTTTGTGTCCTCACCTCCACAGCCGCCGCCTGCGCCAGCTGCTGCGAGAGGGTCGTATTTAGACTCGCTTACGTCACCGCCGCCATCATCGTCGTCTTCGTCGCCCTATTCATCGACTCCTGGTAGTGCGATGGCCGCGCCAGGAGGAGTCCGTGGCGGTGGTCAGGAGGGCGCTCAAGCACAGGACGAGCTTGCGCGTGCGTCGGCAGCTCAGGCCGCTCGTGCCTTGGCAGCTCAGAGAGCAATGGAGCAGGAACAGCAGCGGCCGCCGAGTATGAGTCCTCCAAATGGTGCTGAGCAAAAGTCGCGCACACCACCAACACCACGGCCGTCGGCTCAGAACGCTGCCCAAGAGCCTCGAATACCCGGAGCTCCTGCTCCTCAACCGCCATCGCCGGGGGGCCCACCCACTAGTAGGGGCCCACCACTGCGCGGGAAAACTTCGCCGTGGGAGTCGCAGTCGTCTGCGCTCGGGCCGGACCCCACTGCTATGGAAGACCCCAACTCGTCACCGGACATGTCGAGCGTGGTGACGCGCCGCAAAGAGCGCCTGATGGAGCACTTCCACCGGCCGACTCCAAAGGTGGACCGGCGAGGGCGCGGAGACGCGGGACCACCGCCGCCGCCGTTGAGTTCACCTGCGTTCCCAAAGGAATCGCCAAGCCAAGCTTCCGTTCCACCAACTTCTAGCGGCGGCGTCGGTGGCGGTGGTGTTGCTTCGAAATCCCGTGCTGGGCCTGGTTCTTCTCCTCCCTCTTCTGTTGACAGTGGTCGCAAGGGCCCCGCGTCGATGGCAGGAGCTAAAGGGCCAGGAGGAGCTGCCAAGGGCGTCCGGCGAAGTTTCGACAGCCCCGCGGCCAGAGCCGCTGCTGACGTCGCCGAAGCCCGCTCGTGGGCCGAGGAAGAAGTCAACGCCGCGCAGGCCGAAGTGCAGCGGCAAATGGATCTAGCCAACGCAGCCGTCGAGGCTCAGGCCGCCGCGGAAGCCAAAATCAAAGAGGCACAAGCCGCCGCAGAATTGGCACAGATAGAAGCCGACACAGTGCGGACTGAAATGCGGGCCAAAATTGACTCCATGAAGGCCACCATTGCGGCAGAGAAAGCCAGGGTGAACCCAATGGCCTTGGAACTGCAAGAAGAAGCGCGCGCCGCCAACGCTGCTCGCGCTGCCTCCGCTGCTGGCCGCCTCGAGGCGGAAGCGGCTGCGGCGAAAGCAGAAGCCGACGCTGCAGCCGCTCAGGCGTGGTCCAGAGCGGAAGTGGCACGGGCGGAAGCTGCATCCAAAGCAGCGGCTCTGAAGGCGCAGGAAGCCTCTTCCAAGGTGTTGAAACTGCAAGAAGAACTGAAAGATGCGAAGGTGATGGCAGCCAATGCGGCGTCAGCGATCACGCGCATTACCATGGAAGTGCAATTGAACGCCGAAGCCGAGAAAGTGAAGTCGTTAGAGGACCAAGTGGAGACTTTGAAAGCGGAGCTGAAGTTAAAAGTGCGGGAAGCTGCAGACACGCAGGCCGAGGTGGAAAAAGCGGAGTCGTCTTTAGAGGCGCAAGTGGCGGCGCAGGAGGCGGCAAGCGACGCCAGTGCAGCAGCGCACGGCGAAGCAGAGAAAGCCCTTCGGGAGCGCACCCAGGAGCTGGAACGGGACTTGGAGGCAGCACGTGCTCAAGAGAAAGATTTGCAGGCGTCGTTGGCAGCTGTCAACGAAGGGAGCAATGAGACCAAGGCTCAGGTTCTCGAATTGCAGAATGGTTTGGACGCGGCGCTCGAAAAGGAAGCAGCAGCGATGGCATCGTTAAAGGAATTGCGAGAAAAGCTGTCGAAGGTTTCTGACAAGCACGAGGCAGAATTGAAGAGCTTAAGAGAGAAGCTCGCTTCGGAATCCAGTAGTAGCAGTGTCAAAAATACAACCAATGCCGTGGACGCTGCCAGTGAGCAAGCTTACAAAGAGCAAGTGAAAGCCGCAAAGGCCGAAGCAAAAGCTGCCACGATTCGAGCCAACGAAGCGTCAGCGCAGGTCGCCAAGTTAAAGCTCGAGCTCAAAGAAGCACAGCAAGCTAGCGCTGCGGCTGCTGCTTCTAGCGCTGCTGGCGACAACAGGAATGACAACGGCGACGACGCCCGGGCTGCCTTAGAAGCGCAGTTAGCGTCCGAGTCGCAGAAAGTTGCGACGCTCCAAGCCCAGGTTGACAGCCTCAAAGCTGAGCTGGTGTCCGAGGCCTTGGAAGCTGCGGAAGCCAAGGCCGCGGCCGAGAAGACGCTGTCGTCGTTGGAAGCCCAGATCGAGGGCTTGAAAGCAGCCAAAAGCAGTGCCGCCGCTGCAGGCGAGGCTTCGGTGGTCGACCTTCAGGACCGCACTGACGCGCTGGAGCAGTCGTTGGACGACGCGCGAAGTCAAGAAAGGCAATTGCGAGCCTCCATGGCTTCTTTGCAGGAGGAAGTGGACGACAGCAAGGCACGCGTTATGGAGCTGCAGGAAGAGTTAACCATCGCACAGGAAGAAGCCGCAGTAGCCGCAGCCAACTCAGACGACTTCAGAGCCCGACTGTTAGAGTCGGAGAAAGAAATCAAAAGCTTGAAGTCGGCCTTGAAAGTGAAAGAAACGACGGGCAAAGAAGCCCTGAAATGGTTTCACAAAGCCGCCGAAGAAGGGGACCCGCAGGCTCAATTGAATTTGGGCATCGTGTACATGAACGGGCATGGGGTGGCGCAAAGCGACAAAACCGCGTTCAGTTGGTGGCTCAAGTCTGCGGAACAGGGGAACGTGGTAGCGCAAAACAACCTGGGGTATTTCTACTGGAGTGGGCGAGGGGTTCCCAAGAGCTACTCGGAAGCCGTGAAGTGGTACCGGGATGCGGCCGAGCAAGGCTTCTCCGACGCGCAAGCCAACCTGGGCCTGGCTTACGACACGGGCCAGGGCGTGGACCAAAACCACGCCAAAGCCATGCAGTGGTACCGCGTAGCTGCGGGCCAGGGCCACCCCATGGCGCAAATGTACATCGGTGACCTGTACAAGCAGGGCAAAGGGGTAGCGCCGAACGAGAAAGAAGCGGTGCGGTGGTGGCGAAAGGCAGCGCAGCAAGGGCAGAAAGCCGCGCGAGCACGCCTCGAGCAAGCTGGGCAAGAGTTTTAAGAGCAATAGAAATTTTTGCTGTGCCTTTCTTTTCTTCTAGATGCTTTAGCTCGAGGCTAGTTTTTCTACTCAACTACGGAGCTTACTGAGTAATAGCTATAGCTGCTCTTGAATATTTTTTTTAAAAAAAATAAAATCTTAATATCATCATTTAAGCAAACCTTTCCTTAATGACATGATGCCATGATGTTATTGTTTATTTAGTGCTTTGGTGGGTTGTGAGTCACGTTGGGAGTTGCATGAACTCGAATTCGAGTGATAGGTAATGTAGTTAATTAGCCTCTGCGTTATTCCGTATGGGCACTCAGTTCTTGTTGGTATAGCTCACAGATAGCTCCTCTATAATATGGGTTCTGCCTCATAGACGTCCAGTGTGCAGTCTTCAGTGCTTAAATGTTAAATAGGAAAGAGGGGTATGCTCCTAGGATACGGATAGATCTTGGTCTTATTCCGCGCAGGTCAGAACGCCAAAACCCGGATTGACTTCGAGCACGTGTCATGAATCTGCGTCGAGATCTGAATGCATGAGATCTTCTAATTCTTTTCGAAGTCTTGCTGCTCGCTCTGCAAACGCAGCGACTTGCTGTTCCTTGGTGGTCTGGAGTGCAGCTTTGTTCCTGGTCTCACGACTGGTAGCTCGCGATCGTGTCAGAGTGCTTTCCCGCATTGGCTCATTCAAAGCCTTAGGAACAAGTTCCATTCCGAATTGTGACTTGTCTTCAGAAATAATGAGGGGCTTGCTTAGCAAGTCTTCGATTTGCTCGTCGAGCTCTGAGACTTCTGCACTTTGCACAGTCACTTTTGCCTCAATTTCTTCCATGGCACTGGGAGCATCTTTTGCAACAGGACCTATCTTTGCCGTGTTCACTGCTCCTTTCGCCAGCAACAACTCTCTCTGCAATTCCAGCACTCGGTTCCTGGCTTCGCTAGCCTTCGCTTTTGCTTCTTTGGCCTCAAGCTCTGCTCGCTTGCGTGCTTCAGTCGCGTCAGTCAGAGCTTTGGCCTTGGAGGCGTTCGACTCGGTAAGAAGCTTTTCTGCTTTCTTCTTCGCCTCAACCGCTTCCGAGTAGGCAGCGTCCATTTGCCGCCTTGCGTGGCTCTGAGCTTTGGCTACTTCTTGCCAGGTGCGAGCTTCTGCCATGGCAGCCTCGGCTGCTGTCTGTTGCTGTTTTGCGTCAGCCTGAGCTGCGGCGACTTCCTCCTTGGAAGTTTTCAAGGCTTCCACTCTTTCGGCTTCTGCATTTTTCAGAGCTTCCGTTAATTTAAAGGCAAGGTCTCTTTGCCGTTGAGCCTCTGCATGCGCAGCGTCGACTTCTTTGCTCGCCCATTCGCGCGCCTTTCGAGCATCGGCTTTCGCCTCGGCCGTGGCTGCTCTTTCCTTTTCAAGAGGATCGGCTTCGACCGTCACTTCAGCTTCGAGCGCTTCGTCTGACGATCCAGCTTCTGTTGCTCGCGCCGCCTTTTTCTGTGCAGAATACACACCTTCCTGCTTGGCCCATTGCCTCGCAGCTTCGGCTTCGGCAGCAGCTTCTGCGGCGACAGCTTCCAGATCCGAGAGCACGTCCTAATTTGAAACACGAATCACAACACGTTGAGTCATTGAGTAAAAGTGCACCAGTATAGCCCAAAATCAGATTAAATTATCAAGGCCAAAATTGAATCGTCGAAGCGAAACGTAATCGCGTACCTGTGCACGCTGCTGTTCGTCAGGATTATAAGCTGGTGTCCTTCCCACGACCATCTGGTGCGGCATAGAAACGCCATAACCCCAAGGAGGATTCATTGGAGACGACATCGGTTGCCGGATAGCAGCGCCAACTGGGCCTGGATCAACAAAAGGGCCCGAGAATGGTCCCCGATTTGGTGGTACAGCGCCCATCTGTTCGTAGGGCATGCCCATGAACGGTGGTCGACTTTGATTTTCGGCTCCAGTCCACTGACGAGCCGATGTAGGACCATTTCGAGTTATACCGTAGCGAGCATTGGCTTGGTTTAGCCAATCGACAGATCCACTCGGACCCATTCGTCTTGAGCGAGACTTCTCGGCGGCTCGGCTTGAAAATTCTTGCTTTGCCCATTGCCTTGCTGCGCCACCTGGAAGCGGCTCATGCAGCGCAGTTACACGAAGTGCGAAAGCCAAATAGATAGTAGCCTTCAGCATTTAGAGTAACTGATTATTGTCAATGCTTCGACGAAACAAATGTTGCAGGCTATGTGCGAGAACTATCATGTTGCTCCCAGAAATCATAGAAGTTCGGAGCTAAACATCATCGTCGCGTTCGAAAATGTGCAACATTTCAACGACTTCTTGCTTCTTCTTGTTGACGTGGCCAGAAAGCTGAGAAAAACAAGTTAACCCAGATAGAAAAACGGCCTACTGTACCAACTTTCATCATATATATTTTTACGATTTCGATTTCGACTTTGGATGGCAGCTGAATATCGTAGCTTCGATCTGAATATATTCATAACCTATCTAACTAGGTACCAGCAGGGCCTTAGTCACCTTAAGATATCGATCTAAGTTATTCTTTTATTTCTCAGCTGGCAATAAACTTTTTCTAATCCCACTCAGAAATACTTCAGCTGCGCAAGCCGGGCTCGCGCTGCTTCTAAGCCTTGGTCTGCAGCTTTTCGCCACCAAAGCGCCGCTTCTTCGTTGCTTTTCATGACTCCTTTGCCTTGCTTGTACATGCCACCGATGTTCAACTGCGCCGTAGGGTGGCCCTGTTCCGCCGCCATCATAAACCACCGCATGGCTTCTTTGTAATTCTGGTCCACGCCTTGCCCGTTTTCGTAGGCCAGGCCAAGGTTGGACTGCGCGTTGGCGTTGCCTTCGTAGGCGGCCTTTCGGTACCACTTGAGCGCTTCTTTGTAGCTCTGTGACACCCCACGCCCGCTCCAGTAGAAATACCCCAGGTTGTTTTGCGCCATGGAATTGCCTTGCTCTGCAGACTTGAGCCACCACCGCGCGGCTTCTTTGTCGCTTTGCGCGACTCCGTGCCCATTCATGTACACGATGCCCAGGTTCAACTGCGCTTCTGGGTCCCCAAACTCCGCGGCCTTGTGGAACCACCTCAAGGCTTCTTTGTTGGTGGCGTTCATGTAGCTCAGCACGTCTTTCAACCCTTTCACTTCGGCGTCAGACCTTTCCAATTGAGCTTCCAAGGCTGCTCGCTCTTCAGCTGAAACACCGCTGGACGCTGCGGCTGCAGACACTTCCTGCGCTGCTTCGAGGTCCTTCTTCAAGGTAGCAACTTGGGCCGACATTTCGAGGGCTCGGTCAGCTTCGGATTTCAACGCCGAGTACGCTTTTGCCACTTCCTGCTCCGCCCACGTGCGAGCTTCGGCCGCATCGGCAGTGGCCTGACCTGCTGCAGCTTCTGACTTCACCAGTTCCTCGGCTTTGGATGCTATGTCTTCAGTGAGGGCATTGAATTCAGCGGTTAGCTGCGTTAGTTTTGCTTCCAGTTCTTGCGACTTGGTTGTCGCTGCTTCGGCCTTTGTCTGCGCGGCCGCTAACTCCTGCTGTAATCGTGTGACTTGAGCCTTGGAGTCGGCGCTCGCTTTCTCCATTGCTGCTGAGAGTTCCGCTTCTCGATCCATGGCTTTTGACAAGGCAGTTTCTAACTCGTTTATGCGCGTTTGGAGGGCTGATGCTGCCGCTGTTTGGGCAGACGCAGCCTTCTCACTGGCCGCTGTCTGCGCCGCCAATTTGGCTTCCAGCGAAGCTACAGCTTCCTCCTTGGCTGCTTTCGCCGTCACAGCCTCAGCCTCAAGCTTGGCATTCAATTCCTCCACTTGAGCGGAAAGGGCAGCCACCTTATCAGCTTCCGCAGTCAGTTGCGCTTCTACCAGCGCAGTGCGGGGCTCGGAAGTGGCAGCTGCCGACGATGCTTCCGCTGCAGCAGCCTCCGCCGCAGCAGTGAGAGCCTGTGCCTCGACCAGGTCTTCTTGTAATTGCGCGACTTTTACAGAGGCTTCATCGGCTCGAGCCACCGCTTCAGTCGCGTTCGCCGTTGCTTTGGCCACTTCGCTCGAGGCCCACTCACGCGCTTCCGAAGCCGCTCTGGCTTCAGCACTGCTTGACGTCTCCAGCTCCTTCTTCAAGGCACTTAACTGCGCCTGAAGAGTCACAATTTCTTTCCCCTGAGCCATCAACTGCGCGTCAAGCGCGTTGCGGTCTTCTGCCGAGCGCGTTGACTGCCCTTCGATGGCAGCAGCAGTCGCCGCGGCCGTATTTCGCGCTTCCGCCAATTCTCCCTGTAAATTCAGCACTTGCGCTGCTGCTTCGCTGGCTTGAACTGCAGCGGCGTCCGCGTCAGCCTGCGCAGCAGCGACTTCCTGCTCGGCCCATGCTCGCGCGGCTGCGGCGGCGGCAGCCACGGCACCGCTGCCCTCTTGTTGTTGCTGCTGTTGTTGCTGTTGTGCATCCGCTTGTGCGGCTGCCACTTCTTGCCACGCTCGCGCTTCCGTCATCGCCGCTTGTGCGGCGTCCATCTGCCGCTTGGCCTCCGCTTGAGCGACGGCCACTTCATGCTCCGCCCACTGCTGGGCTTTCAGAATTTCGGCAGCAGCCTCGGCAGCCGCTTCGGCAACAGCCGCTGAGGCATCCACCGTAGGTTCAGGTGCTCCTTGCTCCTGGTCAACTGGTGCCTGAGCAGCCGGCGGCGGCTGGAATTCTTGCGGCTGAACCATTGGTGGTTGCGCAGATTGTGCCAGTGTCGGCGGTGGTTCGGATGCTTGTGGCTGCATAGGCTGTGATGGGACAGCCTGCGGCTGCGGTACTTGAGGCTGGGCATATTGTGGCTGCGAGGTCTGCGGCGGCTGAGTCGCTTGCGTCTGTGTCGCTTGCGATTGCATCGTTGGGCTTTCTGCGACAAACACCTGGGCTGGCGGACTTGGCGGGGCCGGCGGAGGTGCAATGGACTGGGCTGGCGGAACTGGCGGAACTGAAGTTTGTGAAGCTCCATCGAGAGAGCCGACTGGTACGAGGTTTGACTCCTGCAAGCCCATTGGTCCACCGTAGGTGTGGATAATCTTGGACATGGCAATAGGTGGTTTCAAGTTTCTTGTGCGGCTTGCGTACTGATAATCGTCAGGAAAACCTGGAACTCGCACAATGTAGCCTTCCGGCGAGATGTTCTTCCCATGGCGGCGAAGTCGCATCGCAGCATTAACAGCTTCGTTGCGAGCATTTTCCGCTTCTACAATTGCATTTGGGTTGTATAGAGTGGGACTAAAGAAGGTAGATGCTCTAGGGGTAAACAGTCGAATCGGCGGCGGGGGAGCAGTAGTTAGGGCAGCAGGCACTAGATTGCTCAAATCCGAACCCGGGATCGATGGATTGCTGGGAGAATAAGTGAAGGGGTTCTGCGCGACGGGAATGAGATTGGCTTCTGTGAGGCCTCGTGGCCCGCCGTACGTGTAAACAATCTTGGATAAAGCTATTGGCGGTTTGAGATTCCTGGTGCGAGTCGCGTATTGGTAGTCGTCAGGCTGCCCGGGCACTCTCACGATGAATCCTTCGGCTGAGATAGTCTCGGCGTGCCGGCGAATTCCAGCTGTCATTCTTTGAATTTCCGCAGATGGCCCCGTCTGCAAGATTGGAACCATAGAAAAGTCTGATGCACCAGAGTTGTCATTACGTCCCATCTCGGAGCTAGCCACTAAGCGACGTCCATCCGTCGCCCGTTGAATGAAAAAAGCTGATGACCTTGTACTTATAGTAACAACTGCTACTATAGACCTAATCATCTCTCCTTATGACCCCACGCCCCGCTGAACCCACGAAGAAAGAGCCAAGCTTATTCGTGCGCCTTCCTTTGCTTGAAATCGTTTCTTTTCTTCTTGCTTTCTTGGATCCCAGATCCCAGTTGACAGTGACGTCGTTTTATATTCTAGCTGCAGAGCCGTGCCCAAGCATCGGAGTTCGCAGACGACTTTCGCAGACCGTCCGGTAGGGTCGAAGTCGAAACACAGGGAAATGGAAACATATGAAACAAACCCGGATTTTGCTCGTGTTTCGTTTCTAAGAAACACAAAAAGCGCCGCCCTGGGCGTTTCTGGTTTCGAGAAACGAAGC
>Ga0307931_1000611_pt1 | contig 22907 bp, 20 predicted proteins | sample OrgLakmetageno47_FD_201816 | JGI IMG/M metagenome (GOLD analysis project Ga0307931, IMG submission 201816) | Saline water microbial communities from Organic Lake, Antarctica - #47 | ecosystem: Environmental > Aquatic > Non-marine Saline and Alkaline > Saline | place: Antarctica: Organic Lake...
CGACTTAGCTCAGCAACAAAAGGCTCTTCCCGGCGAATAACACACCTCACGTGGCCCACTTCGCTTCTCCTTCTCTAGCTGCGCCGCAGGGGAAATATCTCCTGACTCTGGACCTTCTTGCTTATTAATCATTACTTTTTACTTGCTGGCATCGTGCACTTCGGCTTCGGCGCACTCGGCAACAAAAGCGCCCTGACACCTGACACACGTGGTTCTTAAGTCTAACGACAAAGACAAAGGCGAATGGCCCTATTGTGCAAGAAAATGGGTTGTCATCAGTCTTTTGTCGTTCGTTTCGCTTTCTTAATAATTCTAGCTCGAATTACGAGAAAATTCAAATCCAAGTAACGTCAAATTTAAGGAAATTTAGTGCACTTTTGAATATCAGAGCAAGGGAATCTACAACGGTTTTTGTAGATACCCATGATCAGAGACTGGAGAGTGCTGCTGCTGCTTGCTGATCTATAGTAGCAGTGCTGGGTGCTGCCTGTAGGCAGCTGTATTCAAGCCCGCGGTGCGATTCAGCTGGGTCGGAAATGGGCGTCTACGATACCTATGTTGGTTTGACGGGGATGGATATTAGCTAGAGTTTAAGAGCGCTGAGGGGAAGAGCGACTTCGTGTTCGCGCTTCTGAGCTGAATTGCTGCTGCGAGCACGGGGTTCCACTGTTGCCACTGAGAGGCTCCGAGGGTGCGGGAAATAGGCTCGTCATCACCCGGAAGTTGGTTGAGAGTGTGGCTCCTCGGCCACTTACGTAGCCAAAACCTTTACTTTTGGAACTCGCGGGTCTGCGTCCAAAGAGCTACAGTAGCGTTATCTAAGTCACCAGGTCTATACACTTCTCGAAAGGTGGCCGCAAACAAAGACACATCCTGGGAAAAAGGAATGCATACATAAGCAGCCTTCTTCGTGTCGCTAGAGTAAGGTCTTGTTGTGTACATGGAGCATCCTTAGTGGCAATACAAGTACACAAGCACATTTCAATTTCTCGTATAAAATGGAGACAGTGGGCTGTAGTTTGGATTGAGCTAAGAGACAAACATCCTGAATTACCTTGGAATATACCAATCAAATCATTTGCTCCGAGGCTTGGCCGGTAGCGCACGTAGCACGCGAATATGTGAACGTACTTTGAGTCTAAGATGTTGAAAATTGTCCACCTAAACTGTGCCCTACCGAACTATAGGACAGCACGTTCTTTCTGAAGGTGATTCGCAACAGGTTTAGAGGCATTACTACCATGACAATGAGGCATCATCAAGAATGGAACAACCATAAGCTTACAAAACTTACAACCATACTGTTAGATCGAGGTACACGCACAACCAAACGACACTCAAGATACCCACACTACAGGTGCACGAATGTGACAGACGAAAGTGACGAACACGTAATGACTGTTATGTGTTATACGTCTAAAACAAAACAAAAACTACTCCAAGCATTTACTCCAAGCGTGAATATTTTTCGCACGAGGTACATTGCTCATGCCCTTTGTATGAATTATCTGGCTCTTCCTTCATTTCTGTGGTGCCATCAAGTACGAGAACATGTTATGGTATTCTCTTGCTCCCTCGAAATGCACGCGAAGTACATTTTCCTGTTATATAGCAACACTACTGTACATTGAGAACGAAGAGATATTGAACGATGGATTATGCTAGAACGCCCGATTATAGGGTGCACGCCCCCTCATCTGATGTCTTTGGTCTACTCGAAGGTTCTAATACTACGGCCGTCCAGGGCGATACATTTTTTTTTCGTGAATTGTGACCCAAAGGTCGCAAATTACGGACTCTCAGCTGGCGAGATGAACATGGCGTTCGAGGACCAGAAGAAAACGAATATTGAAGTCAGAACAGCGGCTGCTTCTTCTAACAATAAGAAGCATACTGAAAGTTCTCACGAAGGGCACTCCAGGAACCGCATAAGCATTGGTCCTGCGAGTAGCAGTAGTACCTCCCGTGGTGGTATTCAGCAAAAACGGCGTGTCGGGGGACGTGTTGAAAGTACTGCAGGCAGAGCTGAGCGTTGTACTAACGATGATCCTGATGGAAGGCGAAGCTTACAAGTGCTTGTTGAACGCTTGATTGGTCTTGATACTGTCAATCAAGATACGAATGTTCTTTGCGCTCAAATCCTAAATCATCCCAACGTGATGACTGAGCCCGGGGTGCTACCTCTTTATCAATCCTACAATGGTAAGCACTATTGCGCTCAAGCGCTGCATTTCTAGCACTCTCCTGACCTTTATCCCGTCTATTTTGTTTGCTACTAGTAGATGGAATGCGAGCTCATGGAGATAGCCCTGTCAAGGCTGGCCTCTGGCTCTACCGCCCAGAGAGGAAGATGAAACGCAAGTCTAGCACCGAATGGGACCCTGCTCTTCCTGTTGGCCTTGCATTCGTTGCACCGAGTAATCGAGTTGGAGAAGACCCTGGGAAGAATCGTCTAAATCTACATTTTGGTGGCCGAGAGTCTCAATATGAAAATGTGGTATTCAAGTATCATGCTGGTGGATCGGATACAAGAATGGATTGCAGGTATGTGCTCGGAAGCATTAATTATTCATCATATCATCATCGTGTAGTCCCCTGATCATACAACTGATTGTGAAATCGTTAGATTTGTTGCAAGATGCTATCAAAGAGTTCGTCCAGTTGCCGACGATAACGATTGTGCAAAGCGTCGCCAAATTTGAGCTACAGCCAAGCATATACTTTCTGTCCTTCGGCCATCATCATCAGGCCAAAGAGCTTCGAGATACGAGATAGCGCAGAAAAAGTGGAGGCTAGGCGACATCAGAAGAGAACTGGAAAGCTTGAGCAAAAGGGAGAGTGGTCAAGAGAATGGCACAGCTTACCTAGGTAACCATTTTAAGGCACATATTCATATTATAGAACTAGGAGAATTATCTCGCTTGATATCTCGGATAAGACGCCAAGAGCTCGTTACTTGATTAAGACGCCATGATTTATAACCCAATTTGAAGTGCCTTCCATATTTGCAATGAGCGGAAATTAGGCCCATTCATTCTGTGTTTTGTTTGGTGGCGGGCAAGAGAAGAAAATAGAAGAAGAAGGGGAGACCTTAAATTATAGTGAGACAGGCAAAGCAGCCCCACCCCATGTTTTTCCAAGAACAGAGGAAAGAGAACAATGCCACACAGTAGGAACATGAAGAGTAAGGAGTCTCAATGCCGGCCGGATTTGACAACAGCCCCCCTTCATCCTGACGGCAAGGCGCTTGGCGGATTTCTCCCCTCGACTTGCTTCTATGGTATTCTGTATAACCACACACGATTCGATGCCATATAGAATACCTTCTTCCTGTTAGTGTTATGGAAGTCCTTAGCGTATGGCAATTGATGTAAACGCTTCTCCTGGAATCTAAGCTTCCTCGAGTTAAGAGAGACGGTAAAAGTAAGAGATCTGCGAAAAGTGCGGGCTTCTTGCCATTATTATCGCTCCCAAAAGAGTTATAAGGTCATCAGGTAGAGATAAATAGAAAAATAGTGTAAATTAAATCTAGGATTCGCGACAAAAACGTCCACTTCTCTTCTTCTATCCTCCAATCTATGAAGCGAATACGCGGCCGTGCACATGTCGCTCCCTCCAGCGCACATCCGTGTACACAACTTCCCTCTCCTTCCTAAGATCCTCACGTGTTCATTTACGAATCGAATAGACCAAAAATTTGATCACATTTCAACCATCGAACGCGGCGTTAAATTCTACATATGTATTACACCACACACAACTACGAGCTTATACCTGTTGATCTGGAAAGACTGGGAAGTGGCCAAGTATCGCTAACGAGGTAAGAGCACAGCATCGTCGGCAATAGGAACCCCCCATATATCATGCATCTAAACCATACGTATATCATTATACATTATATAATATTATACTAGGCACCTCCCGGGAAGACCAAAAAGCAGGGGGCATTTAATTCAGTCTTCGTCGCTATTATGTGTTAAGTTCTAGGTTTCCTGCGTGGAAGTTTGAATGCCGCGAGCCAGGGCAAATGGAGGAACGTGCTATCTGCGATTCTTATTGACTTTTTAAGAACCCGTGTCTCGGCCTCGGTCTCGTGTCCTCACCGTGTCCTCGAGTCCTCGCCGATGCTGCCTTTTCCTTATCAGTCCTTTGTGGTATAGCAATTAATTGAGTGTTTTTTCTTTTTGGAAAATCTGCCCGTACTATTGGCTCCTGTGTCATCTAAGTTCGCTTTTGTATTAACTCGAGTTGTGAGTTGCGAGTTGTCTTGCAACTTGCAATGGAGTTCGAGGCTCGAGGTAAACATCAATTTGACTTATTTAGGTCATTGTATTGACGTACAACTGGATCTTTCTCTTCATCATCTCTTCATGTTTCGTGTATGCACAGTATCTGTACCACGGAGCTGCTTGCCAACACCGTGACCACCGAGCGCGAGAGCGCGAGACCACCTACTAGTAAGTACAGTCAGAGAGCCAGTAGGTCATAGGTCACCAACAAGGCCGCTACCGCGATGGCTGACGAGAAAGGCAAGAAAGGTTCAGCTCCAAACACAAAGGCCTGCAGCAATTGTCTTACGCCAGAGGGAGGCGAATTCTCCTTGAAACTTTCAGCTTGCGTCCGGTGTGGTACTGTAGTCTACTGCAGCAAGGAATGCCAGCGGGCTCATTGGAAGGCTGGTCACAAACAGCGCTGCATTGCGAAGGCTGATCGGATTCCAGCAAGCTACGGAACTAATAATTCTTGCGACAAGGCTGCATCCGTTGCAGCTGCTACCGGTGAAGAGTGCAGCATATGCCTTGGCTCGCTTGCGAATGCGTCGGCTACTACCCTACAATGCACTCATGTGTTTCACTTCGAGTGTGTGGCAGAGTTGCGGAAGTTTGGCGTCAAGCAAGCTTGCCCCTTGTGCCGCACTCCCTTAGCACCAGGGCCTGAAAAACTAAACGATGAGGCAAGCCTACGCTACATGATTATCGATCGAATGGTCACGCGAGGCCTTGCCTCATGGTCTACCCTCCCACCGGAAGCACAGAGTGAAGTAGATGCAGCGATATCTATCTGGCAGGCTGCGGCCGAACAAGGGTCTGCGATGGCGCAACACAATCTAGGTTGTGTGCTGCAAGAAGGATGTGGCGCGCCACAAAGCGAAGCCGAGGCAGTGCGGTGGTTTCGAAAGGCAGCAGAGCAAGGATTCTCCAAGTCTCAGTTTAAGCTGGGTTAGCTTTTATGGAAAGGACGCGGCGCGCCGCAGAACAACGCAGAGGCGGCACGGTGGTGGAGAAAAGCAGCTGCGCAAGGAGATAGGATGGCGCAAAGTAATTTAGGAGTCATGTATGAAGATGGCCGTGGTGTAGAGCAAAGTGACGCAGAGGCAGCGCGGTGGTACAGAGAAGCGGCGGAACAAGGCTATTCACCTACACAAGTCTATCTAGGGACCCAATATTCGGAAGGCCGTGGCGTAGCTCAAAGCTACTCTGAAGCCTTGCGGTGGTTCAAGAAGGCTGTTGAACAAGGAGACGCGGACGCACAGTGTAGCATGGGACTCGCGTTTATTTATGGTCGTGGCGTTGAGAAAAGCGAGACAAACGCGGCGTCATGGTTCAAAAAGGCAGCCAAGCAAGGGAGCGTAGACGCACAATTTTTTTTGGGAGAATGCTTTCGAGATAGCCGTGGCCTAGCACAGAGTTACGAAGAAGCAGCGAAGTGGTATAAAAAGGCCGCTGATCAGGGGCACGTGGACGCGCCTGTTCAACTCGGGTGCTTGTATAAAAAAGGCCGAGGCGTGGCACAAAGTGATACGAAGGCAGCGCAATGCTTCAGGCAGTCAGCCGAGCTTGGAAGGGCCAGTGGCCAATACAAATTGGGAGCTCTTTTTATGACTGGCGAAGGTGTAGCGCAGAACGATGCAGAAGCAGTATTTTGGTGGGAAAAGGCTGCTGGTCAAGGATTTGCAGATGCGCAGTTTAACCTGGCGACTAATTACTTTTATGGCCGTGGCGTGACGCAGAACAAGGAAAAAGCCGCTTTTTGGTTCAGAAAGTCAGCTGAGCAAGGGAAAGCAGAGGAGCAGCTTGAATTGGGACTCAAGTTTGAGACCGGTCTATTGGCGCAGAGCGACGTGGACGCAGCGTTTTGGTATAGGAGGGCCGCAGAAAGAGGAAACGCTCAAGCTCAGCATCGCCTCGGGCGTTCCTATGAACATGGTCGAGGAGTTAAACAAAGTCACACAGAGGCCGTACGATGGCTCCGGCAAGCAGCAGACCAAAATGTCGTGGCAGCACAGTTCGAAATGGGGTTCATGTTTGAAGATGGCCGCGGCGTGAAGCAGAGCCATGCCGAGGCAGCACCATGGTATCGTAAAGCAGCTGTACAAGGGCATGCAGAGGCACAATGTAATTTGGGTAACTTGTACATGGGTGGTAATGGCGTGGCGCAGAGCGACGCAGAGGCGGTGCAATGGTGGCAGAAGGCAGCGAAGCAAGGATATGCGAGGGCACAGTACAACCTTGGAGTTATGTTCCTTAATGGCCGGGGGGTAGTGCAGAGCGATGCGGAAGCAGTGCGATTGTACATGGAAGCAGCTGGCAGCGGCTATGTAGAAGCGCAGTGTAACCTGGGAAAGCTTTTCGAGGACGGTCGCGGTGTGGCGCAGAGCTATACTGAGGCTGCGAAGTGGTATCGAAAAGCAGCTGAACAAGGCCATGCAGAGGCGCAAGTGCAATTAGGCGTCTTGTATTCGAATGGCTTGGGCGTCGCAGCGAATACTGCTGAGGCAACGAAATGGCTCCTCAAAGCTGCCGAACAAGGGCATGCAAAAGAAATGATGGCTGAAGAGAAGTGTTGCGGTGCATGGCCTCTTTCAATTTCAAGCTTCTATCACTTTTGGAATGCATTTGAGGTCTTCGTTCATGTGGATTTTTTTCTTCATCCTTTCCCTCCGAGGGGGCTGTTTAGTGACCACTACATCGCAAGTGGACGTCCCGTCTCCTAGGTGTAGGTGCAGGTGGATCACATAGCGGTTATCATAACGCATAACGGCAGAAGCGTTATTGTTTCTTCGAGGGTGGAAGGCATAAATACACCCTAAAATTCATGTCTGATAACAGTGCGTAGGGCGCGTAGGGAGTGGGTATATTTCCGCTGCCTACTGTCGACTGTCGGGTCTGCATAGCACATAACCAGAAACGTCGGCTTGTTGCTGTTAGTAACCTGTGTCGGCTACCGCACCTGCAAAACCCAAGTTCTACAGAAGTACAGAAGAGGCCACCTCTTTCATTCAAATTCGCTTCGGACATTTTCATCTCAGATAACGCGAGACAAGTCTCGGTACAACGCCAACTCAAACACATGGCGGGCGATTTTCGCCGCCAGGCCGAGGCCCGCGACCCCCGCGCCACCCATCACCACAGCGCGCACCCTTTTCAACACCCCTGCACTCACCACCCCTTTCGCGCTCTTGGCACCGTTGGACGCCACAGCGCTCAGCGCCCAGCACACCACGGCCACCACGCCAACGTCTCCAGTGTCCTCCCACACCAGCCCGGCCACCCCCAGGGCAGCCCCTACGCTGGCATAGACCGCAGTTTCCTTGAGGACCACGCTCGTGCCCCGCAAAGCGAGCCAATTGTTGAAGTTCACCAGAGCTGCGGCGGTGACCCACCCGAAGTGCAGCACCAGCGGCCACCGCACCATCAAGTTCAAGCCCGGCGGCAAAGATTTGGAGTAGTCGCGGAGGGCTCGGTGCGAGGCGCCCAGTCCGAGCGCCGTTGCTCCGAGCAAGAGGGAAGGCACCCACAGTTGCTCAGGGCCGCACACGCTCGGCCGAAAAGCGATGCACCAAAGCACCTACGTACGTAGTGATGAGAAAAGAAGGTGGCCATCATGTGGAGAAGTTGAACATAGGGAGAGACAAAACTATTACAACGAATAAAACTTAGTGATTTCGCCAAAAAAATACCTGAGCCAGCGTGCCAGCACACCACCCCGGAGTCATCGCTCGGCCTAGCTCCATAGCGGGGCTCTCACTGTCCTTCAGCCCCGCGCCCGTGAGCCGCAACATCATCAAAGTCTATGTTGAAAAGCAGAAGAATGAAATGCGATGAACGGGAGATCAATAATAAAGACCAAACCAATGGGAGTACCCCTCTTACTAGGAGTGCAACTCTACGAAAATCTCTTACGCTACTCTCCCACACACAACCAAAAAGTAAGAAGCAAAAGAAGTCCCCCCTCACCTCTCCGAGAAAGATGGGCCCCCAAATCGCAAAAGCCCATCCGGAGGGGACAAAGAGGTTCGCGGTGCGCTCCGTCAGCGGAACAGGGTCGGTGTCTCTCAAACCATCGTAGCGGCCGGGCACAGCCACGGCAAACAAGCTAATAGCCCACACGCTCGCAAGCGCGGCTTGCCAAGGTTCGGGGAGCGCATTTGGAGAAGTCGTCAGCTCTATAAAGCCTCCTTGAGAGTAGGCGAAAAGAAGCCGTGCAACTTGAGGAGACGCTGCCAGTAACAGCACGCGCGACAGGAACGATGGCGGGACTCCTAGCAAAGTTGGCGATTGAGAGTCCTTGATTTGACTGCTAGCAGTGCTGCTGCTAGGGCTGGCGCCGCCGCGAAGTTCCAAGTGAAATTGCTGCTTCTTCTGACGAGCTAATCCCATAGTGCTCAGCGAAGCCCTTAAATTGTCCTTCGTAGCCGCTTGGGTTCGTAACGCGAAAGAATTCAATTGACCGCCTGGCATGACATGCGCTTGCACTGCTCCAAGAGCAAGCAGCGCCTGAAGTAGGAACCGCTTCGTCATCCACATTGTTTGTTGCTTCTGGCAAGAATGAATACAAGAAATCAGAATTCGGACGTCTGAGTAGGATTGGGTTCATGCTACCTGTACCTGCCTTGAATTCGAGCTGCTGAAGAATGGAAGAAGCTACCAAAGGTGCAGGCTAACGGGCTACTTCCCTTCTACACCTAGCCTAGCAACTTCTACTTCCTAGCTAGCTAAGAATTTCAGCGGCCAAGGGGTCTTTGCATTTTCATGATCGTATGATGGCTAGACCAAGGGTAGTGCAGTGCTCCTCCTGGTTAGGGTTAGCAGTGCTAGCTACGGTGTTCCGGGTGGTGTCTCCAGCCCCCGTGTGCCCGCCGAGTTTTTGCTTGCAACCGCACGACGACAACCCGGAGCATGGAGATGTTTGTCGCAAGGTTGGTGCAATAATATAATGAACCAGATAACGGTGTTGTCAACCTAGATTGCTCCTAATGCTAGCTTTTGGCCGTTCACAAATGCACTGAGGTGTCTTCAGCTCCAACGTCGTGTTATAACAGAACTCAAAAATTTATAGGAAGGCAGGCAGTATCGACTTCGCCAAATTCTACATGGTTTCTTCCAATTATGTGATTTTCTCTTCTGTGTGCACGGGTGCCTCTGACAGTGCGCTCACATGGTGAACGGTGGGAGTGGACCGTGGACGTGCCCCTCTACATGTATGCGCACGCGGCACGGTCTGTCACCTTTCTGCGTCCAAACCAGCCACGAGGGTGCTCCCTGCCGGGCAGCTAGCCGCAAACAGGTACGCAAGGAGAGAAGACATAGTAAAATGGATTCTGATAGCTTCAAGAGGGACATGTTCTGCGTGGCGTGGGTGAATTAAAAAAAGATAAAGTTTTGCTTCTGGCAATTCTTACTCATAGTCTTTCGTGAACTAGGGTAATTTTACAAGGGCTGCCTGGAAGGTTTTTGATGTCTTCGCGTGAATTTTTTTTTTTCTGTAAGAACGTGCCTGACCTTGAATGTCACCTAGTGTCTGTGTCGCTCAGCCTATGTCTATCTGCATCTTTCGTTTTTTTTTTCTCCTGCTAGGCCTACCAGCAGCGCATGAAGAAACAGCAAGGCGACGCAACGTATTCCGCAGCTTCGGCTCGCGCAGCTCTTCTTGCGCAAGAGTCGGAATGGCGAGCCCAGAACCATCAAAGCAAATCAGCCAATGACGCATGCACCAACGTGCTCGCCACTGTCCGGTGGGTTAGTGTGCGAACGTGTGTACAAACGTGTGTGCAAACGTGTGCGCAAAAGTGCATGCGTTGAGCTAGGAGGCACTCATAACAACAACAACAGCAGCAGTGACAACAGATCTACGGTACTTCGGTTCAAAAGCTCTCAACTTCTATAGAGCATTTCATACTGTCCACCTTATATTTCTATTCTAGGTCGGGGGAATATTTGCGGATGGCGCCTTGCGCTCCCAAACGCCAATTTTACGACAAGCAATTAGTGCCGCCACCGGAAGAACTTCTCAACGCTGAAACCCTTGGATTGACACCCGTGGGGCCGCATGCCAAGTTTTACCTCTTGGACTCGGGCCCATTCCAATTGGAGCCACGGATCACCAGCTGCTTCTTCGATGCTCTGGGAGGCGACGTTGCCAGTGACGAGTTTGACTTTTTGTTGAGCCCCAGCAAAGTTGGCCACCTCGCTGATTTTGCGCTCTTGAAGGTGCGCAATGATGGAGTTGGAATAGTAAGGAGATACTGTTTATATCCGCGGCAATGTGAAATAATTTTGTTGTATCTGCAGCACACACCAATTTTTGTTGCACGATCCTGACTTTCATTGATCTCTCATGCTATTCGCACATGTACGTTAGTCGCTCCGCGAATCGACGAGGCGCACGCGCGACCCAGCCCAAGCGTCCCTGTTTGTGATTGGCTTTCCCGTTTATTTGAGCTTTTTAGCGTCTACCGAGCTGGAGGTTAGTGTTGATTATTGAACAGTGTAGAAACACAGATAAGGAGACTTACTTGAATGCGAATTTTACATTCAATGGAAAGGAAGACTAAAATGTGGCTGAACGTCCTGTAGAATGCCTGGTCCAATTAAAACGCTGCTTCAAATATTCGAAGCCATAATTTTACTCATTTTTGTTACTTTTTCGATGCATTTTCTGCTTGTGTTGCCGATGGCTTCTTGAACGATGACAAAAACGGCGATAACCGTGACATCTGCAAAAAAACAGAGCCAAAAAGCGTGCGGCACGTCAACCATCGACCATTATCAGCGAATGGATGCCCTAGCAACTGCCTTAGAAGCCCACCCTCTGTTTGCAAGGAACAGCGGCAGCGACTTCCTGCTGTGCTTGAGGCACCCCAACTTGAAGCGATTGCTGGGGCCGAAACTCAAAGAGGTGAGATGGTTGTTGGTTGATGGTTTTGGTGTTGGTCTTATTTCCTTCAAGAGACTGAATCCAGAAGGCTCCGAAATCTTCCGAAAGGAGGCTTTATCATAGGTACCAGTATGCATTTGTACAAGTTTCGTTGTGTGTTTATTTTTCTATGCGGTATTATATTACGTCAGGTACTGGAGCGGGGGCCGGTTATACTAGCCACGGCTGACCGAGAGCTTCACCCGGGACTAGAGGGGGCTGCAGCGGAGCGACAGGTTTGAAGATTGATCTATAGTGCGACAACTTATTATGAGAATTTCTTGTATTTAGGAGAAGTAGCAATAGTATAGAGACAGATGAAAATATTGAGCGCCTCATTCGAAGGGTGGAAAGAGTGAGCGGTTTGACAGGTTGATAAATAGGTGATTGCGTGCATTTGTATTGGTATGTTTCTACGTACTTACTACCGCTACCATGTACTACGTACCACTACCATTTACTACTTCTTACAATGCCAGGTCTTGCAGCAGCGCGCAGTGGTGATTCCAGCGAAAGCACACTTCCTCTTAGACCGAGCCGCTGACCATCAGCCCAACGGTTATGCCACCAACAAGACGGCGTCCTTCTTCTTTCAAGGCCGGTTCGTGTTTCGGGGAGGTTCTTCGTCTGCTTCATCTAAGAAGAAATACAAGCGCGACAGCAGCGGCAGCAGCAGCAGCAGTGTTACTAGCGAGGGCAATTCTCGTGAAGCAGCTTTCAAACACTTCCACAAATTATTCACGGACGCCCAAGGTGCGCTTCCTTGTCGAATTTACTCAACATTCATCCTTTGCCTTTCAAATCATTCATCATCTCGATGCGTCTGCGTGAATAAATCTAATGTTACTTCCTCGTTTCCCGCCCTCCAGTGCACAACGTCGACACTGACCGTAAAATCAGCGGCGGTGCTTCTGGGATCGATGCCATCAAACGAACGTCTAGAGCAACGGTGCAGGGTTATTTGAAGTCAAGGTTCTGCTTGTGCCCGGCCAGCATCTCCACGCCTGTGCCTAGCAAGCGACTGATGGAGGCCTTGGCTTCGGGATGCATTCCTGTGGTTTTGTCAAGCTTCGACGCTGCCGCTGCATCGTTACCGTTCCGCACTTCGATTGCCTGGTCAGAAATCGCGATCTTCGCAGGGGATTTACCGTGTTTTGTGGAGCACTTAGAGGGCAGCACAGCGAATTGGTTGAGAGGTTTGGTCGCGGACGACGAAGCGAATGAAAGGAGGCTAGGGTGCATGCGGAGGCGAGGCCAACAGGCGTTTGCCAGCATGCTGAGCTACGGCAGGAGGAGTTCGACTAATGGTGGCAGTAATGGTGGTGGCAGTGGTGGTGGTGGTGGCATTGGTGGCAGTGGTGGTGGCAGTGGCGTTGTTGACGCGCTGATGCATGAATTGGATGTAACGGGCAAATTGAAAGCGCCGGCGGTGAGATTGCATTACACCATCTCCTGCTTTGCTCTTGGATGGTTGAGAACAAAGCTAAATGCTAACTTTGACACATTGATGGATGCCTTCACAAGTGTCTTCACTGCGCCCTCTTCTTTTTTTCTCATCTTAGTATCTTCCCCGGTTCTTCTTTCAGGTCATGCCTGAAGAAATGCAGCGAGCGCCGTCTCAGTCCCACAGTTCAGAAGGCAGTAGCACTAGTGGCAGTATGCACAGAAATCCTTGGGGCAGCAGTACCAGCAGCAGTCGTAGTAGTGGCAGCAGCAGCAGCAGTGTGGCAGTGCGTGGCGCACATTTAGCTCACTTCAACCCGTTCAGTGCCGCGGCGCATAATACGGACACTTCCCTGAGCCCTCATGCGGCAGCAGAAGCGGCAGCTAGAAGCAAAGGCTACCATGGCTATTTACCGTCCACCGCACCGCTGCTATCGTCGTCGTCATCTTCGGCTTCACTATCTCTTGCGCCTTCCTATGGAGGTGGAGGAGAAGGAGGCAGTCCGTGGCTAACGAGCAAAGAGCGCGCTGCGGCTGTTGCCGCTGCTAATGCGGCTGCTAGTGCGAAGAGGAACCACTTAGTTTTGGTAATATGCAACTCGATTATAATTGTTCTTGAAGTGCAGGATTGAATTTGATAACAAGAAAAACTCGGGAACTTAATCTGCCTGCGTTCACATTCTGGGGTGTTCTAATTTAGTATATATTTTTTGCCTCCAGGTTCAGCGGCTGTATGCCGAAGAGGGCTTCAACGTGCGAGGCGACTTCGAACAGTGGCAGGTGCCGACTTACTCCAGTCAGCCCACTCTTCCCTTTTCTCCCTCTTTTAATTGCCTTTGAGTTTTGATTCTTTTCTCTATACTCTTGTGTATTTTTATATTCAGTGCTTGTTTCTGTGTGCCTGTGAATGTATTGCGTGTTGCTGCTACTACAGGGAACATCTGTATTGGTGGCGCTGCGTCACCACCCAAACCTTCACCGCCCTTTCCTGCTCTGTGCTCTGCCTGGCAACGGAGATCTTGCCCTCAAACAGGTGTGTGTGTGTGTGTGGGTTTGTGTGTACTTTCGTGGGAGAGGAGAGTCAGGGTTTCCTATTTCCTTCGTGAAAATAAGATATTTAGAGAGAGGGGTTTAAGGTGGAAAAACACCACAACCACCTCACTATATAGCTGAAATGAAAATAGGTGGGAAAAACTAGTCTTATCTCGGTCCCTACTTTCGTGTTTGCATTCTTTTCTATTTTTCCCTTCCACTTTCTTCTTCTATTTAACCTTCTCCTGTATTTTCTCCGTGCAATTAGTTGATGCACCAAGCATCTAAAACGAAGGACCACCAACAACAACAACAACAACGTCTTCTTGATTACGTGGGTTTAAGGCTGGGTATGGATTCTGCCACCCATGAAGCGAAGGATTGGGGAGACATTGCTACGGTATTTGGGAGTCATACGAAGCCGCCATTCTACAAATCTGCAATGGTAAAGAATATGCTTTGTTAAGGGTGTCGTAGATCTTTTGAATAAAGTATTCCATATGTCATTATTTTACTCCTTCTTCTTCTTCTTCTTCTACTTTCCATGTCATGTCATAACGTTATTGATTCGTGCAAAGTCTAGCATGTTTAGAACCAACGTACCTTAATCTCTTCTTCTTTCTCTTCTTCCTCTTTTTTCACACCCGTCTTTGGATGCACTTCCTGGTTTTCCATATCTTCCACCCCTCCCTCACTTGCCCGCGCAGGTTCGCGACCCAGTAACTCGCCTGCTTGCCGTGTACCTCCGCCATTGTGCTCCTCAACCTTCGTCGAAAAAAGGTGGTGCGACGGGCACCTCAACTGACAACGAAGACGAAGAAGGCCAAGACGAATTTAAGGATGGAAGTAGATCGCTCACAGAAGAGGAAACAACAGCAGCAGCATTTGATCCTCAAGATCAAGGTCAAGGTGGAGTTGAAAATAGAGCAGCTGCTGCTGCAGCGAGTTGGTGGTTATGCCATCCGCCAGCTCAACATTTCCACAGCGAAGTGCGTACACAGTTCCTTCCCAGAAAACCTTTGCTTTTCCTTTCATGAGATGTTGTAAAAACCATTTGACAAAACAATCTACAATCTATTCCCCCTTTCTTTCTGACCTCTCGTCGCACTGTACTACACGCCACAACTTTTGCGAATCCTTCTTTTTCAATTGCTTGTTGATCGCATTGAACAAACAGGTGAGCTCCACCGTGACGGCGCACACTTTAAACCGCAGCAGCTTTAGCAGTAGTTTTAACAGCGGTGCTTCCTCCGACAGTTTAGCCGCATTCGTCGGTCGCTTAGAGCTGGCGCAGCAACCGTTATCTCACCCGGCGTTGCGACCTCAGCTCGACCAGTGCGGCCTGCGTTTCGTGCGGTGAGCTTTTTGAGTGAGGACTAAGGAGGTTTGCCAATGATGAGGGTTTACGGGTGTGGCTAGTGGTGAGAAGTGCCTGTTAGTGCGAGAAGAGAGGGCGTCTAGAGATGGAGAGGGGGGGGGGGGGGTCAAAACATGCAGTCATCTCTCGTTTCAACATCCTTGGCATTTCATAGTACAATCTTCAACGTATTGGTTTCCACTCTGCTATCTGATTTATACACCTCCTTATTCATATATATATATCGCGTAAAGCTACGATGCGATTGGCCGCTACGAGCGCTTTGCGTCGGACAGCCGCAAGATGATGGAAGCAGGTGGGGTATGGGAATTAACCAAAGATCAAGAAGCAGGTAGCAGCAGCGGTAGCTTGAAGGTTGCCGATGGAGATCTGATTGAAGTGTTTCATGAAGGCAAAAAAGGTCGATCAACGACAGAAGACGCTGAGAAAACGAAGAAAGCGAGTCGGCACGCTCACTGGTGGGCGAAACAGGAAGGCGTACCCGAGTACAAACGAGGAAATGGCGTGGCGTCTCAAGTGTGCGCACACTACACTTTGCCTTTGCTGCAGCGCACCTACAAGCTGTACAAAGCCGATTTCGACTACTTTGGGTGCGTACTTGCGTGCGCGCAAATGAACTGAGTTTACTAAGGAATACGGAATAGAGTGTTGTTTTTGGCACTAGGAGATGTAGGTTGATAGGCGCGCATGATTGACTCATTCATTGAGGTTATGTTTTTCTGGCCTCTCATTGGCACTCATTGGATGTGCTGGTTGTGAGCAGAGAACCTCAACCTCTATTTATTCACCCAAGGCACATGATTTGTCTTTTGATTTATAATTTAATTCCCTTGCCTCCCTTGTCAATTGCACAGGTACAGGATTGAAGGTTGGGCAGAGAAATGCAAAGGCCCGTGGGCTGGCGAGCCTGATGCCACAAACGCAAACACCGAAGAAGACGAGTACGCTGACGATGACGACGGAGCAGCAGAACACCACGAAAAAGCACTGGCAAAAGCGAAGTTAAAGAACAAGAAGGCAAACGCAAAGAAGTTGTGGTTCTTCTGGTGATAGTAGTGTGCGACGCCAATGGGTATCGAGGTACATCTGTAATCGCTGCCTCTCGTCGTCTATAGCACTACAGATCTGTAATACTAGTTGGATACCTGATCTAAGCTGCGTCCTCAAATAAGAACAATAAATAACTGAACTGCGGCGGCCCTGCGCCTTCAAATGCCCATCCTACGCAAAACTGGCCATGATGGAGCTATGGACTGTAGGTAGTAGATAATTATATGTATATACTATATACATACCAAATACCATATACCATAGAGAATAGCCACCATTCATCATTCATGCCATTTAAAACAGTAAATATCTGAATTTGGATTCCGGTATTCAAAGAAGAAGTAAAAGATTTACCTGGTGAAGTCATTCATTCAAAAGGGGAAAGCACTTAGGCTATTCATACAGGAGATTTCCTTGGTTCATGAGCATGATGGAAATTTATGGCCGAAGGCTGCATTTCTGTGCTATAATAGAGGCCTAAAAATGCACGCTCGGAATGCCCTTGAACAAATTCTTGACCAATCTGCCTATCTCAATCGCAGCTTTCTAGTCCCTCAAGACTTCTTTTGCCCCCTCGTGTCCATGAGCAGCGGCCAATTCGAACAATCTTGCAGACTCCAAGTAACTTGTCTCTACACCGCGGCCAAACACGTAAAAGTTCCCCAGGTTATATTGCGCCTCTGCAACACCTTGATCAGCTGCCTTTTTCCACCATTTCGCTGCCTCCACGTCGCTCTGCTCTACACCGCGGCCCTCAGCGTAATAGACTCCCAGGATAAACTGCGCCCCCTTATCCCCTTTCTCAGCGGCCTTCCTTCTCCACTTCGCCGCCTCCACGTCACTTTGCTCTACACCACGACCAGCCTCAAACATATGACTCAAGCTGCACTGCGCACCTTTATTTCCTTGCTCAGCTGCTTTTTCGAACCATTGCGCTGCCTCTTCGTTGCTTTGCGCCACGCCGCAGCGGCCGTGTTCAAATAGTTGCCCATAAAAGTACTGTGCCATCGCAAATCCTTGCTCGGCTGACTCTTTCCACAATCGCGCTACCTTAGAGTGATCTTGCGCTATATCGCGGCCGTTATAGTACTTGAAGCCGAGTGCAAGCTTTGCCTCTTTGTCTGCTTGGTCTACTGCTTTCTCAAGCCACTTCAATGCTTTCAAAGGGCTCTTTTCCACACCACGGCCCATTTCATAAAAGGTTCCCAAGCTAAATTGCGCATTGGCATGCCCCTGCTTAGCTGCTTTCTTGTACCACCGCACTGCCTCCAGGTCACTCTTTGAGATGCCGCGGCCTATGTCATACGATTGGCCAAGTCTATACATGGACTCTATATCACCTTGAGCAGCTGCTTTTTTCCACCACCGAAACGCCTCCACGTCGTTCACTTCAACCCCGTCCCCACCCCTATAATACATGAGACCTAGGTTAGACTGCGCGAGCTTGTATCCTTGCTCAGCTGACTTCAACCACAATCGTGCAGTCTCCGAGTCATTTTGCTTGACACCACGGCCAGTTTCAAACAACATTCCCAGAGCAAATTGTGCGACCTCGAAGCCTTGATCGGCTGCTTTTCTGTACCACAATGCACCCGCCACGTCATTCTGTGCCACACCGCGACCTTCAAAGTGAAGATTGCCCAAATTATACTGCGCAACCATGTGCTCTTGCTTCGCTGCCTTCGCGTACCACTTCACCGCTTCGTCGTCACTCTGCGTCACACCGTGGCCGTTCTCGTACAAGTGCCCCAGCGAACACTGCGCTTCCGAACACCCTTGCTCAGCTGCGGCGTGCCATTTAGTTACTGCTGTCTCTAAGTCTAGCTGTGCTTCAGCAGGAAGCGTAGACCAAGTTGCTTCACCGCGCTTTACTAGTTGAAAAGGTACGAAGTAGCACTGGGAAGCCTCATCGTCGAGCAATTCAGGCCCAGGTGGAAGTGGAGAGCGGCATACGGGGCACGTTTGCTTCATCCCGAGCAGACGTAAGTCCGCGAGGCAGGCGACGTGAAATTTGTGGGTGCACTCAAGAGTAGCAGCCGATGCATCAGCGAGCGGGTCGAGACAGATGCTGCACTTCTCTCCGGTAGCAGCCGCCCCGGATGCAATGTCAACATCATGAGCATCCGCAGAATCCTGTTGCTGCGGAACTCGATCAGCTTTAGAGACACAGCGCTGCTTATGGCTAGACTTCCAGTGAGCCCGCTGGCAATCTCGGCTACAATACACTTCTAACCCACAACGGGCGCAAGCTGACAGCTCGAGGGCTCTTGCACTTCCCTCAGGCGCGAGACAATTGCCGCAGACTTTTCTTGAGACGCCTTTCTTACTTTTAGCCTCATTCATCGCACCGGACGATGCAATTCAAGGCGCTGTCTGGAGATAGACCTTGAACAATGCACGTGCGCAGCGAACAAGCGGCTGAGTAGTATGCTATGAAGCGTCGCCAAAAGACACACCGCGCTACTGTAAATGTTGGCTTTTGCTACGAAGCAGAGATGGTGCTATATTATTCTGTTAGCTTTCACGTACGCGCGTACACAGGTTCGCATACTACAGTACTACAGATCTGTAAGTAGTGTGAAGTAGTGTGAAGTACTTTTGGCTTTCTCTCAAATACACCACTACCTACACTGTACTGCTTTGAGTCTTGAGTCGGTCGACAGTTGACGCCCAATGGCATCTGCCGCCACGGCGACTACTCCATTGTGGAAGCTTGAGGTTGAGCGCGAAGCGAAGAGCGGTTACTATGTGGTTATTCCTGACTCCTTCGAGCGCTTGAGGGATCCATTCGTGGCTCCTCATCTACGGAAATGGCTCGTGCTCAACAGCGTGCTTCTGCACCTTCAAATGGGGGCTACGCCTGTGCTCCTGTACCCGTTAGGTCTAGATTTCAGAACAAACGCGGCTGTGCTAGGGCTTTACGGGGGGTCATTTTACGTGGCAATGTCCGTTGGTGGCGCCTTCGCGGGCTACATGTTTCGTCGCTTTCGCATTGCCCAAACCCTTGCGCTGTGCGTAAGCGGTGCCGCAGCGAGCTCTATGTTCACGGCTACCCTGCCGACTAGCTCAGGAAAGAGTGTGATGGCTCTAGTGCTGCTCCGGATTATGTTTGGACTCTGCCAGGCGATTATCATGGCTCATTCCTTGCTATGGGCCAGGCGGACTGCGCCTCGAGATCGCACGAAGGCGTGGCTTACAGTGTTTCAATTTGCAATCCCAGTGGGCATTTTGTTGGGCTATTGTGTAGCAGCAGCCGTATCAGTAGGATTTGAGCTAAAAGTAGATGCTTCAGTACCACCTGCGCACTGGCGACTTGTCTTTGTCATTCAATCCTTGGTGTTGGTGCCATTTGCATGGCTGTTTTGGAACTTGCCCGATGAGCAGCTCGCAGTATTTCCATGGGCAGCCTCCTCATCGAACTTCACGCCTGAGGCACCATCCGCGCACACGGGATACGGCACGACTGAATTTCATGACTCGCATGGCAGTTATCGCGAAGTAGCAGATAATGATGCCGTGTCAACTATGGAATCGTCGATGGATCCTAATCTTCCTACAGATAGTAATACAACATCTAATTCTGTTGAATTTCCACCACCCGCGCCAGCCGCTAAAGATAGCGCGCCTAAAGATGCAGCCTCAATGCTCTCAGCTGGTGCTGAAGTGTGCTATGTCGACAATTTGGGTGCACAGGTTCATGGGGTCATTCTTGAGAGTACTGGACAGAAAATTCGCGTTGCACCAAGTGTGACCCAGAGTATCAAGCAGGAAAAAGCTGAGAGTGCACCATCTGTGCCTCCAATTCCTCAAACTACTGACCGTACATGGACTGCCGTTCCGGGTTCATCGACAACTGTAGCAGCTCCAGCTGAAAAGGATGTTCCTGTATCTGATGAAAGTGCTATGGCCGAAGAAGCCAAGAAGGATGTTGCTGCAGCGATAGACGAACATGAGGATGGCGTGGATGGAGTAGCTACTCAAGACGATGACTTGAGCAGAGCACCTAGTAACGACTTATCTGCTACTGAATCTCAAGATGAAGCTCATGCCAATAGGAAATTGTCTCCAGTGGACGCTCTTGCCACGCAAACTAAGTCAACTTCTCCAGAGAGCAGTGAGGAGACTCCTCAGGTCAGTGCTCCAGCTGATTTACCATCTTCCATAGCTGCGCCGGTGGCTTCAACTGCTACAGGAGAAATACCAACAGCGTTGTCCTCTCAAGAGAATCTCCAGGAAGAAAATTTGTTGATGGTGGAGAAAGAGAAGTCCTTGATAACGGATGGTAGTGAGGGAGCACCCATAGTTGACCCTGCCAGCGAGGATGCACCAAGCCATTCCACTACTACGTCTGTGCCGACGTCTGTGGCCACTGAAAGTGCATTGGACGATGGTGCATTGATTCCGCACCCAGAAGATGCTTCACTTAGTGGAACAGAAGGGCCATCAGATCCGACCACTGCACTGGAAGCTCCAGAGACGGCTGCAGCCTCTCCTGATGAAATTTCGCCTACTGCAACAGGACCTGTGAATGAACCACCATCACTCAAGGAGCCGTGTTGGGTGGACGTGGCAAATATCATTCAAATAATTTCACCTGCTCTCACCGAGAATGACGAAGCTGAGTCAGCGATATCGCCGACGGTGGGAGCAAGCGGCAGTAATGCTGGTTTGACTTTCTTTAGCCCCATTACAGCAGGAGCTCAATTGCCTGACGTCACCGCCGCTGACACTTCACCTCCAAGTAGTTATCTCACCAACCCTAGCAATGCTCCACGCGTTTCACCGGCCGAGGCGCTGGCAGCCGCTGCGCTCTCGCAGCGGCGCCCGCGCAGAACGGCGTGGAATGAGAAGGAGCCAAGCAGCAGCAACCAAGGAGGGGGTATGGCTGCAGCTGCGTCTGCACCCAGTGGGCCCGAACTGCGGCTGGAATTCTCGAGTGGCAGTGAACCACGCACTGACGCTGACGTGGCTGCTGCAGCGGCCGCCGTAGCGGTGCGGGCAGCTGCAGCGAGTACGGTAGCCGCTGGTGCAGCCGCAGGCGCATCTATGATGGCGCACTTCCGTGGCATTGTTGCTCTGCAGGCCGCGCTTCTTCGCATTCCCAACTATGCACCGCTGCTGGGGGCCCTCTGCGCAGTGTACTTTGTCGCCACCGGCCTTCAGTTCTATTCAACGTCCTATCTCTTGATTGGGCTGGGCCTCCCACCGCTAACTGCTTATTTGTACGTGGTTTTAGTGTTGTCCACCGCACCAACCATGGGTGTGGCTACAGGGAGTTTCTTCGTGCAGGCCCTCGAATGGCTCGGCGGCTTCCGAGGCCGGCAACGGCTGGCGAGCTTGCGCCGATGTGGCTACTTGGCCGTCCTGGTGGCCGCTGCATCGTCGCTGAGCTTGCTGTACCCGCACCTTGCAGTAGGGCAAGAAGTAGCGCGCCTGTGGGCGACCGCGTTTCTGTGCGCAGCGCTCTTGCCCACGCTCTCAGAATTGTTGGCCACGGCGGTCCCGCGAGAGCTGAAAACGGAGTCAGGAACCTCGGTTCGTACCCGTGCACATAGCTTCAAGCAGCATTTCGAGAATTTAACATTGCTAATCTTTCAAATGGGTGTCTGTAATTACTTCTCGTATTTGCATTACAAGCAATAATAAATACTTTACGAAGTTTTTGAAATACGTTTTCTCACTTCTTCTGCATTTTCCAACTTACTACAGATGCGCTTGGTGGTGCACCTCCTCGGAAACTGCTCTGCGCCTGTTCTGATTGGGTGGTTCATGCACGTCGTGCACTCCGAGCCGCCCAGCTACATTGGCCACAGCAATAGCACTCAAATTACTACTAGTAGTAGCAGTAGTGGCGACAGTTACGGATCCTTGCGCCGAGGCGATGACGATGGCAACATGGGCGGAGGGATTTTGATTATTCCTAGTACTAGTAGCAATTCTACCTCCACCGCGACTGATTACTTTTGGGAATGCGACGCAGGTTGCGCGCATCGCACCGCTTTTCGTTTGCTTCTTGCTTGTGGTATCATACCTGTCTTCCTGGTGAGTTACGCGTGCTGGATCGAAGTGCAGCGGCGCGACGCGGAGGCCAAAGCCCAAGAGCTCGCGGACATTCAAGCGGACACGCGCCGCGCGGCTCGCCATTCCCCCAACAACACGGCGAATGCGGCAGCTCCGTGGCTTCTGCCGCTGCCGGCGAATACGGTCAGCAGCACCGGCATGCGCAGTGGCGCCAATGTGACTCCGCCTTTGTCGGCCTTATAGCGTGCTCTAAGGATCTTATGGATATGGGTGCGTTGGGCCGTTTATGATAATAGCGCCGTTTCCTGCTGTTTTTTAAGGCCTTAGGCCTTGTGTAGAAGCAGTGGGCCTTTGTTGCCTACTGCCTACTACCAACTGTACTGCTGGCCGAATAAGCCAAATAGTGGGTAGTCGAATATGTGATATAGGCTTAAGTTGCAGGCTACAGGCTATTGCTACTACATATTACATATTACGTAGGGGGTTATCGAGTTATAGATATAAAGCCCTTCCAAACCTTTCCTCTGCTTTAAGTGAAGTCGTATAACCCACTTATTCCATATCCGCTTTTGTTGCGAGGGATTTATAAATTCAACACACAAGGGCATCGGGCATCTCCATCTCCTAACCTTCGGTTGGAGTTGAAAAAAGTCGTTCCCTGGTGACACACGAACGAGCACTCAGTCCCGCCGACTTGTTCGGAGGAAAGGCGCCAGTTGGAGCCTTAATTGGCCTTCTGGAGCGAATTCGCTAGCGCATTTGCAGCTCAAGTGCATTCTTTATGTGC
>Ga0307931_1000612_pt1 | contig 22899 bp, 29 predicted proteins | sample OrgLakmetageno47_FD_201816 | JGI IMG/M metagenome (GOLD analysis project Ga0307931, IMG submission 201816) | Saline water microbial communities from Organic Lake, Antarctica - #47 | ecosystem: Environmental > Aquatic > Non-marine Saline and Alkaline > Saline | place: Antarctica: Organic Lake...
AGCAGCAGGAGCCGGAGCAGCAGGAGCAGCAGCAGCGGGACCCTTAGCGATTTTGATGAGGTCGCCTGCGCTCACGACGCCATCCGAGTCCGCGTCGAAAATCCCATGCACCAAGACAATCTTTTCCACCAAGTTGAAGAGATTGGCCAGCTTGCTCTCTGTGCTTGCAGCCGACGATGACGTTGCCGCTGCGCTTTCGATAGTTGACAGCACGGAGGGAGCCGCAGCAGCGGGAGCCGCTACTGCTGGAGCCGCAGCCACTGCTGCAGGAACAGCTGGTGCGGCGGCAGCTGCAGTTGCAGGAGCCGCGGCAGCTACGGCAGGTTCAGGGGCAGCGAGCATAGCAGGTGAGGGCTCAGCGGCAGCAGCTACTTGGGTTGGGAGTTGCTCCTTTGCCAGCTCCATCTGCATCATGTAAACAAAATAGACACTGAGCGTTTCGGAAGCATGGGATTCGATAATAGGAAGGCCCCGACTTCGAACACCATTTCAAAGCCAAGGCACTAGTCTTTCCATAGTTGAAAAATGATTCACAATCTGGATTTCGAATCAAGCAAACATCTCATTTTAATTTCTCCTAGACTAATACAAAATGGGAAGGGTGCCTCTATTTACTTGGCATCACATGTACTACTCGTAGGTAATTGTACCTCGAGGCGGCGGCGAACCGAAGTAACGGGATGGGCAAGAGCAGCAATTTCAGTGGCACCAATCTTGCCATCGCCGTCGGAATCGAAGGAATGGTACACCTAAACACAGAAGCGTTGAATAATACCATAAAGGAAGCCATCAAAAGAGAACGCAGCTGCGTACTTGAATACGAGAGACAGAATTAGAGCAGTGCGTGGAAGCCCCCCCCCCCCCCCCCACTCCACCCGAAAATTCACCTGCATAAGCACTAGCAAATTACCGTTTTGAGCTGAGCGGCAACATCGAAGAGTGTTAGAAGCGCTTCGTCCGTGGTCTTCTTAGCCACGCCAGCAGCCCAAACTTGATTCTCCGACTGCGGAGCTGCCGCCGCCACAGCAGGAGCTGTTACCGCCGCGGCAGGGGCCGCTGCCGCTTCAGCTGCCACTGGCGCCGCCGCTGCGGGAGCCGCCGCAGCAGGGGCTGCTGCTACCGCTGGGGCAGTCTGGGAAGGCAAGGGCTCGGCAAGACCGACAGCAGCCGCAGGGGCAGCAGGGGCAGCGGGTGGAGCGGCTGCAGCAGTTTGTGAGGGGAGTTCTTCACTCGCGAGGCTCATCTCGAGCACATTGCGCCGCAAGTTAGCCCCTTCAACGCTGGCGAAGAGGGCGAGTACAAGCACAGCCTTGTTCATCATAGCAATTTAGCGTGTTCTAGCTTGAGGCGCGGCCTGAAGGCTGAAATTAAAATGTGTGACGGGAAAGAAAAAAAAGTCAAGTTGAACGAACACGGAACACGGAACCGGAATGAAGAGGTGGTATGTCGAACCCAATCCTTTGTGCGGATTCTGATGATGGAGCTTGCGTGGAAATCGTTTGTCGAGAAGGCTCTGGTTTTACGTGCGAGATCGATAAGGTAACGTGTTTGAGGAAGGCGTCACTACTCGCACGTCGCACGGAACATCAAGTACCGGCATGGCTGATTTCAAGGAAGAAGAGTTGCAACAGCTGCGAGCTCAACTGGCGACGCAGCAAGCGCAAATTAACTCGCAAAAGGAATCGATCGCTAACCTTGCTGCTGGTAAGCAACAAAACTTTCTTTACTTATTATGAAAGCCCTCCTGGTCCCTTTTCTCAAGACTGCTGGCCTAATTTTCGTTTCATTTCATCGCACTTCATAGCCAAGGCGAAGGCTGAAGCAGCGGCAGCGGCAGCGGGTGATGACAGCGACGATGACGCGCCTCGCATGAACATGGGCTGGTCCGCTGATGACAAAGAAGCACGCCCGCCTACTGTCTCGATGGCACGCCGCATGATGAGCGCACTAGGCCTTAGCTCCAAGTCTACGGCTGAAGATGTTGACCGACCTCGTGGCTCATCCCTCGGTATGTAACAAGGGCTTTTTATAGATTTTCTTCCTCATTCTGCATCGTAAGCAGGAACATTTTCACTTTCAGTTCTTCGGGTATGAATAATTGCCTTTGTTTTTTAGGCCGCGCCCTGGGCCTAGTCGACACCGACGGCAATTTGCGGGATCCTCGGTCGGGGAGTATCGGCCGCGTGATTTTCTCCGAGGGCAGCGGTGGGGAATTAGTCGCCTTTCGAGGCGTTCGTAAAATGGCGTCGCGCGTTCGGAAAACGGTGTGTTGGGGCTCTTCTCTTCGCCTGTTCAACTTTTGACTCTTTCCATCTTTCTGTCCTACTGTAGCACTGGTCGTGATGCCCGTACACAAGCTAAGATACACCAGGAACTAGATTGCCACGCCCGGCGGTGTGCCTTGGGCTTGGCTTCTGACTGCCATTTTTTTTCACTCCACGATGCTCCGACTGTCAAAAAATATTCTGACAACATCTCCCCGCTCAGTACTCCCCCTTTGCCTACTTTGGGTAAATTATTACCAAGGTCACGGGGAAATCATCTTCAGAAGCCCACACCGACGCCATTGCCTACGCGCGGAACATGCAAGAAACCCTTCGCTACATGGAGACCCCCAGCTCGGCTCCCAATGGCGGAGGCGGGCAAGCCCACCACGAATTGATGGCGTTGGTGGGGCAGCGGCGGCGCGAGTGGCAAACGGTGTACCTGCACGTGTACTCCAAGGGGCTGGGCCTCATTGAGATCGTGGACAAGTTGCTCAAGTTTGGGATCACCTTGCAGGACCTGCACGAACTCGCCACCGACGAATGCAAAACTTTCGGCGATGATTACGACGACCCATCCACAGATGCTGCCAAGGTGAGCGATGATAATACAACAGAGAGATGCCAATGGCATTCGGTGGGATGGTAAAATTTTCGTGTAAAATTATGTTCTCGATATCGTAAGCAACGTACTTTATTTCCTTCCTCACCCACTTCCATCCTCAGGACGACGCAGCAGCAGCATACGTGGCTCAGGTGGCCGCTGCGAAAGCATCGGGCGAGCCCTCGCCGCCCCCACCTCCGGGCTCCTCCTTGGACGAGGATCTGGCGATTGACACCGGTTGCTCGATCCAGGACGCGCGGCGGCTGCGGCGGGCGGTGATGAAGTTCTTCAAGGGCGAGAAAGCGCTCGGATTCCTGCGAGGACACGCCAACAGCGACGGCACGGCCGCCAATTATTACCAGGTCATTGACTTAGGAGTTACACCATGCATGAGTTCTCTACTGTCTCGTGCTTTAGAATTAGAGGTCTAGGCATTGCGTGAACTCTTGGTAGAATGATACGCTGATTGCGCTTTCTCAACGGTGCTCCCTATGTTTGTATCGTCCTTCCTGACCTTGATTCTTCCCATAGACGGTGGAGCGGCTGCTGCTGATGGGCCTCTTGCCTGAGGACGTTTCCCCCGACAAGCTTGACAGTGACCCGGAGCTGGCGCAAAAGGTGTCCGACGGTCTGGTGGATTCTGAAGCTCTGGCCTCGCTCGGTGTTGCCCTCAAGCACTACGACAAAGTTGCCGCGGCAGTGGCAGAATTCGACGCCAAGTCTACCGGCGACGAAGCCTGCTTCACCATGGACCTCTCGAAGCCCATGGGCCTGCGTCTGGACGATGACACTTTGGTTGTGCTCGGGGTCTCACCTGGCGGTCAAGCGGAAGAAGCACAAGTGCCACTGGTAAATGCACTTGAAAAATCAAGTGGGATTCTACTACTGTTCTCCTTCTTTTCTACAGGCGTTTGTCAGCCTCTGCTTTGACAGCAATGCGCACATTTATTTACCAGCATGAAACTAATCCAAATCTTACATCTCTCATTCCGCCATCTTCGTCCTCTTTGCTTGAACCTAGGGCGCTCGCATCATGTCGGTGGCGGGTGAAGCATGCTCGGTGGTGGAAGATGCGATTGCAGTGATGGCCCGAGAACGCGACCGTGGCGAGCCGACTTGTGACGTGGTGTACCGGGAGTTTAACACCGCCACTCTAGACGACTTAAACCCTCTCATGGATGATGACCTCCTGGCTGAATCGGCAGAGAAAGACGACATCTAAACGAGAAGGAATAAGAGAGAGTTTTAGAACGAAAAGCTCCTTGGAATTGCGCATGGTGTTCGTTTTTTATTGAAATTCCCGCGCTACAAGCACCAAGTAAAGAGTAAGTTGGAATAATTTCCTCTGATCTTCCGGGTCATAACCCTTTGGAAAACCTTGATTTCAAGATGGAAAGATAAGTGGGTTTTCAACAAAAACACCATTAGCGACATGCGCATGCGCACGCCAATGCAGCACATTCAGACAGACAGGCAGACACACAGACCAGGGAATTAAGAATTGGCGAGCTCGAGATACGAAACGCGGCGCGAAACATCGTTCCATTTCAATACACGAGACATGTAATAATGAAGGAGTTCGAGGCGCATAGCACCTCGTTGCCCGCAGCATTGGCTTCTGTGTCATTTGGGTTTGTGTTAAGTAGTTCGAGTTCGAGTACTACGCTTTCACCCTAGCAAGCACACCACACGCGCCTATCTAATTTTTCTGTTTTGCACCCACGTCACTTGTGGATTTGAACTGGAGTACAGCGCACAACATTCATCCGAGGGGTATCGAGTATCATGGCTGTTTCAAATCATTGCAGTGCGGTGCATTGACCGGAGAGGATATTCAAAGGCCCCTCGGGCAAATGGTAATGAGGAAGAGTAAAGGTACAATTAATTTACTCGGGGCATACAAAGAATGATATGTTTCATATGCACAAATCATTGTTTGAGTCATTCTTATATCTTCGCCGTGATTTCTACCATAACTGAAGATTATCAATTGATCTTCCGAGTGTCTTTCTTTGTAGAAAAATAAGTATGCATGGCCCTAGATTGAGTATTTGCGAGCTCAATTGCAGCAAAATCGTGAAACAACACAATAACATAAAATATAATATACACGCCGGCCGCCCCATTGTTTGGTGAATGGCACCTGCAGAGTACTCGAACTCGAAGAGATACGAAACCAAATAACACAGAAGCCAATGCTGCGGGCAGAAGTGTACGCGTGTGCTTTGCGCGCGACTTAAAGTCGTCAAGAGGAAAGTGTGTAGAGTCGCATCCTGCAGCCGTCTGCTCATAACGTACAACCTAAATGCATCTGCCTACACATTCAAAAATTAATTGATAATTATTTGGTGAGCAAACGTCTAACATTGTTTTTTGAACGACTCACAAGCAGAAGCATTTATACTTTTGAAAGGAGTGTGTATGAATGTAAACCATTGCCTGGAGCAACACTGAGATATAATGGAAATCATTCATGTTATCTCTGTGGAAGACTACGTCTTTCACCATTTTCTTGCTCTACATCTTTATTTTACGATTATTTTCATAAACGCATGTCTTTTACCTTTTTCTTGCTCCACATCTTTATTATGCAATTATTTTCATAAAGCATCTTCACAACTTCAAAAAATTATTTAGAATTAGCAGATGCAGTACCACATGTAAAATCTCAATAATTAACGCTTATCTCAATAGAGCTTCTTGCATTCATTGAAGTGCGTTAGAAGTTATTCTTGAGAAAACATCTCTGGACTGCACCCAACACTCCCGGTGTAGTATGCCTCGCTTCGCATCCATCTTGGCAACCTTCGTGTGCGCTCTTTATCATGTCGCGCACGGCTATTGTCCGAACGGCTGTTCAGGGCATGGTTCATGCTCTGCGAACGATAAATGCGCTTGTTACCATCGTCCGAACGGTGAACCTGCTTGGACTGAGAACGATTGCTCCTCACGCACATGCCCCAAGTAAGTTCAATGTGTTGATTGTGAAGTTTACGGATTGCTTCATCGCCTGCGGCTGAGTTGCGAAAAAGATTTTGCCTCTTGTTACCATATTTCACCGCTTTATGACTACAGGGCACCTGCCTGGGTCGCTGCGGCGACAGGAGCCAACGAGGCACATCCGGAGACAGAGTGCTCGAACAAGGGTACGTGTAATCGTAAGACTGGCGAGTGCAACTGTTTCGGAAATTACGAAGGCATTGCTTGTGAGCGCACCTCATGTCCGAATGATTGTTCCGGCCGTGGTGTATGTTACACGGAGAAGCAACTTGCCTCTGAGGCTGGCAAGACGTACGTCACCCCCTGGGATGCCTTAAAAAGTGCTGGATGTGTTTGCGACAAGGGCTACCGTGGTCCAGATTGCTCACTCGAAGAATGTCCGTCTGGCCCAGATATTCTCATGGGCGATGGTAACGAGAAGGGGCGGGACTGCTCGGGCCGTGGTATTTGTGACTATTCAGCAGGTCTTTGCCAATGCTTCACAGGCTATTTCGGTACCAAGTGCCAGCACCAGACCATTCTAGGTTAATCCATTCAATCGAGAATGTAAAAAAAAACTCAAAAACTACATGCTATGTCAAGAAGCAAACAAGGATTATCAAATTTCAAACACTACAAATACCAAGAACATCCTGCTTTCTTCGAAGTGCATCACGATAGGTACCTGGTACCTGGTGTCCGTGATTTTCTTTCAAAATCTTGAACTGTTATCTTAATCCAAACTATTCTGCCCGTGTTGTATCATTCGAATAGCAATAAAGGGCTGCGAAGGGGAATGCGAATTTCTTTGATATAGTCAAACTGTGTATGCGTGTTGGCAATTACAGGTTACATATAATGCAATGATATCATATAAATTCTATAAAGATGGAATTCAAACATAATTTTTGCCAATATGGAGCACCTGCGAGCATGAATCCTGATCACGATATCATTTTTAGTTTACGGGAAGATCAAATATCGAATTAAGAACAAAAGACAAGGCAAGGAGAAAGTACACGGAGATTCCATTTACATTTGCGGTGTTTAATTGCGCCGTGGATTAGGCATCAGGGCCATCAGGCCATCGCCAATGGGCACCGGGCACCAGGAAGGTTATTAATTTTTAAGCAATTTGAATCTTTGGCCACCGGAGCCGGACTTAGCCACGATCCACCTATATTTCACCTTCATGAAGATAGTTGTTATACTAGTGGATGGTATGGGTGTGCAGCAATTGATCAGGGAGGATCTGATTGGCATCTACAGGAGTAAGTATTTGCAGTTGCAAGAAGGCCATACAACACAAAGATTAAAAAAACTGTTGTATATTTTTGTTGCTTTTCCCTCTTCATTTTAAATTGATATGTCTAGAACCGATTTTTTTTTACAGCAAATCGCCGTCCTTCTTCGACCTCGACGGAGGGCTTTCATCATCAGCGTCTTCGTCCTCCTTTGAGCCCTCGCCTCCTTCTGCCCCTTCCACTGACGCCTCGTCTGTTGCACCCTCTTCTCCCTCTTCCTCGTCCTGTAAAGCACGGATAAATGAAAGTACCTTATTCGAAAACGATGCACTCCTCAAAGTATAAACACTGAGTGCACGCAATGAATGCCCAAAATAGTGTTGTTGAGAACATGTAAAAACATCAATAGCTAGCCAGCACTGCGGGCACCAGTACTGAAATATCCTGTTGAGTACCTCGGCTGCAGTGGCGTCAGGAGCAATGTACTCGCCGTAAAGAGCAATATCGTCTTCCATCACACTGTTGTCCTGGCTGTAGGACAACAATGAAAATCCACACACATGTACGGAGAATAACGAGTTAAGTCGAAGGTGCAGCTAGTACGGACAAGAAAAATGGTTAAAAGACAGTGATTCGGAAGATTGGACCAGACAACACCGTCGATAGATATTTTATCCCGACGCCACGCACAATCACGGCCACAATCGTTGAGCCACTTACTATTCCGAGTACTTGATCAACACTTTGGCCACTTGCACGCTGACAACGACCAGGACCGGGGTAAACATGGCAAATTTCACCATTTTGTCCCTCACAGCCATCTGCTGCTTGTACTGTCATTAAAATGAGACGACGAAAAAAGAAATTTAGGAGAGCTATTAGCTGGAGAAACAGAAATCTATACAGGATAATTCCCTTATAATAAAGACAAGTGAGAATGGAGCAAGCAATGAATGAATAAGCGCGGGCTTTGACTTCATGTAGCAATTTCTAGTCTTCAAAGCACTTCCCCCAAGCACAAGTGGACTTCAAGGCGATACACGGAGAGATGCCTTCAAGCCTAAGCAACACGTACCACCCACGCCTCATGTTGCCGTGCAATCTTCTCTTGAATGGGGAGACCTGGCGTGATGGGAAGTGGAGCGTCCATAGCATGGGCCGGCATTGGGGCAGAGGCAGCGAAGGCAAAGACACAGCCAGCAAGGAAGGTGCAAGTGCGAGCCCTCAACCGATGCTGCCGCGCAAAGGCCGCTAACGCAGACTGCACGAGTGATAAGCGCTTCATCAATTGAGTGGCAGCAGCTGTTTTTGCTCGTCGCAGAACACGCACGAAAGATCTTCCACCGCTGGGAGGCTGCAGTGCTGCCGAGTTCGAGTTCGCAGCTAGCAGCCGCACACTCGACAACGAAGGTGTGCTAGTCGCTACCGATAATGGCAACGATTTCGGAGAAGCCTCAGGCTTGACCTAGACGTCACAGAATAGATTGAGACTCTGAATTAAACTTGAACCAGTTCAAAGTTTCGAAACACGAAGCATCTGTGTTCTTTCATTTGTAGAAAACCAGCTAACATGAAGAGATGCTCGAACTTACTTGAACAAGGCGCGGGCGATGGGTAGCTGGTGCAAACCCGAATGCGTTTCCTACGAGCTGCCCCACTAGAAGTGCAACATAGAGCTTCATGCTTGTCTAGGCTAATGTGCTAGTGTCCTTCAGCGAGTCCGTTTCTTTAATGCGCGTATGAGTTGAAGCCGGGGAGTATACTGAACTGCTTGAAGCTCAACAAAAACAACAAGCACAAAACTCGCAGCAAGGAATTGACACCATCCCTGTACGGGATTGGATTTATTTCTTGTTGTCCTCTTCAAAAGCTCAAAACTCCTAACTCCTAGAAATTTAGATATTAACTCTTAACTCAGTCGGATATCATAGAGCCAAGAGAATTGATATCCCTTAGCACCATCATCCGATTAGCGGGAAATTTTGTCCTTGCTGAACTCGAACTCGAACTAATACAAACCCAAATGACACAGAAGCCAATGCTGCGGGCAGAAGTGTACGCGCGTGCGTTGCGCGCAAGTCGAAATCGTAAAGAGGATAGTGTGCAGAGGGCAGGAAGCATAATACTTCCACCCCCCTCTAAAGTGGAAACTGTTCGTGAAATAATTTTGAAACCGGACTTGCTGATTGCCCCATATTGCTTGGCTTCTTAGCTTGGTTAGCGGCGGGATATGCGGTTCTACTTCCTATTTGTTTGTTGAATGCGGAACACCTCAATTCCTGCTTTAGTCCCCATATATTTCCTAATCGGGTTTCTCCCCAACCACAACGAAGTGGCCCGCCAGGAATATCAGCTGGACTCTAAGATGGCCTTAGCCCGCCCAGTTGTTGTCTGTCCACACGACGGAAATAATTGACTCGGACAGGCAAAGGCGCCTGGCTTCAGAAGGAAGGTGCGATGGTGCTGACATTTCTGAGCTCCTGATCAAAGAAAACTGAAAGCTCACCAACGCAACCAGTTATATGTGCCTTGGTGCGCTTGAGAGCTCCGTTCCAGCATCATTCTCACTCTTTACTTGGGCCCAGTAGCGCCGCCATGAGCTTCATGAGCGTAGGCCGCCTCGGGGTCAAAAATGCCAATCATCAGCATGATGTTGAAGATGAGGCAAATGCAGACGCAGCCCACGAAAGTGGAGAAGTACGGCATGTTAGCCTTCCCGATGCCGGTGCCCTGGGCATATAAAGCATTGGCAGTTGTGGGTATGAGAGAGAGAAAAAACCGTACTGCACGTAAACACTGAAGAAGCAAGGCAATATACTTCAAGTCATGGACAATCAGCCTCGTCAGACTTGTTCTGGAGGAGTCATCAATACGTAGGTTCGTGCTGTTTGGTGGTGTTTCTTTGCAATTGGGGAGTATAATCTGATCTAATCCACCACTCATCTTCCCCTCTCCCATCTTTGCATCCCTAGCTTCAAGCTTACCGTCCACGGGCAGGTGTGGTCGAATTCTTCGATCACGAGGCCGCAGTCGCGGTCGTAAGTAGACCTTGGAGGTCGGTAGGTTTGTGCCTGATCCGACCATCGCCAGCCCGTCTAAGGAGGAAAAGCAAGCACAAACATGTTAGGGCACATGCTTTGGGTGCCTTGAATAAAGCACGAGTCGCCTGCTCAAATTCACGAAATATATCCGCGATTTGCATTTCTCTGCGGAAGCTTCTGTGTGCATTTATATTGGTCTCTTCGTCATTTACCGAGTTGGAGGGCGGTGCTTCTCTGTGCCGTCGCACGATCCCAGGGTTGGTGCAGCCAGTCAGTCCCAGGGACACGAGCAGCGTCAGGGTGCATATTAACCATAGAACCACTGCCCAGGCGGGGCACGCGGGCAGGAAAAAGATGGCCTGGGCAGGAAGACCAGCAACAGGAAGCGTAAGTTGAGCGTTCGATGGTTGTGTGCGTCAAGAAGTGATGAAACATATTTGAAGTATAAGAACAACGAAACAAAATAAATCATGAAAATTTCATCAGAAAACGTCAGGAGTATCACGTGGCAAAAACATACAGGAGGATATCAAGATGGACTGTCTTTGCAAAAGAAAAGAATTAAAAGCAGAGGCTGTGGCCACTATACCGAGAAGATAGACACTCCGAGGATGAGAGGATATGTGATTCCGAGCAAGCACGGCCAGAAAGGGCCGAGCATGCATAATATTTCCGTAGGTTTTCCCGACCGTTTCTTGGACAACAGCACCGGCATGTTCCCCACACGATCGGCCTGGAAGCATGACACAAAGAAATAAGTAAATGAAGAAGAGCAGCAGCAGCACTGGAGCCCGATCGAAACATCTCAACACTTTCGATACCATGAGTCTGGGAGCACGAAGACTCCTCAAAAACACACAAAACACATCAACGAGGACCCTTTGCACTTGAGAGCAAAACGACGAGGTCACATGACGCATCAACAAACATAGTGCCCACATCACTGCGCCAAAAAGAGTGTAAACTCAATTATGAATATGTATCATTTTGTTTCAAGGACCTTGAGGCAGGCGCCGCAAATGCAGGCCGTCAAATGGTTGCAGCCTGTGGTTGGGTCTTCATCGTCTACGGACAAACACACGGACTCGCAAATAGAATCGCCTTTGAACTCCGCCGCCCAAGTCTTGGCTGCACTTAAGGGCACTGCAAATTCATCGTTCAAGTAAATCGCGTCGGAGCCTCCTTCCATCTCAAATGCTTTCCCGCCGTTGGAGGAAGAATCGTCATCCGAGTCATCTGGCGAGGCCTCGTGCAGGTCTAGAAATTGTTCAGTATAGAGTACATTACATACATGATATTCTGTATGATTTATCATCACATACACGCAACAAAATACTTAAGAGTTCTATTCAATCCACAATGTACATAGCCCACGGTAATTTCATCTCACCAATCCTAGCAGACTTCTGAAGACTATCGTGCGGAATGAGGCCGTCCTTATCGGAGCCAGCTTCAATATCGCCGTCAGAGTCAGAGTTCTGCGACCAGAGATTAAATTGATATTAATGGCAAACTAATGAAGAGTAGCGAAAGCAATAATCCAACGTTGTGCTTCAAAAATGTCTCGCGAGAAGTCTAGCTTGAGATGTTTTTATGCATCTTTTGCCTCATTAAAATGCGCATCCGTTACCAAAGAGACTGCTTCACTCTCGTCGGCGGCTAGAGACGACGCCGTGCTCATCATCTTTTTCCGATGCATTCACAAGCAAGGGGCCTGTGTTGGCCTCCTATTGCTTGCCTTTCCTCTCGATGAATCCTATCGTCCACCTCCTCCCTCCCCCTCCCTCCCACTTTTTTACTTTTTTTCATGTGCGCCAATCCAAAATATTGCCGTACGTGTACCAAATTAGAGCTCCACACCAGCTCGCAAAAGCAACAGGGAAAAACCGAAGGACAGAGGAAAACGGGATAGAATCAATATCTTTGCTGGAGAACCGGTCATGCCCAGTCGATAAGAGGCCTAGAGTGCCATCAAAGCTTTAGAGTTCTGTGTAACTATGCGCGAGATGCAATTTTTTCGTTGTTGCATCAGCTTTTTAGCCATTCACACTGCGCATGCTCTAGTTCTCGATGGGCACAATGGACAGGTTTGTTGACACCTTCTCACCCGAATCTCACGTGACAATGAGCGGAATTTGCTTGGGACTGGATTAGAGAGCGCACGCTGATGAAATACCAGCTATTGAAAGGCTACAACCATCAGCACTTTCAGTCTATTAAATTGTGAACTAGGCTCACCTTGACGAAACAGAACTTTCCAATGGCGTAATTCCTTACAAACCGACTGCCCACGACGGCTTTTCAACTTCAGGTGTTCGAGCACGTTCCAGCAGCCTTTGGCTTCGGGCGTGATTCTCAAGCACCAACGACGCTCGTGTCACAGCCTCTTATATCCGTCTCTCCACTCAATGGCTGTGCATTTGAGGGGAAGCCCTTGCAATTGTCTCCAGGTATCGCCTGCTGAATTCTCCCTGTCTACACTGATGATCAAAGATGAATGAAATTTGCCCACCCTTCTACTCTGCGCTCTACTGCATATTCCTCCTCAAACCCATGGGCATACACCACAACCGGTGCGCCTTTTGCCTCTATCGTCTTCACGCTTCCCTCCCTCTAAAAAACAAAAACAGGATCCATTCTGCTTCTTCAGCGCGGAGGTTGCAACTTCACTGAAAAGATTGCGTGGGCACAGCACATGAACGCGGTGAGATGCACACAGTATGCCCTTTTTCGCCTATAGTTCTATTCTCCCTACCTTCCCAGGCGCACAATTGCCGGCTTTTTGTCTTCTTCACCTCATTTGTGTGTCTGCACAATCTATGTGTTTTTTTGAAATCTACTCGCCATAGTCGGGCGTGATTGTGTACGATGATCAACCTCGAGGCGGGCAGCGGTGGGGAGTGATCATGACCGCGGACAACACCATCGCCGTCCAACATATCGACATCCCGTCGGTAGGCGTTTCTTCTCGGCCTCTCTGTATTAACCCTTATGAGACGTTGTACTCGTTCACCACGAATCACGACCTTCTGACCTCTCCACCAATCCCCCCCCCCCCGGTATAGCTGTTCTGACGAGTTTTTTCAACCTATTCTTGTGTATGCTTGTGATGACGCACGAATGTTACATCACAATTTTAGATTTTCGTGGCCTACGAGACCGGCTTGTTCCTTTTGAAAGAGCTCGGAAGCGCAGTCACGGAAAGCAAGCACCATGACGACAAAAACGAGATTCCTGATCGTAACGAGACCGTTCTTTCAGTTGGCAATAGCAATCACAGTGCTCACAATCAGGCCTTTTTGCCATCACCGAGTAAAGGATCGTTAGATATGGTTACATGTAGCGGTGGCAGCAGCGTCTCCTCCACTTCTCCTTCTTCGAGCACATGTAAGAGCAGTGCAGAGGTTGCAACGGAAACGGCGGTGTTTGTAACCGTAAACGCGACGGGAAACGTGCTCCTGCGACCTCTGCCTGTTGGCCCGGTAAATAACATGACTTGTGAAATGTAAACAAGAGCAGCTCATTTACTGTATTGTGAACTATTTACGACCAGCACCTCTACTTTGGCATTCCTAAGTATTGGAGTGTTGCTGTTTCCATATGGCCGTTTCTCTGTTACGTTGAGCGTTCCCCTCATCTCTTAGCACTTGACCCGTTCCTGCTCTCTGCGCCTCTCTTCTCTCTCTTGTAGGCCGAAACTTTGGCGGTCTACGTGGCTGCGACCTTGTTCCTGTTGATGGCCTCAATTGCGCTCTGGGTGGGAGTCGCCTTGTCGCTTCGAATGTTCCGCGCGAGCCAGCGGGTGCGATAAGAGGGAGCAGAGGACTACGAACAAGAGTGTACTGATTCTCTGCACTGCCTTTGTCATCGCTTGGGGCTCGCTTCAATTAATCCCTGAATTATTCCAGTAGCAGAGAATATCCGCCCTTTATCCTAATTTTAAAGTTCCTGTCTGCTGCTGTCTCCTCGCTCACTGCCAACAGGTGCGGGCGATTTATCTCCTTAAAACCCGCATTTTTCAACCACATGTGCCTCCTTCTTCTACCACTGCTAAGACGGCAAGCGGCAACCAGGCAAACGGAGATGGGAGCCCATTGTGCGAATGGCGAGATGCCTCTACCAGCTGTGCGATCTGTTTAGAAGACTACGCCAAGGGCGACCTCCAGCGCATCTTGCCCTGTTTCCACTGCTTCCACGGTAAGACTTGTGGCTTTCTAAGGAATAATCACTGATATTGGCGAGTGTGAGAGTACGATAAAGCATGCTCTTACTTCTCACGTATTTGCACCTATTCTCTTGGTGTCTTCGCTTTGTTTTGACATCTCCCACCTCTGCTCCTGTTACCCCTTTCTTTGATGTCCAGACGCCTGCATTGTTCCGTGGCTGAAGGAGCGATCCGTCGAATGTCCCCTCTGTAAGCAGCCAGTAGCTGGGTTGGCTGAGTCATTATCATCATCTGGGGCCGGCGACAATGAGGAGGGCGCATGGGAGTATTTATCTAATACCACAAGTGAACCTGTGTCTCGAGCGTCGAATAATGAGAATAGCAACACCACGAGAAGCGAGGACGATAGCCTGATGGGTGGAGATAGAGCAAGCGGCGGCACTCGGGCTACCTCGAGAGGTCAGGCAGGAGTTATTGCAGCGCAGGAGGCAGAGGCAGCAGCACCAGTAGTGGCAGCAAACCATAACGGTTCTCCCTCAAATCCTACAGGTGACTTCGTTGATCCGTTAACTCTGCACGGGGTTTACGGTGAGCCGATTACTCTAACGGCCAATCACCGACCTCAAGCTTCTAGGAGGAGACTGCCCCCCTCGGCTGAGCCATCTACTAACGTCTTTGTGAATGCTGAAGAGACTATAGCGATATCGTTGGATAGCAGCAGGAGCTCACACATGCCACCACAAGCACCCGAAGGAACTGAGCAGCAGCAACGAAGGCACTTTGATCATCGAGATGATATCGGCACAAGCACAAGGAGGCGCAGTTTGAGAAGGCGGTTTTTAAGCCGGGAGCCTCTCGAGAGCAGCGAATGGGACCAGCACTGGAGTTCGAGTCTTGTTGCTTTCGCCGACTTATGCGTTGAAGATCACTTCAAGCTTTGCGCTTTCGTGACACTAGTGGCGGTAAGGGTGTATGGCATGCACCTCTTATTGATAAGAACTTTTGATGGAGGCACGGAATTTCATTGATCTGTTTCCGTGTTTGTTGTGCAATCTTCACGTCTCAGAAGCCTGTCTTTTTTCTCTTTCAATCGTAAATGGCACACTTGATATATTTCGTGATCATCTTTCATCGACTGCTTAAATGATCCCTCTAGGTGACAAGCTTGGCGCTACTGGCTTTTCTTGCCTTCAACTGCCTCGGAGAAGGACCTTACAACAACCCACTGTTGAACGAAGGGTTGTGGCGACCTAGCCCGCTTTTTCGAACTGTGCCATAAGGGCTCAAATTGATGAAGCTTCCTTAGGATGGTTGTGCTACTTCCTCACGTGATCAGCTTTGAAATGTTGGAGTGTAGACTCATGGAAACCCATGCAGGAATACCTCACTTGTTTCGTTGAAAGGAAGAGCACACGCCGATGCTGCCCTATTTCACTTACTGAAAGCCGCAGTGTGGACTGCAGACGTCAATACCCAATTGATGGGGCTGGTTGTAACTCTCTTGTTCCTCTACTCTAATGCTAATGCGCAATAAACTCGAAAGGTATCCTTTTTTTTAGGCAGGCCCCGAAAGGCCGGAATAAGTAGAGGCTAAAAGCTAACAGCTAACAGTTATTTCTCGAACTGCGGAACTGCGTTTTTGTATGCTCTCGTACTCTCGTTGAAAAAAAAAGGGTAAAGAATTGGCCAATAACTGGCCACTGCAATTCGCAATCGCAATCCGCAATGCGCAATCCTCCATCCTTATCATCCTTACCCTTAGCCTTGCGTCCATTCCTATATATGGGTTTTGAGAACGCAATGAAATAAAAGATAAAACTGCGATCTGGCGACCAGTAGTTATCTGTTATCTGGTGACAAGTAGCAATATCAAGTGAGCCTGGCCGCCTGGGGGGGCCGGGGGGCCTGATTCGGATTTCGGAATTCGGAATTCGCATTTAGAGTATTCTGATTAGTGATTAGTTAATCGTCAGGAAGGGACACCCCCTCCAGGTCACTTCGGTTGCCTTCGCAATTGCTTTCGCCTTTTCTTCTATGAACATAGCTTCATTCGGAGGCCGATGGTTCTGTGCGCGTTCTGATTGTGATTTGTGCCGCTGAATTCAGTCAGCCCGCTTGCCACTTGCGGCTGGCCACCTATCTCTCACTTCCCTCCTTTTAGAATAAAAAAATCGTTTTTTTTTTCCCCTATATCGCATTGCTGGCTTTACCTCTTCTTCTAGTCGCCTAGCGCGCCCCGCCGCGGCGGCCTCTGGGTTTCGGTTTCCCTTCGTCTTCGCCATTGGTCGAGGAGTCAGGCATAGCGGCTACCGGAGGAGGCGAAGTGGTTGAAGAAGTAACGGCCTTGACTGCGCGGCCTCGTTTCTGAGGAGAAGGCGCCTTTTCGCTCTCTTGCTCTTCTGTTGGCAGTCCTTCATTCACAGCTACAGCTGCTTTCCGCTTGGTATTGCCTCGGCCGCGGCCTTTCGCTGGGGCCGGCTCTTCCTCTTCCTCCTCTTGTTGAGGCTCAGCAGTTGCAGCGTTGTTGGTGGACGAAGCAAAGGACGTGAGCGCGGCGAGCGCATCGGCTGCGTTGGCCTCCTCTTCTTCATCGTTAACGGGATTATTGCTGGGGCTGCTATCGTCGTCTTCGTCGTCGTACCTGCGGGATAACGAAGTAATAACAAATTCCCGATTTCTATCAAAAAGTCAAGTGGAGAAAGTGCAGAAAAAGACATTGAATACGATTGTCCCATGCGCAGTCTTCTTGTAGAAAGAATGCTCACCGGTTATCCTCTTCTTCATCGTCGTCGCCTTCTTCGCCGTCTTCACCTCGTTCGGCGGTTAAATCTTCCGAGGAAGGTCGAAAGACCCTGCAAGAATACGACAAAAGCACACGGAAAATGAGAGAAACTCATGCTACATTGGGGCACGCCAAACAGATTTTCTGGTTGGTGTGATTTTATTCTCCAACACTCACCCTAGAATGGCGGCCGCAGCTGCGTTGGCATGTGCCGAGGCCGCCGCGGCGGCTTCAGCCATGGTGTGCACTCCAAAGCCTGCACTGAGACCCGAGGAGCCTCCAGGAGTCATGGCGTTGTGCGCTTGCGCGGATGGCGACATGCCCCCCATCCAACCAGCCCCTCGCACCGCCTGCGCCGCCTCGGCCTCGTCTTCTTCCTCTTCGTCCTCGTCTTCGTCTTCCTGCAAGGCGGTCTCCGTGGCCTTTCCACTCGAGACTCGGCCTTCCCTTCCCCCACTGCCCTCCTTCTCCACCCCAGCTCCAGCTCCAGTGCCAGTGCCACCCCCTAAGAGCGCTGCGCACTCCGGGTAAGCTTTCCGGAGCCTTGCGCACTTGAGCTGCATGGTAGCGGTGGTGGCGTTGAGGGAGGCCGACTCTTGGCCCGTAGTTTTAAGGTGCTCGAGCAGGGCCATGTGCTCGAGGGCGCTGGACCGCAACTGAGACCGCAAATCCTTGGTTTCCTCCTGTTGGAAATGACAATCAAGAAGGGAAAAGAGGAAATGAAGCAGGCGAAGCTACACACACAAACACGCATCCTATACTTCATTCATAACCTTCATTACCTCCAAGGCCGCCAAACTGCGCTCTTCTTCCAACACCATCGCCATCGTGGCGTGGCCTAACCCCTGCTCACAGACCTACAGAATAGAATAAACAGAGGGCGCGCTCAGAGTACGCATATCAAGGGGGGTCATATAAGATGATGAATCCACCAGTACCTGAATTGGCTCTGAACCATCTGCGGCCACCACTGCTGCTGCTGGTGGTGCTGCTGTCTCAATCGCACTCTTCGCCGCCGCTGCAGCACTGTTCTTGGCCCCTTTCGCTTTGGGCTTCACAACCGCACTTGTGGTTTTCACCACGAATTTAGGGTCCATCGAGGAGGAGCCCAAGCACTCGCGCAACGCCGCTACTGGGTCCGAAGCTGAGAGCACCGCCTGACAAGGTGAGAGAGATAAAAGGCGAGCAAATACAGCAAGAGTTGAGACAATATTTCGACACAATCAACTAGGGAACGCATCGTTTTTTCATCTTGTCACATTTACCTGAATGACGGTTGCTGGCAAAAGAGTGTGCGCTCGGTTGATGACACGCGTGCTGCTTGCTCCGTTGGCTTCGCCCTTCGTGCTGCCTCCTTCACTTTTGGCCTCCTCCGGAGCCGACAGAGCCGCGAGCATCTCCTCCAAACTGAAGAACAGCACAAGAGGAAAAGATAATAAGAAGAGAAAGAAAATGCAGACGGAGGCATGAGAAATTTATCCAGTGCAGGAATGCAACTGAAGGAAGAAATAAAATGAGAAAGCAACTGTTGCTCATTTCATGCCTCAAACCACGAACTACCTGTCCGGGGCGTTCTCGAGGGGCATGCACGGCTCGGGTGACACCACGTCATTCCAAGGCAGCGACGACCACAGCTTCGCTAGATGGGGACCAGGGCCTTCATTGTTGCCATCGTTATTCTGCGGAGCAGCACCACTCGACTGTTGGGCGGCTTCCAACAGCGACGACTGCATGAGGAAAGCCGGCACTCGCTCCAGCGGCCCAATGCAGCCTAGTTTAGCCAGGAGCATGGCCTCCAGGCTGCTGCTACTAGTGGTAGTGTCAGCAACGCTGTCTTTCGTCTCATCACTCGACTCTATTCCGAGTTTCGCCCGAAGAGCTTCTTCTTTGCGAGTCTCCAGCGCCAGTGCCGAGGACATCTTGTCGAGCGCCGTGAGAATCTCCTTCACAGCCTGCGTCTCCACATCGCTCTGGTTGTTGTGGTGGCTTTTGCTGCGCCCTTTCTTGAGCACTTGATCCGCGCCCCACTCCCCACCGCTCTCCTTGAGGGCCAGCGCGATGAGACCTTGCGTCCACACCTCAGCCTCGTCCTTGTCGTGGACCAGCGCGGCCACGTGATTGGTGAAGGAGTCCGACACCAAATGGTAGTGCGCGTCTACCTCACTCCGCTCGTGGTGAGTGGCAGTCAACACTTCCCGCCGCGCCGCCACCTACACGACACATGAAATGAAAGCAGCAACCTCGTATATCACGCATACAATAGACAAGAAAAGCGAGAGCGGAGGAGGGAGATCACACGCATGACCATAGTGGTAGTACATTACCTGCGAGCGCAGGGCCGCGAGGTCTTGTTCGATGAGGGACGGATCTGCGTCCCAGCGCGCGTAGCGCTTGCGCTTGGCCATGGCTTGCGTGTCGGGGAGCACTTGCGGCGGGAAGGTGTCGGTCGCAAGGGGGGGAATGCCGGTGGGGCTGCGCAGAGACAACGAGGAGTCACCGTACTCGTCGCTGAAGAGACCATTTAGAAGGTTTATAACGAAACATAATGCACACACAACAAAAGAAAGTGAGTAAGGCAAGTGAGACTCGGAAATGCAGCACACATTCGCAATTGACGCAATCTTTCGTTAGAGAGGGAAATGGTCCACGATAGGAGGAAAGGGCGCAATCGTATCTGGAAGCGCAATCTTGCGCTCAGAACGAGAGAAACGCGGAATTAGAAAAAGAAAAAGAAGGAACGCTTCAGAAGCTAACCAACACACATACCTCGGTACTGGACGGCGCGCAAAAACGAGGTCTCGCTCCATTTCGCGCAGGTCTTTTTTCACTTCTTGTTTCATTAAACTCATGATTTCTGCGCGCACATACAACAGATTCATCAAGCAAAGAGTCCCCGCAACAACAACACATGGGAGGAACGCATAAGCAAGCACAGAAAAGGGCAAGCATGTGAGGCCAATAATCTTTAAAGACGACGAAGCAGGAAGTTGTGTTCCAGAAACAAGGCATATGTCCTCCGCATCAAGTTGTACTGCACGAAATGTGTTCAAGGGGGGTGGAAGGAAGGGAGTTCAAAGTACCAGGAAAATGTCTGGGGTCTGGCAGGTTCCGCATGACATTGCGCCGCTCGTCCACAGTGGCCACCTTGCTTGCTGACGCAGGTGCTGATGACATGGCCCATTTCTCTTCCTCTGGCCGCCGCGCCACAACTTCGCGCCGACTCCTCTTCACAGCAGGTGCAGCAGCGCTCATCGTAGAACCTTGGTCTCACAGAGCTTCACCGAATCGACAAGTTGGAAAATCACGTCGCTCGCAGCACGAACTCGAGAGCGTAATGTGCAAACGTGAAAGAGTCTCCGATGGATGTGTCCTCCTTCGCGACGTTGATACAAACACAGCAAACACCGCGTATGAATGACAAGATGACCAAGTCGCATCAAATTAGAATCAATTTACGAAAAAATGAAACTACTGACCCTGGGCTGACCCCTCTCCGTAAATTTTACCCCAAAATACGACCGACGCTTCACCACTCGCTCGACAGATCACAAACTTCTTTACCATCAACTCTAACCACGTGAGTCCCTACCATGACGCTTTCACAGCGTGCTGCGCCCAGGGACCATACGCGCATTTGCACTTCTTTCATCTTCATGACGTCCTTATAGTCTTTTATTACGCTTCCTTCTTTAATAGCGATCTCCAACCCTACTTTCTTAGACCAATGACACTCATGCATCTCTAACCCTGCTCCTCCTTTTTGTACTTCAGACCCACACCCTTTCAGCACCATGATGATCCCAAAGAAAAACAAGATTTTGGTGTACTCCTACCTCTTCAAAGAGGGTGTGCTGGTGGCGCCTAAGGACTACTACAAAGCCAAGCACGATGACATTGATGTGCCCAACGCGCAGGTCACTTCGCTCATGAAGTCCCTCGTGAGCCGCAACCTGGCGACCGTCACCTTCAACTGGCAGTGGTACTACTGGTACCTCAACGACGAGGGTGTCGAGTACATGCGCAAGTACCTCAACTTGCCCGAGGAATACGTGCCCAACACCCACAAGGCCAAGGCCGGCGCTGTGGCAGCCCGGGTCGGCCCTGAGCGTGGCGACAAGCCCGAGGGCGAGCGCGCGGGCGGCCGCGGCGGCGGATTCGGCGGCGAGTACCGCACCGAGCGGCCTGCTCCTGGCGGCGGCCGTGGCGGCGGCGGCTTCTAAACAGAAGCCTGCTATGGTATGTTAGATGTAGTTACACCCCCAAGGCACAGTGAGTCTCGGATGGAAAATGGACTGGCGAAGTCGCTCACGAAACGCGAACAGCGGTAAACTTACACTTGGAGAAGGCATTCCAGTGGCTTGTTTGTCGTTGGCCCCCGGCCGCATGTGAGGTTCCTGTGCGTTCTAAGCTCTTACAAATAATTCGAAGTAACAGAAATACAGAACCTATTTTCTACTTTTATCTTTTAAAAATTAAAAGTTGAAGGGCAACGGCAACGAAATGCGCGGTGAATAGAACCAATTCCGGTCAATACACAACGCCACAAGGTGATGTTATACGTTTACATTAGCATGGAATAGGAATAGGCATGTAGATCATATAGCATGTAGGATATAGGTAAGAGGTAGTAAGTAGTAAGTGGTATGTAGTATTAATGATGAATAATTAATAATTAAAACCAAATATTTTTTTAAAAGGACTATCGGCTTTCCGTTTTTGAGACAGGCCCCGAAGGGCCGGAATTAGCCGTTTTTCCCTCCCGTGTTCCGTGTGCTTAGATAAATCTTCAGCGAAGTGCCAATTCTTTTCTCTAGTTCCGAGTTCCGAGGGTTATACAAGGGCCATGCGACGGCCATGCGCCACACGTGCACGATGCTAGAGCACCCCATTCCAAATGGATGCTCCCAGTCGCCTCAGGCTGCCCCTCTCAAAGGCTCATGTCCCTTCTTCTTGTCATTGCCACTGGTTTCGTTGTTTTTTTGTTCGGCACTTATCTCGAGCAGCGTTCCATTTACACCACCGTTGGTTGAAGGTCAGTGTGAAGGAAGTCGTACTCTGCGAGGAAACCTCCAATGGGCTCTCCTGAAAATACACACATGCACGGGAATGAAAGGGTAGAGATGCCTGGAGTCACGTAACAGACATTAACACAGCACAAGGCAGACATCAGAACGACAGCAAAGAGGCGCGGTCTTCATTCTGTGGGGTGTACCGTTTTGGTTGGATCCGTTGGCGCCACACGCGACGAGAATCTTGCCGCGGCGCTCGAGGTCCAGTGAGAGCTTGTTCACGCGCACTTCGCCTCCGAGCACCGACCTGTAATCACAAACAAAGGAAGAAGAGGAAGTTTAGAGTGGCAAATAATACTCTTGTACGATTCAGTGACAGAAATGAAACAAGTTGAACAGAAGCTCAAAGTCAACAGTGGATGAGTGAAGTGTTCAGTGACATGAGAGACGTTACCATTCGGCAACCGTCGACGCCTGAGCAGCAGCAGCTGGAGGAGCATTCATTGTTGTTGTTCCTTGCGCTGAGTCCTGGTTGGTGCCATCTTCCGCCGCTTCTTCTTTTGGCTTTTCAAACACTGCGAGCTCAGGCAAAAGGCCGCAAAACGACGCCACACGAGGGGTAGTGGTGGTGGTGCTCTTTTTCACGGGGAACAGCAGGAGAGGCGACGGTCGCCGCTGAGCCTGATCGTGGTGGTTGTGCACGCTGCGCTGAAGCTTGAAGACCGCCATGCGAACCTGACAGGATTAAGAGAATGGGGAGCGAATGAAAAAAACAAGAAGAACAAAAGCTACCAGGAACACCTAGAACCAA
>Ga0307931_1000614_pt1 | contig 22889 bp, 21 predicted proteins | sample OrgLakmetageno47_FD_201816 | JGI IMG/M metagenome (GOLD analysis project Ga0307931, IMG submission 201816) | Saline water microbial communities from Organic Lake, Antarctica - #47 | ecosystem: Environmental > Aquatic > Non-marine Saline and Alkaline > Saline | place: Antarctica: Organic Lake...
ATCCACTACTCTCGTAGGAATAATTCAGGAATCTCGTCAGGTGGCTTCAGCCACTTTAGTGGTGCTTTTACCACGCTCAGCTCTGGTTTGCCCTGGCTCAATTCGAATTCGCGCTTTAGAAGTAGGGCTAACACCACACCGGCGCATGTTCGCAGCGTGCTCTTTTCCTACTCAACCTTCTGCCTTGTTTACGGACTTAGCGCGAGGGTCCAATGCGACTTCTTCCACGTGCGGTGCGTCAAATGTTGTCGTTTCAGCGGCGTCGCCATCTTCTTCAAGCTGGATAGCGGAGACGATGCTTGGTGGACTGAGCACTTCAGCTCCATCAACAACGAGCGCCTACTTTGCTAGTCTCGATGAGTCGCAGCGAGCAGCAGCTGAGATGATTGCAGTGAACGATGTGTCGCTCATTCAAGGGCCGCCTGGTAAATACGCCAGTGTATTGATAGACGAGAGCATAAACGCGCTTGCGGTATTGATGGTAACATTGGTTTAGAATTCTAAGCATATTTGTCCTACCTTACAGGCACAGGAAAGTCAACTTTGCTGACTGCCGTAATCGCCGCCACCGTTGCTGAAGGCGAAAAAGTTCTCGCGTGTGCACCATCGAACCGAGCAGTGCATGCGCTCTGCAGTATGTTCATGGCCAAGCACCCTACAGTTGCCGTAGCGCTCGTTGGCACCGTGGATTCTCTTGCAGCAGCGTCTGCCGGATATACTGACTCATCCTTTGATTTGACCTTTGTGCATGGCTGGGCTACACGAATGGCTACACGATTTGCAAGCAGCGCATCGGCCATTGCTGCTGCAAAAAGGACCGAAGGAGGCTCAGTGCGTTGCAGAAAATCCGGTGCAGAGATGTCACCAGTGTTCAGTGGAGTGGCCCATCTCATTCGATGGATGCTTTGGCGTGCGCCATCGACGCTGGCTGAAATCTTGTCGGACCAATCTGCATCAGCTTTTCCTTGGGAACTGGTTGCCAGTTCTTGCGAGCCGCAGCTGCAGATGACGCGAGTGGCGCTCTAAGTGAGGCAAAGTGCAGTGAGGTACAAGCGCTAATTTTGTCAGCAGGCCAATTGTTGGTGCAGCGAGAGCGCACAGACACTTCGTGGGCACAGTGCAATGAAACTGAGCTTCTTCGCAATGCATCCGTGATTTTCAGCACGCTCACTACAGCAGGCCGTGAAGATTTGAGTGGTGGGCCATTGCATGCACCGGTATGTGCTCAAATTTAACGATTTTTGTGTATCAATCTCACCAGAAGTTCAAAAATAGTCAACCAGTGAAGTTATTTTGTCACTTATTTGTTTAATCTGCGCTGTATAAACGTGAATTGTCCAGCGTAATTTGTTATGTCGATGTGCAGGTACTTTTGGTCGATGAAGCAGGGCAATGCCCCGAGCCAGAAGTTTGGGTAGCCATGTCGGCGTCGTGCGCACGCCGCATGGCACTCGTGGGCGACGTCCAACAGTTGCCAGCTACAGCTTTATCGCCCTTAGCAGAACAGCTGGGTTACGCGCGGTCTCTGATGGAACGTCTCTCAATGGGCGAAGTTTATGCGTCGGCAATGCTGACGTTGCAATATCGTATGCATCCGCACATCGCCAGCTTTTCCAATGCACGATACTACCAAGGATGCCTTCATAACGCTCAGGGCACTACTCGCCATCTCAATCAAGCAGTCTTTTTGCACGACACTGTTGGAATCGAGCAGCCCGTTGGAACCAGTATTCGGAATGAAATTGAAGCAGAAGCCGTTATCACGTACGTCAAAGACTTCCTGCAGCAACGTTCGAAGGATTCCTCTGCGGCTGTTCTTGCAGTACTAACGTTCTACCAAGCTCAAGTTGCCGAAATAAAGAAACGCTTGGAGGTTGCGGGTTACCATGGTAATGGTGCAGTGAAAGTGGCAACAGTCGACGCCTACCAGGGGAGTGAAGCCGATGTGGTAGTGGTCAGCTTTGTGCGTACGGCACCAGGCGGCAGCGTTGGGTTCCTTCGTGATTTTCGGCGCCTCAACGTTGCTTTGACCAGCGCTCGTGACAAGCTCGTGCTCTTTGCGCATGCGTCAGCGTTGCGTGCTGCACATGGCAGCGATGTAGCTGCATTCGTCGACCATGCAGCTCGAAGCGGTTGGGTCGAGCAATAAATATTCGTAGCGGGTTCTGGTGATAAGAAATAAGTCCTCAAATTTATTGAGTTGAATCAAGCCAGTATGAATTTTAAGGAAAGTTGGTGTATTGCAGGTTGAATAAGCTCAGGTTTGTAGGAAGTGGATCAGTTCTCGGTGTAAAATTCTTCCATTTAAGACGCCCTTGCCTTGCGCCGTGCACTGTAACACTATAACTTCTTGCATTGGGATGCGTTTGTGGCTATTATAATATCTTTCCGTTTCTGAGCGCCACGTGTGGAGCTGAATTCAATATAATTGGGTGCTATTCAATTGACATCTAAAGAGTTTCCTAGCTTGTAAGTCTAAAAGCAGCCCGCTCGTCGTAACCGTTGGAAGCATGAGGATATTTACTAATTAAGAACAAAACATAAATCTATACGCCCCGTACTTATCAACCCAATCCCAAATCCCCTTGAAGCTGAAGCCCGATGTCTAAATGACACCTCGATATGAAAATATGAAATGATTAAGCGTGCTTCATATTTAAAAGGCTTCGTGACCTTCTAAAAACTTTGATGAAGCACTGCGTTGCGCTTATGTGGTGGACTAAAACGAAACAAAGAAATAAATACGAAATTCGGCAACTGATGTAGAGTGGCATGTTTGATCATTGTCAGTATATTGTAGAGTATGTGATCAGCTGCAGGCTAGCATTCAGAGTCTTTCTGCAATGAACTCATATGTCGGTGTCGCGAGCTCCAAACGCATCATTGTCACCAGCGCATCCCAATTCACGCGCAAGCGCTCAAAGAGATGGACGAGGCGCTGATTTACGAGCCCAGTGTAGCCCAAGAATGTCATTGCACCTTGTAGAGGTGCGTACACTTTGTTGATGTTCTCAAGAAGAACAAGTGTATTATGCGGCGAAGGATGCCCCGCGTAAAGGATGCGAAATCCGTTTGCTTTAAAGGCGTCGGTCCACGAAGAAATTGGCCCTGGCATGGAGGTTCCAAGGATGGTGGCGCTGCGCTGCACAAGATCTTTGTGTGTCCCATTGTTTGGGTTGTAGGCTGGAAGTTGCACCCACTCTAAGCCATAGAATCGAGCACCGGGCTTGAGTATCCTTGAACTTTCGGCTATGAATTTATGCTTGTCATTTACAAACATACACGCTTGGGCGCAATAATGGCCATCCATGGATGCATCGTCGAGGAATTCAAACGGCTCATTGTAATCTTGTTCAACAAATTGAAGTTGAGTTTCCATTGCAGCCTCTTTAGCTAGCGAACGCGCAAATGCAACCTGAGATTCGTCAATGTTCACTCCAAGAATTGATGCATTCGACCAAGTCGCAAGATTGAGGGCGATGCGTCCGCGACCACACCCCGTATCAAGCAACTTGTCCCCTGGCTTCATTAAAAGACGGTCCATCATGCGTCGTTGCCACAAGTCTAGGTTGTTAAGAATGCCAGTATCTCGACGGAGTACCGGCGGCACAAGCATAATCTCCATAACAACTCCCGCCGTGAGAATGCGGTGTAGAACGCGATACTTTCTCAATTATTGAGACAAAACAGAAATGTTCGCAATTAGAGAAGGGCAAAATCAAGAAATTGTATCATTAATTATAAAAAGACTTCAATACAGTTGAGAGCAAAATGGTTGTACTGCATGCATTTATAATCAAGTACGCACGTAATCGTGTATGGCTTTCTTATCTTCTTCTGTCGGCATTCCAGTGGGCATCACTTTCAGGCGGTCGTATGCCGCGAAGAAGTCATTGACTTGATTTTCAGGCAAATTTCGAAGGTCCTGAAGAGCACTCCATGCTACGGTAAAGCGTCCCCTCCAAGAAGATGTCCAAGCAAGATAAGCAAGCCCAGCTATAGCAAAAGTTATAACCGTTGAAAGTTTCCATCTGAAGTTTCTCTTCGTAGTTGACTCCATCGCCAATAGTAATAACGAATAGTCAGTGGCCTCCTAGATTTGCCTTTCGATGTCAGCGGAGTCCTAGGTTTTCGAGCTCATTCAAGAAGTTGACATACCAGGACCTGCGAAATCACTCACACACCAAGGGTATGCAGGTCTTCTTGCATGTATGCTCCCTTCGTGTATTTGCATATTCTTTGAACAATCGGAACGATATGCTCAGTAAACACGTTATGCAACTCCAATCATACATTACAAGCAACAAAACATAACCGTAGTACTGTTCTATCATCGCAACATGAAAACTAGAAAGTCGGTGGCGACGTATGCGACATATCCATGAATGCGAATGACTTCATTGTGAATTTCGTGCTGCTAAGGGATTGCGCCCATTGTATTGATATAAGTAGAGGTCTTAGACAGGAAGAAGTTGTTCTAGAAAGAGTGAGCTTTTGACAACGAAAGTTCATACTCGTAGCACCACACTTGGTACTGTGAATGGGAACGATGTACAATAAACACACAATTGTAAGTTGGCTGGAATGACCTTTGACCGTCGGATGGTGAAAAGTGTACTACAGTATCGTGTCACAGGTCGTGCATAATCCAAATGTCATTTGTCAGCTTCTCAGGATTATGCGTGATGGGTGCCGCCCGATATTGAAACCATTGTTATGATTGCCCTCTATGCCACTGCCATTTTTATGGCTATCGCACCAACGGTTGTATTTTGCAGCGATTTTTGTTCACCAAATCGTTATCCGTCCCTTCAGAGTCCAAGCTGCAATGAAGGAGCCACCTTCAAGTTGGAGACAAACAGGTGTTGCCCGAGTTGTTGCATGAACGCCTCAGGATACTGTGAGTCTGCATGCGATATTACTCGCTGTTTATCTCCGTCGTCACCGACGCGACTGTGGAGCCAGGCGTACACTGACGAGGTTATGTTCTCCTTCATGCTTGTGATGCAGCGACCTTTTGCGTGGGACGTGCCGGTGTCATGTTCTTGTGGTTCTCAGTCCACACCTTTAATCCACTTGAGCGGAGGAATAACTGATCATCATGGCCTGCAGCCTGGTTTCGAAGAGTCCAGCCTGCGACTGCGGCAGAAAGAGCGCGAACAACACGGGTGCTGTACCCCATCTAATAATTATAAATTTTACACCCGAAACTTAAGGTGCACATTTTCCCAGCCCTGTGAGCAGCAATTCATCGAACTTACTGGTGGGCAGGCTCACGAGAAGGTAGCAGTGGAATTAGTTCCACGCATGGGCAGTCAAGAGAGTGGCGCACTAATCTGTGCCCCACGCCTGACTCGAAAATCAGCAACTATGCACCTCACCAGCGGCTACCTCACAGAATGGATCAATCATTATGCAAGCCGTGACGCTAGTGGAATAATCTTATATTCTGACGATTGTCTAGCCGATGTTTTAACCCGTGGGATTCTCGCAAATATTACCAAAGGTTTGCATGAAATAGTGGTAGATATTTCATCGACGCGCGAAGTTCCAGGCTGGTACCACTCACAAATGCTCGCCATGCGTGATTGTTGGGCTCGCGGGGTCTCCGGCGGTGCCCTGTGGAGTGGGTCATTTGACATCTTGATGAAACAAGTTTGGGTGCCCGCGCGATGCGCGGCTTCGGAGCAATGTGTTTGCTGCGGAAAAGTTGGCGCGTGTTCGTAGCACCTCAGTGCGCGGCCTTGAGATGCCCGTGGGTGAGTGCCCTTGTATTGCCCGTGGTGCGTGTCCCTTCTTGTGCCCGTGGTCCGCCCGGTGTTTTGTTTACTGCACATCCGCACATGTACAACAAATCTGTACTACAGTACTGTAGTACATAAAAAACGACGACCACGAACCACGAACCACGAACCACCCAATTCCATTTAATAGAAAGGATGTTGGCTGTCCCATCTGGGTGGTCTGTTGCTCCAGCCTTCGCTGATTCACATGCCTTGAGGTTTGTAAGAATCAGCGTGCAAAGCTAACTAATTTCAAACAGTGTGTAACTTTTATAATTGTTCCATGCATCAATTTGCACAGTTTTGGTTCGGTGGTTCCTTGCGAAAAGAATGGCGCTGAAGGAGCCTGTTTGCACACGTGGCAGGTACAAGGAAGCTCAATTCTTTAGAAACGAATTTTATAAGTGTGTTGGTCAAATATTCGACAAATACTGTACAGGGCCATCGTAAGTATGTTTTGAAAGCGGCGCCACATGCTAGCCTTGCCGAATCACAAATTGTTCAGCTCTTGCGCCCACCGGGCTACATTCATGGGGATCCAAACGAACTGCGTTTAAGCGTAGATTCAGGAATGTTCGTCATCCACTTTTCTAGGTTCGTCCGATTTGCGATTTGCATCATTTTATTGCATGAAGTAGATCCCACCAACCTTTATTATATGGCAGATGCGATTTTGCTCCTTTCTTCAAGAGAGCTGGCGTTCACTGGATCGAAGCAATAGTTAGTGATATTAGAGGGCTCGAAATACCCTCCATCGACACCCTTCAAAACAGGTCTAGCGTGAGGCGTTGTTCAGGCAAGTGGATCTATTGATCTACGTATCTAGGAAAGAGTCTGAATCTCATTAACAAATTTGAAGGACTTCACACACGATAAGGCCACCATTTTTTATCAGCTGTTTATTAAAGCCTAGTCTACCGTACAAATGTTTCCAGTATTCCAGTATAAAAATAGGGTTTGCCCTTAGAAAATTGCTCTATTGCGCTAGGCCAATGCTCTTGATCGAAATTAGCGGTGCAGACTTATCTGAAGTAGGCTATTTCAAAACCGAATTGTACTTCATAATTTGTTTACCTACTCATTACTGGAATTATACTACCGTAGTATATTAGTTCTCGCCAAGTAAATAGTAATGAAATATTCTTGTAAATGAAATGTGTTGACGCCATTGACGCTGTACTATATTCTCTTTCTGACTGTTGGCCCTCGAATTTCGGCCCCTCGGATTCGTTGTCAGAGTTTTCAACTCAAGAGTACGCCAGTTTGGCCGTAGTATTTGGCTTCGTGGATAAAGAGAAAATTTCCTGTCGAATGTGCTACTGATAAGCTGATAAGTAATGAATAATGAATGAAAGACAGACGACTATTACATAACGTCTAATACAGTACAGCGGTTTGCTTAAGCAACAGATAAGGTGATCATGAAAAGCATCGCGCAGCCATTCTACTACTCTAATAAACTCTTATCTGCTCTCACTGGAGAAATCTAGCGCGGTTTCTGTCCCAGTCTTTGAACTCCGTTCACCTAAGCAAAGAGAGCGGGGAGAAGTTCACTACAACGCCGATTTAAAGATACTGTTTTTCTCGCTTCTTGCGCTCAGTCCCTATTAGCCGCGGAGAAACGAGAAAGCCTGCAAAACTTGCCTGGATAATGACACCACATGCACAGAAACCAGCCATTCTGAGACAAAAGCTGCGCTGCTAGTTCATTCTGAAATTACCCAGGGACTCTTTTCGCGTCACTCTCTTTGTAGTATATACTTTTAATGGTGAACCTGCATGGCTATTTGCTACAGGAAAGAGGAGAATTAAATAATGCATGCTTTTAATGCATGCTTTTAAACCGAACATCTCGACATGTCTTGACTTGACAACACCTGACAACCGGCGCCCCTGGAATATACGCACGACAGCCCACTTTGACCGCCCTTGAAGCTGGTCGAGAAGCCGTGAAGTTGCCGTGCGCTACCCTCCGCGCACCCTCATTACCTTTGAACGCATCAGTCGACGGTGTAACGGCAACTCGCAGCATGGAATCTGGAATAAGCGCTACTCGTAAGCGCAGGCGCGGGGAAGCTACAGAAACGAGCGCATGTGACTTACAAGCAGACGCAGAAGGCTTCGAAGTGGAAATACCTTCGATTAGTGTACTCCACGCTCAAAGTGCAGAACAAATGCGAATCATGGCGGCGTGCCGCAGAGTCATGGTGAATTGTCCGAGTGAATCAGTTGACCCGTTTCTCGCAAGAACTCTCGAAATCGTTGGAGGCTACGACTTAGAGGTAGTGCTTTAATGTGCATGTTGCATGCGCTAATTACAGTTATCGTCTACTTTCGCATTTCTTTCTATTGATACCGCTCACAGGATGGCCGTACTCCGCTCCACGAGGCTGCAAAGCGTGGTGATTTGTGGACAATGCATGCACTTATTGTTGCCGGAGCAGACGTACATGCTAAAGATTGTGAAGGTTTCGAACCTCATCAGCTCGCCACAGACGATAAATGCAGCCTTGTTTTCCAGCAGTTCGCATGCGTTGTCGGTGTTCTCGAGACAGATCCAGAAGCTTTCATTTCCGCTGTAGCTGCGCATTGCGCCGGGAAAGACTCAAATCACGACCACGAGGCTTCCAATGCTGTTCCCTTCCGAGCTAACCCCGCCTTTCCTTTGCGCTCCACTCTCTAGTCGCACCAAGATCTACACTTGGGCACGGAATGCTTTCATTGTTCTCCTCGCGGCCACCATTCCACCTTTCACGGATCTGCCAGATGACTGTGCTGGTGACATCCTTGAGTACATCCCGATGTCGATATCACGTCAAGACGCACTACACGTTGTGGCGCATTGTTCGTCGCTTGAAGCACGCGCTTGGGTGCGCACAGTGCTTGCTTCAGCTGTTGCGGTGAGCACAAGATGTACCTGCTTTTTGATTTGCGTGGCCTGGAGTATGGCACTAATTTTTTTCTCGTTCATCTTTGGCCCCGAAGGAGTTGGCGACTTCTGAGCTGGGGCCAGCGATCGGTTTCCTTGTTTCGGCCGTTGTGCAGGATTGCCTCAATAAAGGTGCTGATGTTGACGCGCGGACTGGACAAGTGAGTAAAAATCACGAAATATGTGTTCTATTTTCGTAACTCTTCTTTGATATTTCTTTGCTCCTCAGTGCGCCCCTTTTTCTCTTAAATTCTTTCACCTCAGAAAAAATACACAGCGCTCTTGAAAGCATCACGAGCAGATCGAGCCGATTTAGTGCCGCTTCTCCTCGAAGCGGGTGCTAACATTGAGGCAAAAGACATGGTCAGCCTGTACGCCCATATTCTTGTCTTCCTTCAGAAAACCCTCAAAAATTATCTTCGCAAACGTTTCTTGCGTGACTTTTATCATTATATTCTTCACCGAGGCTGAAGGGATTCATGTTTGACTTGGAAATTTATTTGTGCTAACGAACCCAGTGGTGAACGTGGAATGAATTCTTTCAGGATGGCTTGACGCCGCTGCTCATCGCCTCAAAGCTGCACCATACTGCCGTCATGAGGCTTCTCGTTAAAGCCGGTGCTGACGTCGAGGCGAAGGACAGCAAGGTGAGCAAGAATTTGTATACCATTTAAAATCATCACTCCTCGTGCCTTCATTGCCTTATGACGTTATCTCTCTCTCTCTTTCTTACCATAGTTTAGCATGTACTTTTGTTGACTTATCCTGCACGCTTCGCCTTTTTTTTTTACTTGTGCGATGATATCATCTTTTCTTTGACCCTACCTTCTGTAGTTTGGTTATACAGCACTTATGAATGCTTCAACTGTGGGTCACACTTCTGGTGTTAAGCTACTCTTACAAGCGGGTGCTGATAAAGACGCCATAAATAAAGTGAGTTTTCATTCCACATGCAAACACAATGCTGCCATAAAAATTGAGCAGACGACACCAATGCGTTAGTACCAACCCAACTTCCGCTCGACTTTACTATGGCCGTATTCTTTGACGCGTATGATTTTCCCTCCATTTATCCCACTAACAAGTCTTATTCCTTTCCTACATCACATTTGAAATAATTTAATCATGGACAAGGAGCGCCAATCAGCTCTACACTGCGCATCATCCTGTGGCAATGCTGCTGCCGTGAAGCTCCTGCTTGAAGCAGGGGCTGATATTGAGGCAAAAGATGAATTTGTAAGTCACAGACTCTGTTTTTTGTCCACGTTTACAGTTCGATGCATTTTCATACATCTGTAGTAGTGTCTTTTCTTGCTCACTTCGCAGTCTTAGGAATGCACTCCGCTTATTGAGGCGTCAACCGGTGGTCACGCTGCTGCCGTGAAAGTTCTTCTTGAAGCAGGCGCCAACAAGGAGATCAAGGACTTGGTGGGTCGTATATTCATCCAAACACATGAAATGTGGCTCAGTGTGACCCATTTGCATGCAACGCAGCAGAGAAGTGATTTCTTACAATTGTATTGTTGTGAAGGGGAGGCAAAACAGTTTTTGCTTTCGTTCTTTTCATTTTCAAATACGCAATATCATGTGTGCAGCATGGCGACACATTGCTGATCATCGCCTCTGAAGGAGGCCACCCTGCTGTCGTGAGGCTCCTCCTTCAAGCAGGGGCCGATCTTGAGGCCGAAGGCGGTATGGTAAGTCGTGCGTAATATTACTCATATCATGAATGAATGGTTTTGAGATCAAAAGGTCTGCAACAACATTTTAGCATTATATTCCATCTGGATGCGTCGTTCGAACAGTACGAGAACACAGCTCTTTACGCAGCTGCTCTCGATGGCCATTTTGCAGTTGTGAAGCATCTTGTCGAAGCAGGTGCCAACAAGCACGTTACAGACGAGGTACATACCATGTATCATTGAGCATTCATAAATTATCTTTTGTGAAGGTCTCTTCATATTGCGTATGTTGTGACAATTGAATTCACTAAACGTATTATTTGAATCATTGTCTTCTTACTCGTAGTTGTTGCATACTTCCATGTTACGTGTAATGCATTATTGTTCTTCTGATCGGAAGTCTTTTTGATTTTTTACTTGAGTTGATTAGTGCATTGTCTTGCTCATATCTGCGTTCCACGCTTGCATGTTTTTCAGTAAAGACTTGTACATATTTCTAGATTGCTGCTCATACGTGAACGCGCTTCTGCTCTCATAGAATAATTGCATGGTCTCGGAAAGTGTACGAGACAGAGGACACAAAAAAATCGCGAGGTTCCTAAATCAATGCGAAAATTAGTTTCGTTACTTCTTCTCCTCTTACGAATTCGGCTTGCTCGTCGGAATGATTTATTTCCAATCCGGAAATCCATTTGCCCTATGTCCTGGGCTTCTTCCAGGCATCTTCCTTCGCACATGAAGAACGTAGTGATCTAGCTAGTTTAAACTTCAGATACCGGGAAGGACCTGGCCTATCCGGATCTCTAAATTGATTCAGAGGGGTCGTCACCGGCACCTACTATAATCATGCCCTTATCAATTCAACATTCAAGCACTTAACACATAACAACACAGTAACACCAGAAAAAGCCATCGACCTGAATAAGGCCACTGAAATTTTCAATTGGAGTAGAATTGACATGGGAAATGGCAACTTAGTGTGCCCTATTGTTAAAGGCCCTCCTCTACTAATGCTTATGGAGTGCCTGATGCGACATGCCCCGCGTGTGCTCGCGCGTGCGCGCACATGACCTCTAGCCTCTAGGAATGAATTTTATGAGGTACTGGTGGAGTGACTACAGCTGAGGGCCGCAAGTTCCAATGGTGGCGCAGCGAATCATCAGCAGCAGCACCCAAGGCCACCTTTGAATGAATTGTTTGAAGAGAGAGCAATTGGGAGAAAGAGATGTCCGTTGAAGTAGGATGTACAATTACAAGATATTTTCTTTCTAACGAAGACATGTGACGACAAAAAGAAGTATGCGAGAGATAAAAGAAGTAAGACTGCAACAGTGCTGCTTTGATATTCTTACCCTTTTCTTAGCGAGGTGCAAACCCTCCAAACATCTCTGCAAAGGGGCCAATAAGGTCTCGGTGTCAGCTTCTCCGAGCACCCCTCGGGCGTGGAGTTGTGTAATCAAGCGCATTTTCATGCGGCATGTCTCCATCGCACAGAGCATGGCCTTCACTACACACACCTAGAAAAGGGAAGGAAGACGAATGAGGGAAAGTAATGCATCAAGAGAAGTATGCAATAGTTGAAGGTAAATACGCATTGAGGATGCATTCTCTCTTGAAGTAGTCAACCACCATACTTAGTAAACAGCTTGATTGACGGATTCGTGGAAGCGCACAAACGACAGGTAGACTTCTAAATTCAATCCATATTTACCGTTTCAGGGAACTGCGTTTCTAAACTTGACAATTTAGCTTTGGCCAACTCGACAATGGCTCGAGATGCTTCCTGAAGTCGATCTTTCACTGTTGTGTCAATTGCTGACAAATTAGCACCGAAGTCCGCTTCGTTGACATGTACTTCATCACCATCATCAACATCGTTGCTCTTGTTATTATCTTCGTTGTGATTATGGTTGTTGGAGCTTAAGACTGAACTAGGAGAGGCGACTGTTGTTGAGGTTGCTGCCGTGGCGTTGATATTGGTTTGGTCGCTGTTATTATTGTGGCCAGAGTAGCTCTTATTGTAGTTGCTACTGCTGTGATGACCACTTTCTCGGGAGTTGCGCACAGTATGGTTGTGAGTAGAAGAGGTAGTAACTTCATGGTGCACATGTACGCTTTCTTCCAAAAACGATGAGGCTTCTGCCGGTGAGTGTTGTGGACTCGCCAGCGATTGTTGGAATGGCATTGCTGACGAGGACGACGACGGAACCTGCTGAGAAGCCGGTGACGGGTGTGGGTCCACTGCAGCTGAAGTTGAAGCTTGTTGGTGCGTTTGCGCTTCCATGTGAGCCAGGAAGTCCACCAGATCTTCGTGGGCTCGAATGAACCCTACCAAGGACTCCACGGCCGTGAACACTTTTTGAAACGCGAAAAAACGTATGGCCAACCGCAGAGGGGGGAACCACAGGTAGGCAGGCACCACCAGAGCCCGAGGCCACCACTTGACAAAGGTCAACGGATCGGGCAAGGACTTCACTAAGGCTTCAAACTCGACAAAGAGGGACCGCTCCAGAAGGGCGTCAGCACCGATCTGATTATACATGGGTCAAAGGGTTGAGGTTGGGACAAGAGTAAGGTATGGGAGTGAAAGAAGAAGAAATGAATCGAAAATGGTACACCTTGACAAAAGGCTTCGGGCGCATGTCTACAACGAACATTCTAGATGAAAGTGAAGCCCAAAAAGGCACAATGCAACTTCGTCAAGAAATCTATTTATTTCACAGCACACCTCTTCTGCCAGCGATAGCGACAAGTCATCTATCGGAGAAACCGCATTCACGTCATTGCCATCACTAATAGGAGGGCTCCCTGGCGCTGCTCCTGGCGCATCCTGTTCTGATGATGGTAGTGGAGGTCCGCATTCGGCCTCTCGGACGACACTAGCATCGTTATTTCCGCGACTAGCACCAGAAGTGGAATTGATGGCAGCAGCTGAAGTAGCAGCTGCAACAGCAGCCGTTACTGCAGGAGTTTGTGATCGAGTACTCGAGCCACGAAATGATGAACCCCGAAACGAGACCGAGCGAAATGGTATAGTCTGCAGATGACAATATGAATTAGAATGAAAAGATAATAATAATAAAACGTTTGACGGCGTGGTATGAAAACCTTCAAGTGCGGGTTCCTTGATGTTTTAAACTTGAACTCACTTGTGTCAAGGCTCTGAAACTCTGCTGGCGCAGAGATCTGCCAAAGCGGTTGTTTTGATTTTGGGAGTCTGCCGCTGCTGCTTCTGCAGCGCGGGCTGCTAAGTAATACGCCCGGTGAACTTTCCACTGCGCGTGCGCGTGTGTGTGGGCCATGAGCAGCAACTTGTTCTCCATGAACGCAATGCCCGCGTGCCGCGCAGCATCTAGGCACACCAAAGCCGATTCGGTGAGCTTGTGCTCCTGAAATTGCATCTTGTACAGACGGCTCAATGCAGTAAACACCATACTGCAGTAGGTATGGTCGAAACGAGCTTCGTCCAGCACCACGTCCTAATATGCATGTTTTTGAATACAAAGTACACGAAACGCCCACAGAAGTAATGAAGCCAGAAGAGCGTAGATGCACGCTATAGCAAATCTAAAAGGAAGACTTAGAAAAGAAATTTAGTAACTGGATGGAAGATAACAAATACGTACGATTTCCTACGTATTTATATCGTAATACTTACCAATTCGTACAATACTTTCTCCATCTCTTTCGAAGCAGGTGTCTGGACGGTCGCCCCTGCACCATCACCACTTTTCCCGCTATCACTAGGGTCGCCATTGCTACTTTTAAAATCGTTGCTGTTGTTGTTGCTGTCTGACGAGAGGCCAGCAGGTGCTTTTGACCTACTGGAAGGTTTGCTCGTTGAGTGTGCGCCAAAACCGCCGCTGACGTTGCTGCCCATCGACTCCATGAAATGCTTTTCTTCTCCATCATTGTCCCACATTTTCTTGCCATACTTAGCCGTTGGTGTACCTCCTTTACGCGAATTCTGGCGGGTGACGCCGGGGGTGTTGTGCCGGGACAGAACCGTGGCGTCTTGCCGTTGCAAAGTGAAAATAGACGAGTGAGTGGCAGCTGCATACAGAGTACCGTCTGCAGCAGCGTGAGGGCGCGCCCTAGATTTCCGGCGCCGCCGCGAGGAACTACTACTAATGTTGCCATGGCCACCGCCACCGCTGCTGCCCACTCCTACTAGATGCCACCCGCGCGCTAACGCATGTGCAGAGCCTGATTGTCCTCCCGACGATAACCCCCCATTCTTAGCGCCGTGCAAGTCACCGATCGAAGTTGACTTTTGTGGACTGTTCCTGTAAGAGGAAGTAGCACCACTCTTGCTGCTGCGACTGTGAACGGAGTCGTCCTGAAAAGCAACCGAATTTCCAGCCGATCTTGAAGTGAGTAACTTTTCTCTTGCTGCTACTGCTACTGTACCGCCATTTCCTCTTGCGCCACCTTCTCTGCCTATTTTGGTGCTTGTTTTTCGAGCCGCTACAACTGTCGTAGCATCTACTTCTTGCGATGGCAGCGCAACTGACGTCGTGCTTGCCGAAGTGGCTGGATTGGGATTTTTGGGGAACTTGCTGCTGCTGCTGCTGCTGCTGCTTGTGCTGTCACTATCACTCTTACTTTTCGTCTTTTTGTCAGTGTTGTCGGGATTGACCCTACCGCTGCTAACCTCAGTGCTATCGCTAGTGTTGCTATCCATACTAGTTGCGTTGTGGCTTTCTGGTGAAGCCACTGCTGTTGCTGCTGATCCAGCTGGGCTAGAATGACGGTTACCGCTCGTTTTCTTTCGACGCACTGGCGACGTACTACTCGTAGCGTCATGATTTATCTGGGCATCGCTTGCGCTGGTGCTGCTTCCACTCTGACGTTTGCGTCGAGTAGCGCTACCAGTAGCAGAAACTGTAGTGGCAGCAGTCGCTGTAGCTGAAATTGTAGGAGCCTTTTTACTACTGCTGCTGCTGCCACTGCCACTGCCACTGCCACTGCCACTGCTACTGCCACTGCCACTGCCACTGCCACTGCCACTGCCACTGCTACTGCCACTGCCACTGCCACTGCCACTGCCACTGCTACTGCCACTGCCACTGCCACTGCCACTGCCGCTGCCGCTGCTGTCGCAAGTACTGTTGCTGCCGTTCTTCTGGTTAGAGGTTCGCCTCTTTGCCCGATTTTCGAGAATCCGGTCATGCCCCAGAAAACGTGCTTCATATGCATTTCGATCCACAGAACTGAAGAAACATACAACAGAAACGACCATGAATGATGGAAACAGTGGGATACACAACACAAACAAGATAAAAATAGGTCAAAGGAGATATAAAGTTTTTTTTTTTTTACCGCCAGTCTGGAACCGCATCTAAATTGCTTTCCGAACTCTCCGGTAATGTAGCCATGTTACCACCGCCACTACGTTGAGTAGGGTTGTGTCCTTGAGCATGGGCAGTTGTTGTCCTTAATTTCGGCCTGCTTCTATGGCTGCTGTCCATGCTACTGTTACTGTATTCTTCTTGTGTTTCTTCTTGAGACTGAGCGGGAGCTGCAGTCGATTCGTTGACCTATGAAAAGAGGATCAATAGAGATCATAAACACATACTCATGGATAAGAGTTTCATGAAAAGAAGTTAGTAAACAAAAATATATCACAAGCATCGGCTAGAAAGGAGATAGCCGTACATATTTGAGTGATACTCTAACAGAACTACTCTGCTTTGATTTTTCACGATAATTTTGACTGCTTGATCAGATGTAACAGTAGTTTTGTTTCATCTTCAACCTGCGAAGTGTGTCGAATAATCCCCCCAACGCGTTCAGGAGAAGAAAAAGAATGCGGAGAAGACGTCACAGGATCGATCGTGTTTCGGCGCGAAGCTCTGAGACGTTCTTGAAAATGGGCAATGGGGAGGAGGTACTTAAGCACACTCTTTACAGTGCTTTCAGCCCCACTTGTGCCGCTAGAACTGTTGGCGCTACTATGGACAGAACTACCATTGCACCAGAAATTGGTCCATAACGATAAGAAACGCTTCAAATAACCTCGAACGACTTTGTTCTCGTTCTTGCTGGCACTGAGACCACCATCTTCTTCATCGTCGTCGTTGTCGTCGTTTTGAATAGTGGAAGGTTGCAGCACAATCACCGACGCGTGAGTGAATGCGACGTGCTTAAAGGACGGCACAAGCTTTTTGATAGCACTTAAAGTCGCACCACCATCGACGTCTGTGCCCAGCACCTGGATACAACATAGGAGAAGAAGGGTTAACACATATTACAACACCGCTATAAAGACAAACAGATTCACGAGTGCATACGCACTTCTTGAAAGAGCCAATCTTGATTTCTTCGTCGATCAATTTCGGCGTCGACGTCTGCTTCTACGCTCTTCAGCAAACTTCGCAAGGCCATCTCGCGGTCGGACTGTTTCTCATTGAGCTCCGGGTAAATGTCCAGGTAATGGTAGAAAGGCACCTGTTGAGAGGGACAAACAGAAGTTCAATGCATGCACATATTCTCTATGCGTTGCTTGATGCCGCATCTGTTCATTTCAAATCAGCTAAGAACTCATCCATGTCTTCTTCGCGAGACAAAAAAAGTAAATGCGTGCGCGACGACAGGTTGGCAGAGACAAGAGTACCATCAAAGTGCCGTTAATGAGGAGCGTAAGCACCACGCTACCAGCGACATAGAAGAACACTTCATCTTGCACTGAAGGACCCAACCTGTCACTACCGCCACCATTTCGGTCCACTGAATGTTGGCCTTGCTTCAGAGTCATGGCTAAAGCTAAGCCTACTGCCCCACGCAACCCACTGAACGACACAATCGCCAATTCTTTCGGGCGCATGGGATAAAACCGCTCACCCGAAGCGCTATGAGTTGCTGCATTAGAAGTGGAAGTGTTGTTATTGTAGTCCTTAGTCCAGCTATACACGGGTATGCCTAAGAGAACCACGATTGTTCGCACCTGCAAGGAAAACAGGACATGTCATAAAAGGACAGCACCATCGCGAATGTAATACTAAAAGTGGGTTTGATATTTCCATTTGTACGTGCTGCAGTTACACTGTACTGAAATGAATTATTATTGAAGATTACTTTCGTGTTGTAGACCTTACCACTTGGAGAACTACAAAGAGGAGGGCGAGCCGGACAAGGTAGATAGGTTGGCGCAGCACGTCAACTTGGGACAGGGCGTCTTGGGACACAATACCACTGAAAAAGAAGATGAGCGCTTCGGCTAGCGCAGCAATGGTTGAAGTGACTACTTCAAGTTTTTCGACTGCTGACGGCCAAATCGCGTACTTGCCGTACCTAAAATTACAAACACAGTAGTGTTAGTGTAAACGCATCATTATCATCATCGTCATCATCATAAGCAGCAGCAGTGATATCATCATAGTAATCAGATGCAGAATGTGAACGCGTGCGCGACAAAAAAAATGTTGGACTACAAGAATGCGAACACAACTGTACCAGCCCATCCCGAGGCCCACAGTAACCACTGCTAAAATGCCCGACACCCCAAGGAGCGCCTCCGACGCAAAGAACACCGCGTAAAACACCAGCAGCACCGCGAGAGTCGACTCCAGCCATTCGTGGGTCGCCCTGACAAGAGAGTGATACAAAGATAAATAAGAGAGATAGGGAGAGAAAAGACTAGAGATGAAAATGCAGTATGCTTACCAGGCAAGCCATTCGTGCAAAGCCCAAAAACTGATCACGCCTAATGCTACTCCGCCAATGGCCAGCTGCGCGCCAAATGCGATGCCACTCCAAACGGTGTAACTGGCACCCTCAAACGCAATGGCTTTGAAAATCATGAAAAGCACCTTTTAAGGGCGCCCCAAGCAGACAAAAGTGCGCAGAAGGAGGCTTAGCATGGAAATGGTTTATTCAAGTGCCGCAGTGCAGCAAAGGTGCATTCTAATTTCATTTTTCTCAGGCAACTCATGTACGAGTATGCCGCTCGAAATTTAGATCAAAGGAGAATCAGCTTCCAATTCTAGCGTACCATAGCGGTTCCGTCGTTCATTAAAGACTCGCCATCGATGATAGTAGTGAGCTCAGGTGGCGCATGAAGGTCATGCAGAGCAGCCACAACCTAATATAATATTTTTGAGGACAAGCCGCGAAGGATCCATGGTGAGCAAAGAGATGAACTAGATTTAGAATTTTTTACTTCCTTGATTTCTGACAAATGTTGTTTGATCATCTTTCATGAAAAGTAAGGGCTTGAACAGCACTGCTCAGCAGGCAACAAGCTGAAAACAAAGAGGAGAATGCATCACGCACCGAAACTGGGTCTGTCGCAGCAAGAATTGACCCGAGGGTTAGCGACTGGCTGAACGTCCACCCAGTGTCAATGCCAAAAGGCCCAAAAGCCCACGCGTGCAACACCGCAGACAAAGCCACCCCAGGCGCCGCCAACCAGAATATCGAGTTGAACGTGCATTTGAACACGTAAAAGTCGACCGACGACGAGGCTTCGTAAATGAGCGGTGGGAGCAGCACGAGCACGAAGACGGAAGCGTCGACCGTTTTTACAGCGTCCAGAGCGCAGGCGCCAACGCTCCAACGACCGCCGTGGCTGGAGCCTGCCTCCTCGGAGTGACTGCAGTAATGGCTGTTCTGCGTGTGGCTGCTGGCCTCGGCATCGTCGATCAATTCAGTGCTAGCTGCCGAGCCTACGCCAGCCGCTGTCGTGACTGCTGCAAGGGCAAATCCCGCTAAGAAGAGGAACACGTTGCTATTCACCTGAGCGCAAAAGTAGAGATAATACAAGAATTTACTTTCCATTTCGACGCGCTTGCGCCACCTCACGCAAATGCATTCATGGAAGGTTCGTGCCCTCTGACCCTAGGCGATATTGAATATTTACCGGAAGTCGCCGCTCCACGAGCTTAACGAGGAGCATCAACGTGATAACAATGCATGTTAGGGTGACGGTATATTCGATGGCTTCTGGGCCGTCTTGACTCCCGTCGTCGTTGTTGGGTGCGTCGTCGGCAACTTCGACCATCACTCGAGGTCGCACTGCACCCGCTGATGACCTCAGAACAATCCTACGCTAGCGCCGTTCGTATAGTATAAATCTTGAAGGATGGGTAAGCTAATTTATCCGAGCAACGCTAGATTGTAGGAGGGAAGTGGAAAGCTGTTTTGTTCGGCTCATAATACGACCGGAGCACCCGAACGCCGAACGAACAAAGCTCACGCTGTTATAAAAAGGCGTCGAAAACATTTTGCCTCGGGTTGCACGTTGCACGGGAAATACCGGGAAACGTAGAAGATACCCCGAGCTGTGGATTTCATTGGACCATTTAATCAAGGGTATTTCATGCAACTCGGCGCGTTTCCCGACTGCTAGAGCTCAACACCGCTCAACTCGAGCTGTTCAAAACTGCGCAGTGACAAAATAAGAGAAGTTGGGGCAAAACAGCTTAGGGCGCCCGGAAAGAACATATCACGCTCACAACAACTATTATAGCCATTACCTTTGAAAGCCTCATTGCACCATGAGCTCCTTAAGTGTTCGTTCGGGGCCCAGATGCGCGTCATGGACGATGTCCGGAGAACATGACGAACCCACACCGTTGTGACCTTAGTAGTCCACCAAATTGAAAAAAATAAAACTGTATGGATCCGGAGAGCATAAACAAAGATGTGTGTGCCCTGAGAGCCTTTGAGGTAGCGTGTGCGACGCAGGCGGGGCTAATTAGCGCTGGGGCGAAAATTAGCTACAGGTAGGATAGGATTCCGCAAATTTTCCCCAACTATTTTTCAAGGGTACCTTGGGAATACTGTGCGTCATCGGCCGGGAGCTCGAATCGGCCCGTCACTACGAGGAGGGTTTCGTTTCGGACCCATTATATCTAATTACCCCTGATTTAATTCTTGATACAATAATCTTCGTCGTTTCGTCACCTTCGTCGTCACCTCAGCACAAATCTGCACGTGACTACGCAACGTATACGTACTTACATACAGTAGCAACGTACGTCACGTCAGGATCGTCCCTCCCTTCCTTCACCTCTGAATACAAGCTAATAATTAGAGCATATTATACGAAGTCGCTAGCATAGCCAGTAGACCTTTGAACTGAGTATATCATCTAAACATACGCAATGGCACATAGAGTTATCGCCGTCGCAGCGCTCGCACTTGCTAGCTTCACCGTCCACGGTTTTGCACCAGCAAGCTTTATTGGCCGGCAAATGCAACAGCGCACTCGGTTGCCTGCGGCGATTCCTCTTGACGTTGTGATTCCTGAGGGGACGCCAGTGCCTTGCCCTGTCCCAGATGTTCAAATTATTCACACAGGCGGAGATAAAAGTGGGCCTTGTGATTTTTGGATGCGTACTACGGTTCCTGGCCCGGTCACACAGAAGTGAGTACCCTAGAGCATATTAGTAATGCCAGTCTTATTGAAGTATTTTTAAGCAAGCAGCATTAAGTTCTCAAAGCTAGCATTTTTCACATGTATGCCCATTACATTTATGACAGGACCATGTCAAAGTTGATGGCCGAAGCAAAAAAGAACGCGCAATTTCCGGGGTTTCGTAAAGGGCAAATTCCTCCATTCGCCATGCCGAAAATGGTGTGTTGCTATTTCATTCATGCATGGACATTAGGCCATTCAAACGATGTGACTCAACTATCCTCTTCACCTCTCCTAAATCACGTTTCATCATATAAATAGTGCCGCTAGCTGCAATAATGCTCAAACCCTCCTATTCTTTGGTATATTCAACATTTCCTTGGTGTATTAGGTTTTTTTCTGCCTCGAAGAAGCCGTCAACACTGGCATGATGGACGCCGCGGAATCTGCTGGGTTGAAGACTCTCTCTGGCGAAGACGCTAAAGCTGAGGTGTTGAGATATAAAGAATAATGTAACACTAAGTGTGTGTACCATGCTTCATTCTTCAATCGTTTTTTTGTTCAGTTTTGCTGCTTTCTCTCATCAGCAGGCTATCTTTCTTCTATCCTCGTGCACTGTCTGAACTCTTCTTGTCTGTCTCTGTCTTGTGCGCCCCCTCTTCCTTGCTGCGTTGCCTCGCTCAGGTTCTTGAGGACATGAAAAAGCTCGCGAAGACTTTCAAAGCAGGGACCCCTTTCACTTTCACTGCGACCTTCCGGGCGACTTTCCTGGAGCCAGCTGCTGGCGCAGGCGCCGTGCCAAACGTGGATGCTGCTTCCTTGGAACCCCAGGGGGTAGAGGACGCGGAAGTTGTGGAGCCTGCCGCTGCTGCCACTGAAGAAGCATAAATAGAATGCTGTTTAGTATTGGCTGTTTTTTTTGTTTAAAACCTGATAAAGCACTCGGATCTGGGGTTTGGTGGTTGCTGCGCCTAATCAAGGGCTTTGGGCTTTAGGGGTTTAAGTTTCTCGTTGCTCTCTCGAGTACTGTAGCACTGCAGATAAGCTTCGAGGTGTCACTCTACGCAGAAAGCCAATTTATAAGCAATTAGGTACGATACACGTGCGGTAAATTCGCTCATAATTCATAATTCTTTAGCGCCATCGTAGGAATTCAGTCTCGGACGATGACGACCCACCGACCCAACGGAAATGTCGAATGTCCGTGAAGCGCAAAACGCCCTTCTAGGCTCATCTAGTTAATGCTCTCGCAAAAACCGAAAACAAAAAAGGCAAGTACACAGAAGTCATTGAGGCACATAAAGAATACACTTGAGCTGCACATGCGCTTCCACTTCATCAATCATTAGAACAAGGTACCCGTGATGTACCGACGCTTCCGCGAGAGAGCAGAATACACTAAGATAGTATGGTGAAACGCCGCTGATATAGAACAGCTGGAACAGCTGTTGCTTGGTGTTTTACTGACGAACCCGAAATGCTGACATTTCGGGATCTCAACTTGTTTTATCATAACTCTAACTTCCATACAAAAAGCACCGTCTTTCGCTGCTCCAAGCACACGCCCCGTCTCATGGGCTGCTGTGTGCATTGGTGGTTAGGGTTTCCTTCACCACCATAAGTGAGTCCTTGCAATCTATTTGCCGTACCCTCTTCTAGGTTAGGGCCCAGTATTCAACGCTTGTTCTCAAGTAACTTTTTACTTGAAACAATTCCTTTGCCAAGTCGGCAAAAGGCTGACTGAGAAACTCTTGAGAAACTCGATGCCTCCTCCAAAGAAGGCAGCACCCACTACACCGAAAGGCACGAATCTTTCGTCGACTTTACGTTCGAATCAATCCCCCGATTTGCAGGGCCGAGGAGCCGCAGATGATGGCGATGTTACGCCAGTATCAACAAATCGTTTGGAGCCTTCATCGCCGACAACTCACACAGCACATGATGCAGACAGCCTTCTTGACGAGGCAGAGGCCAGACATTTTCAGCCTCGAACCGATGGACTAAAAAGTCTCTCGGATGATTTGCGACGTGATTTCAATAAATTGTTCCCAGATTTATTGGAAGCTGCATTTACCAAGAAAGATCTTCTCTTGGTGATCGGCATTATGCACCTTGGAGGCACTTGTGACCTCATC
>Ga0307931_1000615_pt1 | contig 22875 bp, 45 predicted proteins | sample OrgLakmetageno47_FD_201816 | JGI IMG/M metagenome (GOLD analysis project Ga0307931, IMG submission 201816) | Saline water microbial communities from Organic Lake, Antarctica - #47 | ecosystem: Environmental > Aquatic > Non-marine Saline and Alkaline > Saline | place: Antarctica: Organic Lake...
GTCAACCATGTCAACTTGTTTTTGCGGTATTTAATCTACTACAATTTCTAGTATTGCAGCTGGCTGGTTAATTAATGTTTTTGGCATAGACGATACTGTTTTAGTGGTGCTTTGTGAGTATTTGCCTGTCATTTCAACATCTTGGGTACATTCGGTTAAAAAACTTGCAATCGCTGCTTCTACTCCTGCTCGGTTTACGAGCTTGGGTGTGCTTTCAAGATGCATTGCTATTATGCCAGCAGCGACCGGACACGCTGCGCTAGTACCACTTGCTGTTTGTGTTCCGTTGTTGTTGTAGTCTGCTACTATACCGTTATGTCCAGGGGCCCATACGTCTGTGCCTTGATTATAATTACTATAACTAGCTGGCCTAAGAACAAGTACATTGGTATTTACTCGCTCAAGAGCAGATACTCCGATAACAATGTCGTTGCCTGCTGGGAATCTAGCAGCAGACTCGTTGCTATTGCCAGTAGAAGCTAAGCACACAATGCCATTGTCAATTAATGCGGCAATTGCTCTTTTGTAGGCTGTTTGAGCAAGACTGCTAAAACTCATTGACAGTATAGAAGGACGGTTGGCTGCTTTGTTAAGATGGTGCGTTAGTATAACGTCTAGTGCTTTAATAGAATTTGAGTATTTAAAATCAAATCTTACGTTAACGATTGTTACTTCTTTAGCAACACCGTGTTCTTTTCCGCCTGCACATCCTGCACACATTGTTCCGTGTTCTGGTGACCTAACGTCACCACCGACTGCTAGATCATCAAAACTCCAAAGATTAACAACACGGTTTTCAAACTCTGGGTGTGTATAGTTAACACCTGAGTCCATGATGTACAAGTCTACACCTTTGCCTGTTTTATCATAATGATACTGTCCTGGTGTTCTTGATAGTGCAGGTAAAAACCAATTACGGGGTGATTGTTGCACCTTATAACTTGATGAAGACTCGTTGTCTACTTCTGCGTAGCCATCTTCTTCTACATCTATAACGCCTGCGACTTCTTTTAGTGTGTTAATGCTGGAATTACTTTCTACGATAAGTAGGTTATGCAAGGAACCAGGCTCGCCTACTTTTGTACAAACTTCTAGCAGTGCCTTGCAAACAGCAACACTGCCGTCAGTTGTTATAATGTATGTGGTCATCGGTGTATCCTCTTTTGTAATTCTTCTGTTACGAAATTATTTATTCCATGTATTTAATAAGTATTCCATGTATTTTCGTATGCAGGACTAGATTCTGAACTATTGCCGCAGCTGACTCCACGTCCGTTTTCGTCGATGATCTGCGCAGGACTGTTGCCGGTCGTAAACTTAACTCCGTCAATACATTGCGTGTGCTTTTGCTCAGGAGTTGTAGGATTGTTATGCTCTTGATAAGCCGGAATAGCAATTGTTGCTAAGATGAGAATAATAGCAATAACAATCATTAACTCAATTAGTGTAAACCCGCGGTGCTTGTTCATTTTACGCCCTTGGTGTAGCTGGAGTTGTCTTCCCATTCTTCGTCCGTTACTGTGTAATCTTTGCGTGTTCGATCTTCAATAACTAGGTCAGTGCGTTCTTGTTCTTGTTGCTTGATTAATTTAATTTGATAGCTTTCTTGACTCGCATCAAACGTTTGATGCTTGTACGAAATACTAGTACTGGACGCAGTCATAACAAGTGCTATTAGTATAAAAACACCAAGGTACCAAAGGTTGTTTTTGTAGACTGACTTACCCTTAAATTCTTTAAACTGCTTCATTACTGCACTGATTGCAACCCAAGCAAATAAACCAAACAATAGTTTAGGCACAAACGTTTGCGCGAAAGCAATTACATATTCCATTTTATAATCCTTAATAACAAAGAGTGTGCTAGGGGAACAAGTCCCCTAGCAATTGAGTTTACTTGCCTAGTAGCATTTGGCCTGCTACTGTACTAATCATTTCTGCTGGCATGAACACCTTGTTGCTGGAGTTTGCCATTGCTTCCATTACTTGGAAGCTTTTGTATACTTTGTACTCTTCTGTCATTGACTCGCCCATAATCTTGTTAACTTGTGCTTCGGCCTCGGCTTTCTCAACGTCAATTTTCCGCAGCATGGTTTGTTCTTGTAGTTTGCGATCAAGTTGTACCTTGCTGATCTCAAGCTGTGCAGCTTCCTGGTTGATCATCTCACGCCGCTCTGCTGCGTTTTCTTGCGCTTTTACAATAATTGTTGGGTATGCAAGGTCTGCAATGCCAATATAGCGTACCATAAACGGAGTTCGTTCTGCGATGCTCTTAGATAGGCGTTCTGATAGCTGTGCGTTAATGGCCTCACGTGAGCTTGCAATTTCTGCAATAGTGTACTGTGATAGGAACTCCCGTGCCTCGGCTCGGATGATATCTCGAGCGTAGGTCATATATACTTTTTCTAGCGGAATCATATACATACGCTCGCTATTGCCCATTGGCGCCGGCTGCACTTTATTAAACACCTGCTCGAAGTCTTTAGACGCAAGTGACATCGTTGCCCGGATCTCGAACGTCATTAGCAGTTTGTCTTGCGGCATAAACAGGTCCATGCTTTCTTTAAAGCTGCGGTCGCTAGCGTCAAGTACAACTAGCTTGTCACAGTATGCCCAACACATATCAAGCCGGAATTTGGAAGTTGGAATAATATTTTCTTTATATCCTGACTGAGACATAACTTTTGCAACTTGCGCAGGCCCCACTTCTACAACTTGGCCACAGCCTACCATTGCGAGTGTAACTGCCATTACGGCAAATAGTTTTAGCATTGTCTTTTTCATTGTATTACCTTTGGGTTCGTTTAAGTTTAAGTTTTTAAAGTAGCTTCTTGCTACAACAAGTACTACTTTACAGCCTTTTAGCTTAGTGTCAACTGCTATTTTGCAGTTAACGATTCTTTATGCTCAGTGTAGTCAAAGAATCCGTCGTAAACGTTTACGATAAACTGTTCCCAGTACTTACGGTTAACGCTTTCAGGCAGTACTACAATGGCTGCCAGCCGTTCAACTTTTGCAATTACGTCCTCTAACGCAGGTTGCACAGTAGCAGTAAAGTCTAATTTACCTTGCTTGACAGCAAGAACGAACTCACGATACTTTAACGGGTATTTTAAGTCCCCAGTTTCGTAGATCTCTAGTAACTGATAAGCGGCGCGCAGAGCATGACTTAGTGCCTTCCAGTCGACGCCTTCGTTGGTTTTTGCCAATTGGGCGCGGTGACCGTATGCGTCATATTTTTTCTGAAGTGAATCCACAACATAGGATATTTTAGTAGTAAAGTCATACTTGGCGTCACACACTTCTACAATTTTCTTGTTAACGAACTTACTACCTTTATAGAAGCCGGGCTTGACTGCTACTTTGCCAGGATGATCTTCTGCGACACACTGAAGATGAAACTCTAACATCGGGGTTTCGTCCATTCTGGCTTCGGGGTTAACAAGTAATACGCTGTGTAGCACTGTTAACACATCTTCCATGGACTTGAGTCTTGAACCTTTTACACCGTACTTAGATGCTTGCTTGCGACAGTAGCCTAAAAACGCCTTCATGTTCTTGGTGTAGAACAAGTGACGATTTGCCACCAATGCCTCCCATACAGGGCTGCTTGACATAAGATGTGCGTCGTCACAGTGGAGCATGTCTATCGCAACCGTGTCTCCGTCACACGCCATTTTGATGAATTTTTGTAGACTAAAGTAAACTGTATCTACGTCTTCACTGGAGTTCTTTTGGTGTGCATCGCCTGTGCTGTGTCGGATTTCGTGACTGGCTGTCATAGTCACCATTTCGTCCAGCGTGGGCAAGAACACGCCCTTGTAGTCCATGTCACTGTTTTCGGTGTTCAACCCGTATAAGTGACTGCCGTGTACCATTTCACATAGTTTGTTCATTGTTTCTCCTCTTGGGGGGCGTATTTGTTAATCTCAGAGCAAGTAAAAACTTCTTTGCCCACGTAAAATTTTCCTAGCTTGCGGCAATCGTCTGCTACTGTTAAGTGTGCTTCAATCCAGGCTTTGCGATGACCGCTCGAAAAGCCGAGTACGTAGCCTATTACTATACAGCCTAGCATTAAAAAGAATTCCATATTGTTCTCACTGTGGAAAAATGCGTGTTTCCCACTTGTCGCCGTAAACTGAATTTACTACTGCGCGACAAGCTGCTATTTCTGGGGTGTGTCCTGTGCCAACACCGTACGGCTTCCAGCATTGCGACTGCCACATACCGTCTGCTGTTGGCGATAGTTCTACCCTACGACTAACAATATAACGCCATAACTTGGTTATGTCAACCGACGGTCGAAAAGGATGCCATTCGTCCACTAGTCCTTCCTGTATTACTCCCTGCATAGAAGAGTACCTAACGTCAATATCAAGTGCCGTACAAAACGCAACATCTAGCTCAGTACCTGTTAACTCGTCGGTTAGTGTTTTCATATTAGTTTACTCTTTTAGAAAATAAGTACCGCGGAAATATTCACAGTGCTCTTTCACGAATGGAAGAAACGGTTCGTCGGGCAGTATAACGACGCAACCAGTAGCATGATCTACGCCGTGACTGACAACCACGCTACCGGCTCGCTCAACAATATTGTTGTTTTCATCATACTCGTCTTCGGGGATTCTATAAGAAATAACTTCTACGTCAGTATGCATAAACTGCTCTCTAGTAATAGTATTATTACACAGTATGCAGTCAACGGACGTAGATGTCAAGAGAATTTTCTTTTTGGAGCCTATTAACCGATGCCAAAACGTCGTCTGTATTGTGACCACAGTCTAGCGTTAGTGTGTATAGCATCCTCGCCATCTAAAAATTGGTCATCCAGTACTTCTGTAGCATACTCGTATGCTGCATCAGCATCTGCTGCAATAGCATCTTCACCAGGCGGCCATTCGTCTTCGATTACATCTCGAGCGTATATTACTGCGCCGGCAGCGTCTTGGGCAATAGCAGCTTCGCCTGCTGGCCAAGCTTGGCCGAGTACTTCAGCAGCATACATCGCTGCGTCGTATCCATCTAGTGCAATAGCATCTTCACCAGGTTTCCACCGCCCTTGTATTACAAGTCTTGCGTACTGATAAGACGCAAACGACTTGGTGGCAATTGCAGCTTCACCAGGTGGCCATCTATCTGGTTTGTTTTTTCCTTTATTCAATACCTCAATGGCGTACCTACTCGATGCAGAAGGGTCTTGTGCGATAGCATCTTCGCCAGGCGGCCACGCTCCTTTTATTATATTGCGAGCATAGTTTAGCGCTGTATCGGCATCTGCTGCAATTGCAGCTTCACCAGGCGGCCAAGCCTTGTTAAGTACATCACGTGCATATATCAAAGAGCCGTTGCTGTGTTGAGCAATAGCAGCTTCTCCTTCGGGCCACCTAACTGGTCGTTCTTTGTCTTTGTTAATAACATCCAGTGCATAAATTGCTGCTCCTAGACCGTCTTCGGCAATAGCAGCTTCTCCTTCGGGCCACGGACCTTTAATTATTCGACGTGCATACGCAGAAGCCAATGCTCCTCTAGTAGCTATATAAGCAAGTGCTTGTTCAGTAGGGTGTAGCATATTGCTCATTGATTGATTGGGAGGTAGGTCTTTTTCCATTATCTTAACCGTCTTTACGGTAACACCTTTTAAAAATTTAATAGCAGAAGCAGCGGAGGTAGCAACTAGCGTTTGTATTTGTTGGTCTACCTCCACTGGTCCGTTGACTTCGTGTAGTATATAAAAATATTCTTCTATTGAAGTCTCGTCTTTAACGGCCAGCATCATTGTTTCGATTTTTGCACTTCGTCTCGGGCTTCCCATCCGTCTTAGCTTTCTAATGTAGTCTTGTAAATTCTGTAAGGTAGCCTTCATGTCGTCTCGACTAGCAGTGGCTTTTTGACCAACTTCTGTCTTGCCGCCAACCATTTCGATGTACTTGTTGCTGTTTAGGCCTGTTTGCTTATTAAATTGAGCAGACGACAACGATTCATCTTGTTGATCAAAGTATTCTGTTCTTTTATTTGGGCTAACAGCCATAGCCCACATGGCTCCATCTGACTGACGGAAGAAATAAATTAGTGTAATACTACTGTCACGAAAGTATTGTTCGAAATATGATCGAGTAGGTTTGGTTGTACACCAATCGCTTTTCTTACCATGGAAACAACTGGCATCTTTGTCTAGTGGCACTACAATCAACCACTGACTAGAATCTTCTAATACGTGACTTTCGCCTTTCTTTGTGCGCTTGTCTTGTTCTGAAGAACTGGGTCTCTCGTCTATGGCTGTCACGTACTCAGCAAATGCAGACCACCCCTGTTTGCCCCACCAATCAATATTGCGTTCTTGACCAGATATACGATTTGCATTTACTAGCTTTTTGAACACGTCGAAGGCAGATGCTACTTCTGTAGGATCTGCCTCTTGGCTAAATTTTTGTTGTACTTCTTTGAAGCCCTCGTTTAACTTAAACTCGGTATATCTCATAATAGATCCTGTCTGGTTCTATTATTTATATAGAAAAGTCGTGCATCTCTAGGGGGCGTGTTACACCCCCTCTAGCACAGATATTGCTTCGCGGATTGCTGAGCGTAGGTCATCGTTTTCGTCTTCGTCGAAATTCTTTCGTACAATGCGAGTGTCTTCGTCGTAGTAAGAGTCTATAGTGCCGTTGTCTACTGCCGCCACAAATCTCTTAACAATCTCTGCCACTGTATTACGGTCAAGGATTTCTGTACGTTGTGCTTCGACGGCTAGTTCGCTGTTGCTTAGTGAGCCTAACATTGCTGGGTTAAATATCATATCTTGTGCTCGTAAGTTAGTTTATGTTAACTACATTATACGGTCATAGTAGAGCATTGTCAAGTGTTATTTTTCGAAAAGTATCACGTGAGTTGCCCAGTCTGGAGGATCGGAGATAAAAGCACAGATGTCAGATACTCGACTTTCTGTTCCGTAACAAGCGTCAATGTCGTCAACAGTAAAGTCATCTAATTCTCGTATTAACTCCCAATCTTGTAACGTGAGTATGTCCTCTTTATAAATGTAGTCAGGTATATCTCGACTAATTTCTGTAAGAGTAGACAACAAATACAAGTCCCATAGGTTGTCGCGTAGCACTTGCGCAAATTCAGCGTCTAACGGACGCATTTCTTCAGCAAACTCCACTAGCTTGTTGCGGATTACGTCCTCTTGTTGTATGCTTGGTCTTTGAGCCATTCTTGTATCTCCGTTCCACTCCACATTTTACACAAATCTGCCGGAAACCTTAGGTCTTCGATAGTCTGCGCCTGAATCTCTTTGAGTATGTCTGCACCTTTTGTTCGGTGTACTTCTAGTATCTTCTTTAGCTCAGCAACGGTCTCCCAGTCACCATGTTTCTCAGTGAGATACTCACTCTTGTATATTAAGGTATCTTGATATTCTATGATAGCCTCGTTTAGTGCCACAGTTAATGCTAGGTTAGCAGCTTCTAGTTCGCTTGGTGTTTTCATTTGTGTTGTCCTGTTAACTTATGTATTCGTCAGTAACGCCGCTGTTCCATCGACTAATTGCTTGGTCGGCGCTGCTGCCGTATACTGTCCTGCCACATCCGCAGTTATGTATTTGACAGCATACATTCCACTCAGTGCGCTCTCTGTTCAACGGATACACACTGTCTATTCTGTCTAGTTCAGTGTCTTTGCTACACACGCACAGTTTAAGTTTCTCTGTCATTTTTCAAACACTACTACGTTAACGTCCGGGAGTTCGTTGTCGTATCGGTCTGCAATGTCATTAAGCACACTCATAAATTCAGTTTTGTCCAGTGAGTTGAAGCCAATGTGTTCAACGCCCATTACGTGCCCGCTTTCGATATTTGAAATAATCTCAACCAAAGCATCGTTTACACTTGCCCAATGTATAGCATCGCACCCGGCGGCTGGGTAAGTGTATGAACAGTAGAGATTAAATATGTCTACTGCGTGACCAGCAAACTCATAGCCGCCGCTAGTCCATGATCCTAACTTATTAATATCGCCGTAGCTGGATCCGTCAACGTCTACAACTAATATATTGTTGTCAGTTAACTGCCTGAGACTATCAGACACGGGTCCAATCATTTTGTGAAAACAGTTACACCCGTGGACAATAACGTTAACTTCTTTGTTGCTGACTAATTCTTTTACGCTTTTTTTGGTAACTGCAATATTGATCATATATTACTCCTAGGGCTCGTTATTGTTAAGAGTTCACTGCTCCCCTGGCCATATTACTACGTCAGCTTTACCAGTAAACACCATAAGTGCTAACTTGAGCCTATTACGCAGTCCGTACATGCCTAAATGTCTAGCAGGAACCCATTGCCCACTAGAGTGCTCACTTAGGGTTTCTGGGTCTGTTCCTGCCTCTACAATAGCGTCTAGCGTATAAAGCACCGGCGCGCTATCAAGCATCTTTACGCTCTACTACTTTGTCAGCAAGTCCGGCATCAACTGCTTCCTGTGCATTATAAAAAGTATCAAACTTCATTAGCTCGTACAGCTCGTCGTAGTCCTTACCTTTGCTGTTGTGTTTAACATACAGTTCTGTAAGGCGTTTGTTGACCTTACGAGATTCTTCATAGTGACGTCGAGCGTCTTCAAACTCAAGCTCTTGTACATGGACACTGCCTTTGGTGCCCGGAGTACCTGAACTAACGCGGTGAATCATAGTGCGTGACTCCGGCAGTACCACACGCTTGCCTGCTGTGCCTGCCTGTGCTAGAAAGCTGCCCATGCTACAGGCCTGACCCATGACAATTGTACGTACATCACTCTTGATGAACTGCATTGTATCATATATTGCTAGTCCAGCAGTTACTTCTCCACCACCACTATTGATATAAACACTGATTTCTTTGTCAGGGTTGTCTGCTTCTAGAAACAGCAATTGAGCAACAATCGAGTGAGCCATCTCTGTATGGATACCACCGTTGATCATTACGATTCGATCCTGTAGCAGCCTACTGAAAATATCGTAAGATCGTTCGCCGGCTGCTGTTTTTTCAATTACAAAAGGTACTAGGTTGCTCATTTATTTCTCCGTTAAATTAGTTTTATTTTTCAGCATGGATTGAAATGCTAGGTTTTCTACTAGCAGCTTACACAAGGTTGCCATTGCAACAATAGCCCTATCGTCTTCGTTGATGCTAGTAAGCTGCTGTATAACCTTGTCTGCCATTGCGTCAATAGCTTGCTCTTTTGTTATGTCAAGTGCAGTCCAATCAATATTGTCAGCAAAGACAGCTTCTTCTCTTGTTAGTCGAGCCAGCTGTGATGTAGCATTGTCTTGCATTAGTGTACTGTCCTTGCTAGTTCGTTTGTATCGTCATCATCATAGAAGTCGATGTCGTAGTATTGTTCTAATATTTCTACAATAGCCTCAGGCACACTTTCTTCATCATGTGCTTCTGGAATGTATACACCTTTCAACTCGCCACCGGGCCCGATAACTAACGCCCAGTCATCGTCTTCTAAGTTGTCTGTAAGTGTGCTCTTTTCAGTAGACATAGCGTTAATCCTTAAGAATAAATTATGCTGTTGGGAACTTCCATTCCTTTTCTAGTAAATTCTTTTGCTCTCTTAACTTGTGCAGTCTGTGATAGTCGACTGGTCGACAAGTGCTCTTTCCATGCCCTAAACAACTTTGCTTTACTTTTATCGCGTTTAGACATACGTTACACCTATTGTTAGATTATTCTTCTTTAGCCCATTTTCTGTTTTGCAGCCCTTGTTTTTTAAGCCAACTGTCGAGTAATACTTTTTCTTTTTTGTAAGCTTCTTTTTCCCAAGGTTGCTGCCAATAGCTTATTCTGTAGTTTATCCATCTCCCACACCATCTGTACTTGCGCTTAATTGGACTGTAGTATAATTCTCCTCGAGCGTATTGTTTTACGTGTACCATTTCATGAGCAACAGTTTCTAGCACCAAACGCAGGTTGTTTGTTCGGTCTACTTCAATTATAAAGTCTCTAGGACGATCTAATCTAGGACCGTCAGCATAGGCCATGCAATAACCATGCGCTACCGACGGTATTGCTATAAGTTTTACTATAACTTCTAAAGACTTTAATCTTGGTGCTAGTTGCTGTGCACAGAATTCAACCATACTAGTAACTCGTCGCTTCTGTGACGCAGTGCCACCTATTACAATGACCAACATTAATTAGTCCTTAACTGGCATTATGAGATCGTGTGCGATTGCAGAGATCTCATTTCCTTTTAGTCCTGCGTCATCGTCGCTTAGTCGTCCTAGCTGTCGAGCACGGCGACTTTGATATGTAAGGTTAATAATTTTGGGCATAGACCCTGGCCCTTCCCACGCATCGTTAAGTACCTTGTTGACGTCACTCATAGGAACACGAGATAGTTTAGTAGAACTAAAGAACATTTCCGATACAAAGTCCATTAGTGCACTTGGAATTAGGTCGTAATCAGTAATAGCCCAAGTTCCGTTAAATCCGTTGACCATGTTTGTAACATCAGTAGCTTGCTCGCTCCAGTAGTCCACAGCGTGTTGTGCAGGTGCTTTCCAGTTTTGCATCTTAGCTCTCTTTTGGTTGGTCTTCGATTTTAGTTAGTACCATGCGTCCTTCTTCAACGCTTACTTTAATTACATCGCCTTCGATCCAGCCCATACGTGCTGATACCTCAGGCGGAATATTCATTAACACATTCTTGGAGTCATTTTCATCGTCTACGAAGACGTCTTCAACTTTGTAAGTGATTACGTTGGACATTACTTTTTTCCTAGCAGTTTAAGATTTAACACAAAATTCTCTACAAGTAGTTTAACAATAGTTGCACGAGTTGTCAACTCATCAATTTCCATATCAACTACACTGCTGGCCATCATAGCGTATGCTTCGTCTTCTGAGATGTTAAGCTCGCCCCAGTCTATAGGGTCTACGGACTCACCTTCCTTGGCAAGCTCAACTAACAGGTTAATTCTTTCGTCATCTATTTTAAACATGTTTTTCCTTTTGTGTACGTTAAATATAGTATAGTGTCAGAGTTGTTGAAAGTCAAGGCATTTCTTTAATTAATTTTGTTTATAGAGACTGCCGATCCAATAGCTTTTGTCTATTACTACACTTTAGGGAACAGCATATCCTTACAAAATGTATCAACCTCTTCGGGCGGCAGTCCTAAGCTTTTCATTACTGCTGGGGTATGTGGATTCTTTTGCTGGTTTTCGCAGTAATAGTTTTGCGCTGTGAGACATTCGTCTGTATCGCACATATGATTGTACTGTGTGATCGCATCAAGGTACATTCTTAAATTTTCCTCTACGATGCTGATAATAGTTGCGTTTTCTTCCGGCTTTACGTTGCTAGCAGCTAGCATCTTGTCAGTAAAGATGTTGGTAGCCCATTCTGGCAGTTCTCGTTGCTTCTTAGGCACAAAGTCTTCAACACTGTCGAAATATTGCTGTATCATTGGATGGTCGGTCTTAACACTCTTAGAGAAGTCGTGAAATGCCCCAGTAATCTTATTCTTGCCGGCAATTACGTCAAATCCAAAAATAGGAGCATCATTGTGCAGTTGCGGAAAAATACAGACATGCATCATCCAAATGCCTTTAGTGTCGCGAGCATCTACAACGTCAATGTGTGCTCGTCGTATATAATCGTTGGCCCAGACTCGATTAATCCAACCGTTTTCTGGTTGATTAAACGCAGCCAGACCGGGTTCCTCGATTTCAGTAGCAACGTTTTCAAACGCAGAGATAAAGGTATCCTTACAGTTGATTAATTGCGTCCAAATCTCGCTCATTTCTTTGCCTCTGCCATCTGTTGAAACATTTTAGTTGCAAAGCCAAAGCATACCTTTGCTTCGTCTGCCATACTATCGTCTATCCGCTCTCTTATTAGTAATTTTAGCTCGTCTTTGTCTCGATCAAACGTGTACATATTGCCAGCGCCGGGGACTTTTTTAGCAATCATTTGCCCACCAAATAGGTCTCCCATGTGCCTTACATATATATGCGCCATTAGTCTGTCTGCATCCTCAGAAATAGACATCAAATAGTCCATGTACTCTTTTACTACAGGTAAGAGGACAGGAAGATCGTCTGATCCTTTCATTAAGTCTTGATAGTCTTGGTATATCTTTGGGGCTCTACGCAGTTCAGGCATTCCGTCAAACAACCCGTGTACCATGCCCAGTGTCTCTAGCAGATTATATTGAGGATGCTGATTAAATAGAAACGTTGCATAGCGCTCGTTTGTCATCTTTCCAGAAAACATTTCTTTTACAAATGCCTGTCTTTCTGCATCTCTGTGTTGTACTGCTGTTAGCTCTTTTAGGTTATTCATTTATCTTCTTCTATTTTGGCTACTAATGGAAAGCCGTTATCTCGGCTAATGTTAATTGTTTCAGCAATCTTTGTTTCAGCAATTTCAAAAGTATAGGTTCCTACTACGGCTGATCCTTGATTATGCACTTCCATAGTCAACGCTTCGGCAGCAGGCGTGGCGTGACGAAATATTTCTTTTAAGATTCCTATAACCCAATCTATCGGAGTACTATCATCGTTTAGTAAGATTACCTTATACTTGTTAGGCGTTTTCTTTTTAATCTTGACTTTCTCTTTGGCGAATGGCTGTGCATTTGTAGACATTAAGTTCCTCCTGTAAGTAGTAGGGGCAGTTACTGCCCCTACTAGTTTACTGCTATTTGTTAGCAGGACCGGTTATTGCAATCTTTCTTGGTTGTAGCTCTGCCGGAACATCTCTATGTAAGTGTACATTGAGCATTCCTAATTCAAGACTAGCACCTACTATATCTACGTGTTCTGCTAAACGAAATTCTCTACGGAAGTTACGCTCTGCAATACCTTTGTGTATATAATTTGGTGTTTTTTCGTCGCTAACTTTGGGCATTGCTCCTTCGATCGTTAGAACATTGCGGTCCTTGGTGATATCTAAATTATCCATAGTGAACCCGGCAACTGCAAGACTGATCATAAATTCGTCTTCGTTAATCTGCAAGATGTTGTATGGAGGATATCCCTGAGACTGACTATTAGTAAATGAACGATCTAGCTCATTAAATAGTCTGTCGAAACCGATTGAAGCTCTGTGTAGTGAAGGTAAATCTAGGGTATGTAGTCTTGTCATATTATTTCTCCTTTATTAAGCAAGATATTTTGTTGTGGACCCTTGCGGCATCCACATTTATTTATCAAATATAGTTATACTTTACTCTAAAATAACTGCTAGTATTTGGTGCTCAACAAGTACCAAATACTCTACGTTATCGATCTTAGTCTTTATTCCTGTGCCTTTTTGGTAAGCAACAATCTCGCCCACTTCTACTAGCGGCTCAATTAGCTTACCTTCGGTAGTAGTTCTTCCAGGACCCACTGCTATTACTTCTGCTCGTTCGAGTTCGTTATCTTTAGCTACGGCGCCTGTGATAACTAAGCCTCCTGCTGTCTTTTCCTCTACCTTAGACGGTTTAACAATAACTCTGTCTTGTACTGGGGTAATCATTAATTCTCCTTAGCTATTACCTTGGCTGGTGTTTTCGTCTATCTTGGTTTCTTTCTTGAGCCAGCGAGAACGTGCAGCAGCTTTAGCCCGCTTGCGTTTTTCACTAGGCTTGGTATAGAATTCACGCTCGCGTAGTTCTTGCAAAAGTCCAGCTTCCTGTACCTTACGCTTGAACTTGCGCAGCGCAAAGTTTATATCACCGTTGCGAACTTCAACACTGAGTCCTTTGATTTGCAGTGATTCTTGACGCGTCTTATTATGTCTCTTCATTTGTTTCTCCGGATGGTAGTAAAAACTCTAAGTTATATATTCTGTTACTACTAATATGATTATACACTGATTTGTCAGCATTAGTCAACCAGTAAGTTTTATCTTTTGCAACTATGTAAGATAGCATGTCTCTAAAGAACGGAAACGAGTTGTCGATGTCAGCGATAACAACGTCTGCGCACTTTAATGTGGTCAACATCCAGTCTAGCTCTTCCTTTACGTATATTTCTTTGTCGTATATATAAACGTTTGCATTATCCACGTAGTGTGCTAAAAAGTTCTTTTGTAGATCTCTTAATACCTGCTGACTAGGATACAATAACAGTATTTCATAACCGTCGTTGTATAGCTGATCGGGGTAGGTAACTATATTAATTTTGTTCAATTCTATTCTATTGCCTCTTACATTTAGTTATCGTTGTGCTCCTCCAGGCTAGCATTAAATGATTATTCCCAGCGGTAGAAAAGATGCTGGCCTATAGTTCCGGTGAACTCAAGTTCACTAACCCAATAAGGGTCAACAAAGGTTGCGTGATAATGCGTGGAGCCCTCAGTAATGCCTACAAATTTACGATGATTAATCACGTTGTATGCTATCATTTGCGCTTTTTGCCAGCTGTCTTCGTCATTAGGTGTGTCAGACTTGCCGTCACAGTACCAACTAAACTGGCACACGTTGAGTTTAACAGTGCCTCCTTCAGTTCCCATCTTACCTTGTTTAACTACTGCGCAGATCGTGTTGGGATACCGGGTATCTTTAACTCGATTGAGTACTACATCAGCAACAGCATATTTGCCAGCAAGGTTGTCGCTTCGTGCTTCGTAATACACATTCAGTGCTAGGCACTCTTCAGCTGGAGTAATGGCAATCATAGGGTTGCCAATTAACTGACCGTTCATGCGTGTGCTCGAGTGTGCGTAGATTGCGGTCATTGTTATTACTAGTGCGATTAAGTATTTCATCGACGAATCTCCTTGATCTTTGCTTGGGCTTTGTGCGCTGCATAAAGTTGTTCGACATCTCGTCTAGGTGTCCATTCGCCAGTGTCTGTCTGCCCATACCCAGGAAACTGCCAGTTCATCTTTAAAAACCTGTCGTGTTACAGTCTCTGTCTTCTTCCACAACCAGTTTCCGGTGGTGGTAGTAACGTCTACCTCAGCTACTACTGAATGTAGCGAGTGATATTTCTTAGACTGTATGACTTCTATAATACGAAGATTTGAAATAATCATTTTTAGCGTCTCATCCGTGCAATGTCGTTTATTTCTTCGTCACTGATCACAGGAACAGCGTTAGGCCTGTTTGCGTCGACTGCCTTCTTTAGAATTGTGAAATACATAATCTCTCTCGTTGCCGGTATTTGGTTGTGAATGATAATCTTCTTTACTTATTTTACAGCAATTTCCGTCTTTGTCAACCACTACTACGCTTCCTGACAGCTTTTTCTTTGTTTCTTCGCTACACGTCTTTCCTAGGTTAGCCTGTCTTAATTTTTCTTTAGTTTCTTCGGAAACGTATTTCCCCTTGTTTGATTTGCTCATTTTTGCACGAGTTACATTGGACACCGGCCTTCCGGTTAGCCACAAAACTGCCTCGGGTCGTTCTTTGCCTTTTCTTGCTTTTGACATTTTTTCTCTAGTTTCTTGTGACGCTGTTTTACCTAGATTTGCTTGCCTCAATTTTTCTTTTGTTTCTTCACTACGCGGACTGAAGTTGCCTATTGTACTGCCTTTTATTCCCTTGTTCCACGCCAATTGTCCTTTTGTTGATGCTGACATCTTGTCTCTTGCTTCTTGGGTGTGTGGCTTATAGTTCTTACGACCAGTGTTACCACCGTCGAGGCCATTCTCGGCTATGATGTTTGCCCATTGTTTAGACTCAACTATCTTATTATTAATAGAGAACTGCGTAGCAGCATTCTTACAGTCCTCCGGGCATTCAAAGTAACCGAAAACCTCCGTAGTTATATTATACCCGTGTTTCTTTAGGTGAGCAATCCAGTGTTTTCCTGAACCGTAATACCTATGGGGGTCGTTAGTAGTTTTTCCAAAATATTTAAGACCGGTGATGTTATGCGTTTTAATATATAGGTAAGTAGGATAAAAGTTTTTCATACAACTATTTATCCTATTACTAACTTACCAGTGTACTATCGGCGCATGTGTCTAATAGCAATAATTTCTTCGTCATTGATTACAGGTACAGCATTGCTCTTATGCATCGTGGCCACACCTTTAATTAGCGTGCCTGTGTACATTGTAGATTCTTTTTTAAGTGCTACGCCGGGGTCTTGGTCCAGACTGGGTATGTGCTGCGTGCCGCGACGATACCTAGGTACTAGCTTGCGCTCCGCAGGCTTTGTTGGCTTTGTTGGCTTGGCCTTACCTCTACCGTGTACGTAGTCAAGGTATTCCTCAAACGACAGGCGCTCGTTGTGACGGCCTTGCTGTTTAAGCTGTCGATTGTGCTCGGCTAGTTGATCGCCGAGCTCTTTGCGTTTTGATGCGGTGAGTTTTGTGTCTTTGGGCTTAGCAGTTCTAGTTGAACTCATCCCGCGAACAAGATGCATTGTCATAATCTTTGCCTCTAGTTACAGTAAGCATAAATTATAACAACAATCTGCGGGGATGTCAACCTATTTTAATTTTACTGTGCCTGCCTCTAGCAGTTTTTGGCGAGCTGCTGTTATTGCCGTTTCTTTAGCACTGCCTTCTAGGTCATATATTACAGCATGACCTTCGTCAAGCAGCATTTCTGTCAGAAACATTTCTTGTCCTTCGATTTCAAAATCGCCTAGTACTCGTCCGAACTTTCCTTGGAACTCACAAGAATGCAGTATTAGTGAGCCAGACGCTAGTATATCTTCCACTCGCTGTTTTGCAGCAAAGCCGAACTCTTTTTCAACAAGGTCTAATGTTCTTGTTTCTGGCGAGTCTATGCCTATTAATCTAACTCGTTCGCCGATTATCCAAGAATCAAACCCTAAGTCGATGTCGACATCGACTGTGTCGCCGTCTACTACTCTGTTTAGTTTGCATTTATATTTGTAGTTATAATCATGCATTGTGCTCTCCTTATTGTATATTTATGAGGCATAAAAAAAGAGCGCCGAAGCGCTCTTTTATCACTTTTCTGTTGCAGGATAGCGATATCCCCGAACTTGCTGCGGTTTAGGCAGCTAGCAGTTGATCTTCGAAAAGACCTTCTACTGTTAGTTCTGTGGTAAATGATGTTTTGTCATTTCCTAGTTTTATGCGTTTACGGCCGTCATCTACCGAGTAGCCAACATTAGTAATAGCTCCGAAAGTCGAATCTAGTACAGCCCCATCAAAAGCACACTTGCCCCTGTTCCGATAATGCCTCGGTTTGGGTAAGCTCTGCATAGCTAGTAGTGTATGCAGACACTAGCAGTGCGCTTATGGTGGAGCTGGCCGGATTTGCACCGGCGTGTTCCCGTGTTTTCCTAAGCTAGTTTACTACCATTAATACTATTTATACTTACAGTATACATTCACTCTTTGTTGCGAGCAAGCTCTTCTTTTTCTAAGTCTGCCATTACATTATGCAATGCGTGTTCGGCCATTGCGTCTTCGATATCGGCGTCAATATTGTCACGACGGTCTTCTGATCCGTCTACACTCCAAAACATATTAAGATGTCCATTATCGCGGAGCCAGCGATATCGACCAGCATCTTCAATAGCTGCATTGTACTGAGCTACTAGCTCGTACGGGTCAAACCCGTACTGCTTGATACAATTAGTCCTTTGATACTCGCTGAGCACCTTAGCTAGTTTTTCTTTAAAGTGCCAAAAATACATCTCTGCTGTAGTCATAGTGTTTTCTCTTTGTTTACAGGTTAGTTTACCCTAAGTACAAATAATACTATCAGTCTATTACTTTGTCAACTAGTTTATGCTTCTTTCATAAAGCTAAGGATTTCTTCAAGCGTCCATTCTTTCATTTCGGGCATGAGCTTGATTGCAACGTCGCCCTCTTTCACGTCTAACTCGCTGATATTTAAGTACAAACAAACATCTTGTTCGGTAAGCTCGTCTCCTAGCTTGTCTGCGCACCAGAGTATGCTCATCAGCACACAATTAGTAGCGTTGCGCATAACAGTAATTTCGTTCTCTAGGACGTATTTTTTGCCGATCATAAAAGCATCGTAGTAGTCTTGACTCTTTTTAGAAATCCCTTCAAAGTATTTTTGTGTTGCTACAGTTATTGCCATAGTTGTATCTTCTTCCTGTATTTACAATTTTTTATCGTTTAGAATAATGTCAACAACCTGAGCCCAAGTTGTTACGCGAAAAATCTTAGGGTGGCTATACCATCGGTTATGCGGGTGATCAATGATGATCGGTTGAAGGCCAAACTCAAGACCTGCTTCAGCATTTTGGGGTTTGTCTTCGAGCCAGTAGTAGCCTGTGTTTGCGTACGGTGCTAGTGCTTTTTCTTTACTAGCGCCTTGTGACAAATATACATGCCGACTGAATGTACTAGCCCCAAAGTGTTTATCCAAGTTCATTGTGCGCAGTTGTGTGGTATTCGGGTCAGTACTCAAACTGGTGATGATGTCAAAGGTGTACCCTTGCTCCACTAGAGCTGCGATGCCTGTCTTAGCGTCTCGCAGAGGGTCTAAGAAGCCGATCCAGCTGCTATTACTAAACTCCTTCATAGTGTGTACAGCTTGCTGTTGACTCATACTCGGATACATTTCGTGTACATAGTATGTGTCTTGCCGATCCAACGGATGCTGTTCTCGTTGCGCCATCCAGCGATGAAAAGCTTCTTCCCAGTACAACATTACGCCGTCTATATCTGATAATATCTTTTTCATACATTGCTCTCTTAACGTTAACTTATAGTATATGTTCTCTTGTTAAAAAAGTCAACTATTAATTTACGGACCTGCAAACACATCAGGACTGCCGGCTGCCACAGAAGTACAGGCGGTAACTGCATCGCCAATACGTCCGAATCCTAGGTTATTTGCAAACACCGTGGGGGATCCTATAGTAATAGGAGCAGCATGCGAAGGACAAGGTGCTCCTGGTAATAAGTGCACTGTATTTACATCAGACTCTCTTGACACAGGTATGTTGTTTATAAAAACGTTAGGCGAACCAACAGCACGAACCATACCAGAACAGTGTGGTACATCTGCATCGCCTATTCTAGTTACTGCTGGCATTATGTCAAAGCTCCTGTTCCGTTATACTTATATTCCGCCATTACTGTTTTAACAGCGTCGAGATAAGTAAAAACATCTGCAAAGACGCCGGTATATGCTCCGGAGAGTGTAAACGACGAGTTTGAATTAGTTATTAGGATCTCAGTAGCTGGCTCGCCGGCTCGAAGCACAGCAACAGTAGAGTTTATAGTGCCAGGGAGTATCGTCTGCACTCCTACCGGCAAGATAAAGTCTACACCACTTAGTATATTGTCTGACGCTGGCAACAATTCTGTTTCCATTTATCGCTCTCTGCTCATTAGTTGGTTGAGCATAGTATTTAGCATGGACATTTCTTCATGCTGCTGGTGTGTATGCGGGCCAGGTACTTCTTCTGGCTCGAACGCTATTAAGTGATCAAAAACGCTGAGAATATCGTCAAAGTCGGTATACTCAATTAGCCTCCCTTGATCTCTGATTACATAACGACCTTTCATCTACAGCTGAATTCCGGTTGTGCCTTCTGTGTATTGCTTAGAGAAGTCCACGTGGGTCTTGGTAATACAGGTTACTGTGTGCATGTTAATTACAGCTTTTTGATCCACACCTACGCTAAACATAAACGGGCCTAGTCCTAGACCTTGTTCCATCATAGTAATCATTCTTGGTTTTTCGATTATAACCTTGTCACTCTTTTCTTCAACAAGCCTTCCAATCATCTCCTCACCAGACGTTAGTTTAATACTAACAACGTCACCGTTTTTATAGGGAATATCTATTAACATTATGCTTGCTTCCTTTTGTTGAAATGGTGTGCTAGTTCGGTGAACCCACCGATGAGCTCACCTTCTAAGAAAATCTGTGGTACTGTTGTTGCGCTAGGAACTGACTCTAGTAGCTGTTCTCGCGTCCATCCTTCGCCAATGGTGCGCAGTTCGTAGTCAATGCCCTTACCGTCTAATAGCGTAATTGCTCGTTGACAAAACGGGCAGCTTTCTTTACTCCATACGATTGTTTTGCTCATAATTAAACCTCTTTGTTTTGTTGTTTGTATTATATACCTCAGTATACAATGTCTCTGCCCCGTAAATGAAAATATTGTGTGTGCGGTTATCGTCAACTGGCGTTATATCTATTAACTCGTCGTCTTGCTTCCATACACTGTGTTTTATAGCAATCCAGTCGCTAGTGCTCTTACTAACTGCTATGTAGTATCCTTTGACTTGTGCACCGCCGTACATTGAAACTTGTCTAGCCACATTATTATGACACTGGTTTAATATTGCGCAGGGTCTAGGAGCAATACAGACTGCAACTGCCTGGTTACACCCTAGCTCCTGCATTGCTGCTAGTAGACTAGAGTGAGTGTCGTTGGGCAGCATAGCGTCAGCTATCATAACTTTACAGTTCGAATCCCTTAAAGCTATCAGTGGATGCGTCCTGTTTGATTCCGCCTATAACATACGACTGAATTTGCGTTTCTTGAGGAGCTATTTGGAGACCGGAGCTACTCAACCAGTGCTGTGTCCACGGCAGTGGGTTGGTATTAACCGGCTGATCAAAGATTGTGCTGTAGCCTAATGCTTTTAGTCGACGGTTAGCAATGTACTCAACGTACTTATAGAGCAAAGTTTCGTTAAGACCAATAATTGATCCGTCTTTGAACAGATACTGTGCCCAGGCCTTCTCTTCAAGTACACATACCCTCCACATTTCGTAGACATCGTCCTTGCACTCTTTGGCAATCTCTACCATCTCTGGATCGTCTTTGCCTTGTATCCACAGCTTGAGTATATGCGAGGTTAGCGCAAGGTGTTGGCTCTCGTCACGTGCTATCAACGATATAATTTTAGCCGAACCTTCCATTAACTTGAGCTCGCCAAACGCGAAGCTGCAAGCAAAGCTCACGTAAAAACGCAGACCTTCTAGGATATTCACGTTCATCATTGCCAAGAACAACTTCTTCTTAACGTCGCGCATACTGCCGTTGCCTTTGAAGAACCACTCGTTAGCAGCGTCAGTAAAGGTGTCATAGTACTTGGTTACAGTTTGTGCCCGAGCAATGATCTTCTCGTCGTCTAAGATTGTGTCAAACACTTCGCTGGGGTCAGCATACACATTCTTCATGATGTGGGTGTAACTGCGCGAGTGCAGGGTCTCGAAGAAGTCCCACGTTACTATTGCGCCTTCAAGCTCTGGCAAGCTAACGTAGGGCAAGAACGCCAAGCACGGGCCTCGCCCTTGTACACTGTCCAGCAGTGTCTGGTACTTTAGGTTGGCAGTAAAGATGTGCTTTTGTTCTGGTCTGAAGTTAGCATAATCGCCTCTGTCTTTCTGTAGACTAACTTCTTCAGGACGCCAAAAGTATCCTAGCATGGTTTGGTTTAGCTTGTCAAACACAGGGAAGCGGAACTGGTCGTATCGCTGTGTGTTTTGGTCTGCTCCAAAGAACATATTTTCTTTGGTAAAATCTACTTTGTCTCTATTAAAAACTGTCTTAGCCATTTTATCTTCCTTATCGTTCTATAATACAATCAAACACTTAGCATGTCAACCTTAAATGCTACAGGCCGGGCAATCCTCTTCGTCATCGTCGTTGGGCATGATTGCAGAGTAACTAGTGTGCATAGGATCTATAGCACCTTGAGCATCGTGTATGTAGTCGCGTACCCCGGTATCTACTAGAGTAGGTGTACTTGCTCCTACGCGCTGCGATGTTAGTTGTTCAGTGTCATCTTGCTCGCTAGGATCAGTCTTGTAATCATATGTGTTCAAATAGTAGCTAGTCTTCCAACCTAATTTATACGTGGTTAGCAGGTCTTTCATTATCACACTCATTGGCACTTCGTTGTTCTCAAACTGCGTGGGGTTGTAGCTCCAGTTACCTGATATGCCTTGATCAAAGAACTTCTGCATTGATGCAACGACGTTGATATAGCCTTCGTTGCTGGGCATATCCCATAGCAAGGTATAGTGATTCTTTAAGCTCTGGTACTGAGGTACAATTTGCTTGAGTGGTCCTTTTTTGCTCTTCTTGACACTGAGGAAGCCACGTGGCGGTTCAATACCATTGGTTGCGTTTGACACAACAGACGAACTCTCACTAGGCATCTGTGCGCTTAGTGTGCTATGTCTTAGCCCGTGTTCTACGATGTCTGCGCGTAATGACTCCCAGTCATAGTTCAGTGTGTTTGGAACAATAGCATCAAGGTCTTTCTTGTAGGTGTCAATAGGCAGAATACCGTCTGCATACTTAGTAGCAGCAAAGCCTGTGCAAGCGCCGCGCTCCTTGGCTAATCCATTGCTGGCTTTAAGCAAGTAGTACTGGAATGCTTCACTTAGGTCATGCGTTAGCTTCCATGCTTCTGAGTCACTATATTGTACTTTACGCTTGGCAAGGAAGTGGGCCAAGCCAATAAAGCCTACACCTAATGAACGTCGCGCTTTTGTAGACAATTCTGCTGCTAGAATAGGGTAGTTCTGATAGTCGATAATTTCTTCTAGAGCACGAACAGCAAGATCGCAGAGGTCTTCTAGGTCTTCTAGGCTCTTGATGATGCCCACGTTGATTGCGCTGAGAATACATAGTGCAATCTCACCCGCTGGGTCGTCAATGTGATTCATTGGTTTTGTCGGTAATGTAATTTCTTGGCACAGGTTGCTCATATAGATGGTATCTTTGAACGAGCTGTGTGTGTTGGCGTGATCAACATTCATGATATAGATGCGACCGGTCTCAGTTCGCTCTTTAAGCAATTCGCCAAACAGTTTCATAGCAGGAATACGTGACTTCTTAATACTAGTAGCTCGCTCATACTTTTCGTAAAGCGTTTTAAATTTGTCAGCATCACCAAAGTAGGCTTCGTATAGGTCAGGTACATCGTGCGGAGAAAACAGTGTAATGTCTTCGTTCTTTAGCAAG
>Ga0307931_1000617_pt1 | contig 22855 bp, 25 predicted proteins | sample OrgLakmetageno47_FD_201816 | JGI IMG/M metagenome (GOLD analysis project Ga0307931, IMG submission 201816) | Saline water microbial communities from Organic Lake, Antarctica - #47 | ecosystem: Environmental > Aquatic > Non-marine Saline and Alkaline > Saline | place: Antarctica: Organic Lake...
CTAGTCTAGTCTAGTTAATACTCTCCCAAAAACAAAGAAAGACAAGTACACAGCAGTCACAGAGGCACATAAAGAATGCACTTGAGCTGCAAATGCGCTAGCGAATTCGCTCCAGAAGGCCAATTAAGGCTCCAACTGGCGCCTTTCCTCCGAACAAGTCGGCGGGACTGAGTGCTCGTTCGTGTGTCACGTCCCAGGTCCACGAGGCAATTCTCTGGGCTATTTTTTTGCCCCAGCAGGGCATCGTTCCCACTTCATGGTATCTTATACTTATACTTAAACACCGGTACACCGGTCGTCCCGTTTCAGTTCCTTGGAGAACCCTATGCAATAATGGCGGATATCCCAACAAGGCGTGAAGGCCAATGGCGGTTCGAATCACGTGCAGCGAGGAGTTCCTGAAGTCTGCTAGTCCGAGAGCCGAAAGTACTATAAACTGTACTGTAACTGTACAGGCTGTATCATGCACTGATATAATATATATGCAAAATACATCATTTCTGTCTTGCTTGGATCTTGTTTCGCGTCCGAAGCATCAAGGATCAAGGATCAAGGGCTAGCTAGTTAGGGCATCTACAAATCCCAGCTAGATTGTCTAGTCTCATAGCGCATAGCCTGCCACTTTTTAGGTCTACTTCGGTGGTAAGAATATGGTGCGCGTAATGACGCATTCATTCACTAACCTAGCTTCTACAACATGTCCACTTACGAATTTGTAGGCTGCATGGCGCGCTCGGTATCTTGATCGTCATGAACAAAGCAACGCGCATGCTAATAGAATCATGTCTTAGTCATAAGATAATATGATGTTGTCACCTTGTCGTCTATCAAGGCCGCCTTTGCTCTAACAATTTGTATGCTTCTTTTGTGTCTCTACATCAATTCAAAACGCTAGGCTCGACAACGATTATCGAACCAAATTTGTATTAGGCGTTCAGCATGGCGACATTAGCGACTGGAAACACCACTGGTGGGCAAAAGAAATCAAGCGGCGTGTCACTTGGTTCGTCATTGAAAGAGACTTGGGCGAAGGTACGAGACGACAGTGATGAAAGCTGCTCGTGGGTTTTGGCTGGCTTTTCGCCGGGATCCAAGACCAACATTGAGGTGAAGTCTCTTCTTGATGAATGGCTGATGCCTAGAATACCGATTCTGCAAAGTTTCTTGTTAGTAGGCATTATCTGCTCTAGTTTTGTTCTAAAATGGCGTTTCAGATTCATGGTTGATGTATTGTTCAGCGTTCTTTGATTTAAATGCTAACTAGGCACTATTCTTCACCTCATATGGACACCCTTAGGCCATTGCCTCTGGCGCAGGCGGTCTCGACGGTGCCACTGCTGAATTAAAACTGCCGGTATACGACGCCCAGTGCGTGTACGGCGGCGCCAAAGACCAAGACGGCAAATTCGTGCACTTGACTTACGTGGGTGCGTCTGTGGGGGCACTCGCGCGCGGTCGTGCATCGATGGCCAAAAATGCGGTGTGTTGCTGAACCATTTGGGAGTTGAAGGCATGATAGATTCAGTAATCTTCTTCGTGCATCGTGGTTAGCCTTCTTAAGCATTGCTCTCGAGTAGAATAGAAAGAGATGTTGCGTTTTTTTTGCTAAATGTGTGTGTGTGGGAAATTGATTCGGCTACCTGATGGATATGCATCCTTATTCTTTGATACCTATAGGTGCTCAATGAATTTGAGGGATGCGTGCGAGAGGTGAATATCATACAGGGTGAGACCGAAGAGGGTTCAGCTGCACAATTCTCCCCAGCGGCGCCGCCGGCAGCACCAGCAGTTGCTTCTTCGGCTCTTCCAACAGCGGCTCCAGCTGCGTCGTCGCCACCTGCAGTGAACGTAGCGGTTAGCTCAGAGGCCGTTAGTACCGCTGCTGCCGTTGATGGAGGCACTGCTCTGGAGCGGTACAAGGCACTCAGCGACGCTGAATTTGAAAGCGTCTTTGGTTCAAAGAGAGAAGTTTTCGAGGCTCTTCCTGCATGGAAGCAAACTCAGGCAAAGAAAAAGCATGGATACTTTTGATAGAGCTCCCAGTACTTTTAGATCGTGGTGGTGTAAATTGGAATTATGGGGCCTTAGCCCGAGTATTCTCTGCCTCTTCTTCTTTTCCTTTCGTTTTTTTTCTTTTGGCCTCATTCCATCATTTTTACCGCACTGCTTCTTATCCCATGCACTAAATTGTTGGAGTTATCGATGATTCAGCACTGACATTAGATCCCGATAAGAACACACTTATTTGTTCTCCTTCCTGCAGCTACATGCGCGGGTTTTTATATGCAATTATGCAACTGGCTTTTACTGATGAGCAAGTTTACACCGGTAATTATACCACAGTAGCAATTAACCGGAAGAATAACCAACCACCATTACGGGCACTTATATAAGCATTCATAGATGGGCGTATTGATAACTGTCAGCGTATAAGGGCGCTTCCATTTAACGTGATACGTATCATTCGCTGGTTCCCAATATACTCCACATTTGCTCGTATGTATTATGTCCGTTTTTCTTTGGTGATGATCGATTTATAATGAATCAAAGGAGGTCTCTTAACAAGATCGGAAACTATTACAACTCCGCAATGTCACGCAAAAATTCAGATAAATCTGTTGTTATCAAAATCAAATATAAGCTTACAGTAATTATCCTCTCGGCTAACTGCAATCATTCGGCTTGTGTGTCGTATCATTTTGAGTGAAATAGGAATAGTGTAGAATACGAGTTCCAGAGACGAGTCCCAGAAGGCATCCGTTAAGGTAATTTCAAAAGCCTTTCAAAGTTTTGAAAGCACTCAAAATAATTCAGTTGATTTCATTGAAACATAAGTACTTTCATTTCTTTCGATGGAATTTCAATTCGTTCACTGAATGAGTGTCAGTCCCTTCTTATCAAAACATGTTTGTTACCACAAGAATACGGAAGGAATCAATACTCAAATATTGTTATGAGCACAACAGAAGGGTCAAAAGTCAGCAGTGAAACTAAAGAGGATGTCCAAGACGATGCTGCAGTCGCTGCGACACTTCAAGAAGACGAAAATGCTGCTGCTGCACGACCAACTGTAGTTGTTGGTGAACCGGTGGTGGCACAAGCAACACCAGTAGGAGTATATCCAGCTGAGCCAGTCTCAAGACAACCGGCGCATGGGCAGTCAGCCCAAGAAGGTTCTACGGCACAAATTGAAAGTGAAGAAAATTACTGTGGCCCAACGAGCTGTGCGATAGCGTGCATTTTTGTCCTACTGTTCTGGCCAGCAGCGCTGTTTGTACCGTTGTGTCCTTGCGATAGGAGGCGAGTCACACGGACCTACGCGGTCCGGTAGATGTTGCTCCTTATTGCCTTCTAGGTGATTCAATAGAAAAGCTGAGGCTCTTAGGCGACTGCATGGAATATATCTTGACCGAATGAAGAATGATATCTTGAGTGATAACTTTATCAGTATTATAATAATAAAAATAATCACTAATCAATATCAATTTATTAAAGATAGAAGGTAGAGAAGTGAATAAAGATGCGTAGAGAAATAACTCTCATTCTTTCGTGCATTCCAACTTAAGAAGTTGAGAATTGAGATAGGGCTTGATTTCGCTCCTGGTTGCATCTATCCGGACCTGAAGTTGACAAAGCAACCACAGCGTGGATTAGCTCAATTATCGTTATTTGTTATCATAAAATTATGCCCCATTTTATATTCGCCATAAAACGAAAGAAGCATCGGCAAGCTCAATAATTACGCAGATTCAAATGCCAGGAACTCATATGGGTCGACCAGAGTAAGTTTGACTGGGCGGGGCCGAGCGTTTTGGGCTCTGCTATGAAGAAAGGATTTTATCCATATACTTTATATCTACCGATTTGCTTGCTTGGTTATGAGGAATCTATCTGCCAAGAAAGTTTTATGACATAACGCGCATGTGTTTAATGGTAATTGATTCCAAGTGCAGCACCGGTTCGATTACATGGGCGTCATTGGGCGTTTTCCGGGGACCTATTAGCTGCATGCCTTAACCCCTATCGTTCATAGAACTATGCAAAGCCAGATAGAGCACAGTTCTGCGAACAGGGGAGTGTGAGAAATTCGTATTGACATACATGTTCAGAACCAACGAAATAGCTGTAATAGCGCTAATGACACGGACAAAAAGTTCAAGTTTGCTTCGTTAGGTGCCTTGTGTTCTTATTTGAGAGGCGTTTGGACCTCAGAGGCCTCAGGGAAGCGCAAAACCAGTAAGCGATCCGATGGCATGGCCACGAGGTTGCTTTTAGGGCAAAGGAGGGTGCGCTCGCCAGGTGTATTGGTGGGTCGGCGTAGGCCCACGAGCACACATCCGGGCTCCTGCGCTCGCACGACATCTTGAAGTTCGGCAAAAGTAGGTTGCTGGGGCGTAGATGTGGTTGTCGCCCTGGAGATGGCCGATGATGTATGAGCGCTCAAGGCCTCCTCGACAGTGCCCGGAATAAGCTCCAAGTCTACGGCTGCCCCCTGTAACTCGGCGAACACGCTGGCGAGTTTGGGATCCATGGCCACCTAATATGATATGCAAAAATGGAACCACCACCGAAGGTAAAGACAGAGGAATGGATACCAAAATCAAAGTGATGGTTCAGTGAATGGGAATGAGAGTTGCGCAAAACAAAAGCAAATCTTTGAAGATACCTGAACCAGCGCTCCACTAGCGAGATCCGAAGGTACAAACGTATCGACGGACGACCAAAGCTCTTGTCCGTGTTCCTTCTGCTGTTCCAGCACGGTGCGCGTATGAGCCATCGCGTCTGGCGACGCAAACTCCACCACGAGATGTCGGCCAGTAATTGAGCTTGTGACGTCACTCGTTGAAGCAGACGTAAGTTTAGGGTTTGTTGGGTAAGGAGTCCCGAAAGTAACGACAGGTGTTGCTTTTGGTGGAGGCACTGGCATGTTGGTAGAAGTAGCGCTGATGGTGGCTGTAGAAGGGGCAACAGCAGCCTCAGCAGCAGTGCGAGCCAGATCGCTCAATGCTGCCACAGTCACGAGCGTGCGTGCGTCCGGCGCTTCAGGCTCTAAATCTTCACCTTCTTGACTGCTGCTTGTGTCAAGGGACTCGGAGAAGGACGAAGACTGCTGCCGCAACACCACTAGAGTGTCCGCCTCGTTGGCACCTGCTCGCATGAGATCTACTTGATCCAGGCTCGAACCTTCTACGACATTCACCTACTCGTGGCAAATACACACCAAGCAAGGAGCAAGGCTACTTAGCAACGTTAAGCATGTTGAAAAAGTGACCAAATGAGCCAATAATGTCTTCGTTGTGCTGAAGTTATTAAGCTCAATATAAGGATGTGTGTCGTTTTAATCCAATCATACTTATGTCTTCATCTATCCCTTCATTTCTCTTCTTCTTCCTTTCTCTCACCGTGACGCGCTCCCCTGGCGACCGTGCTAATTCTTCCGCCAGGCTTTCTCGCGCAGTTTGGGCTTGTGGTCCTGGAGGCATCAGCACCGTGACTTCTACATGACCCGAGTGGTGCGCTGCTAAATTGTCCAAGTGCTCCACCTTTTATGGGGGAATGGGGGTAGAATGGGGATAGGATACAATTAGCATTGAGCAGTGCCAATCAAAGGGAGTCTGGAAGCACAATAGTATGCTTTTTATCGAGTTGGAGGCACAAGACCATGCATTCGAATAATCCGTGTGTATTTTCTTTCTTCTATATACGCACCATGCCGCTGACTCGCGGCGTCCAATTGACTACCAACACTTTTCGCATCTCGCGTGAGATTGCACCATCTGTATCTACTCCTCCACTGTTGCTGCTGCTTAAAGCGAAAGGGCGGCTGGCACCAGCGGCAGCAGAGGCATGAGTTGACTCGTCGGCAGGCACAGCCACAGTAGTTGCTCCTCCTTCTTGCCCAGTTCGTCCCTTCGTCTTGCCGTTGCCGTTGAATGCTGAAGCCTCAACTTTCGATTGACCCAGTAAGATCAACCGATCACTTTTCTTTAAAATGAGGTCGTCCGAGGGCATCAACCACTTCTCTTGTTGCTTGACTGCCTTAAGTGACGATGGCGCACTCATCGAAGAAGATGAAGAAGAAGATGAAGATGAAGAGGTGGTCTCAGCTCGAAGCACACCACACAAGACTGCTTGACCGTTTAACCTTCGTGACAGCTCGCCAGCACTCAATGGTTTACTTGTTGACTTACTGCTGCCATTGTTAGTGGTAGTGGTAGCACTGGTAGTAGTACCAGTGGCAGTCGACGCCAGACGACGAGCGAGGGAAGAAGGCAGAGTTTTGGCATCGAGCGTGCAAAATTCAGCACCCTGGTGTGTGTGCATGTGCATGGGGGGCAAGAAAAAGTACGCACACGTGTTTTGACGATTGAATGAACAGGCTCCAAAATAAGCAGGCCCACATAACCACAGGTAAGCAGTAGTATCACCCTCCGAAATTGAGGGAGTTTATAATACCAAGATTGCCCTAAAATGTATGACCTAACCTCAAAGCCCATGATTTCAGCGTGCGCGCTGACGAGGCCCGGGTGAAGCACCGCGACGGCAATCAACCGGCTCGCAAAGGCCTGCATTTGTATAGGCAGAATGTAGCAATAAGAGCGTGAAATAGCCAGAGAAAATCTCTCAAAATGATAGAAGATAATCATCAAACTACTGAATTCCAACAATTGTGAACCTGCAAGATCCAGAGGGTTGAAACACAAGCGCTTATCTCCATCCTCCTCATTCTTTCCTTGTTCTATTCTAGACTCTACCTGCTCGGCCACCGCCACGGTCCCCGAAGCAGCATCCTTTCCAAACAGCGCTGCAGGCCCCCGCCAGAAAGTGTCCCCGCTCGCCATCCCGCTCAAACCCACGCGTTGGCCCAACTCCGCTTCCAACATCGGAACACTGACCTGTTAATAAACGTCAATTATTTAAGTTATGAGATTTGTAAACTTCATAAAATTGCGTGTGGGAAAGCAATCATGGGGAGGAAAGCTGGATTGATGGTGTGCGAGTGTCAATACCAATTCGCAAGGCAGCATTCATCAATAGACGGCCTAGCACTTGAACTTCTCCGCTATGCCCCCTTCTCTCTTTCTCTCACCACCACTGTAGGGCTGTTCCCCCCACCACCACCACCGTTGCTTTTCCCACTGGTGGAAGTTTGCAAATCCCGCGCTGCCGCCAAAGCAACTGCCTGCATTTCAATCGGGCTCCAATCTGCGGCGACTCCTTCACTGATCCGGCTGCTGCTGCTGCTGCTAGTACTGCTGCTGGTGGTACTGCCACTGCCAGAGCTGCTGCCGAGTTTAGAGCTACTAATAGCATCGTCCTTGACGCTGCTGTCAGATGGCAGTGCTGCTGCTCCTACTGCTGCTTGCGTGTTACTGGCGGGTGGTTTCAGTACAATGACTCGCTTGGCTCTGGGCGCTGCCACTCGTGCTAGAGCGTCAGGTACCGTAGGGTTCCCACTTCGCGTAATCACCTGACCGTAAACGCAGAAAGATATCGAAAGCAGACAACAGTGATCATGAGAATACCAAAGTATACAAACTCAAAGAGACTAAAAGGCCTGTATTCATTTCAAAGCTTTTCACACATTCGTCAATATCTGAAACCTATTGCAGGGCCCTTCCATCTATCCACTATGAAGCTTGCAGTGTGCTTCGTCTTTGTACTATTAGCAGTTGCCATACCCGGAGTTCCCGGCGATCGCGAGCGCTCAAGCTCGATGCGAGCTCTGCATCCATCTCGGCCTTTTCACGGTTGCCCAAGATCACTACCGGCAGACCTACCGATCCTCCTTGGCGATGGGCAGCAGCTAATTGACGCAAGACTGGGACCTGTGAAAGAAGAGAAGGGAAAAAGTATGTTTCTTTTTTGTGATTGATTTCGATTTGAAACACAACCTTGAAATACTACCCTAGACTAGGGAATTTCAATTTCAGGCAACCTTTTTATGAAATTTTAGAAGACTCCAAAATGTAATGATATAATGGTACCGTGTTGTCGTTCCAATTCACAAGCACCGTGTGGCCCCTTTCTAGCACCACATGTTGCCCTGTAGCCACTCTCTCAAAGGCACCGCTCACGTCGGTGGAGATGAGGCCGATGAAGAAGGAAAAGAACACCAGCCCTTGCACGTATATGAGGTGCGTCACCCAGCGGGTGTACCTAATATATATCAAACACATCATAATATCACACCATGGTGTGCCCTTTAAAATCAGTGCCCATAAGCATATGCATATATTTATGCTCAAACGAATTCTACTCGAGCGTTTAGGAGAGACTCCTAAGGACAACACGAACTAACAACAACCGCAGGGTAAAGGATATTGTAGAAATCCGCATGTGGAGAGAGATAGAGAGAGGGTGCAGCTTCATAACACTGCCTTGATTAATATTCACGCACCGGCTCGGCGGTTTTCCGCCTTCTTCGCCGTCCACATCGACCGCAGATCCTCCAGGGGCGTTGATGAGGAGCTGGGCGGCCTTGAAGAGAGACTGGGGCCACGACACCGAAGGTTTTGTGGAGAGCTTGTACCAAGAAGCGCACATGAAGATGAGCAGACCTAGCCCACTGGCAATGCCCAACACCTGATAGAGTGAAACAAAAGCATAGACTTTATAGACTTGATGTGCAATATCTTGAAAATCAGTAGCATGTTCGCCGCGCAACGCTCTTTGAAAAGGCGAAGCGCAATCAACGAAAGGGCGCTACCCAAGAAGTGCTTTCCCTACCTTCGAAAAGGCCGCTGTGTTGAGCCACGTCTCTAAGCTATACAGAACGTGCGCTCCTAGAGACAGTTGCATTCCGAATTCTGCTGCCATCTTTGCGCTCAACACAACGATCGCGGCGAGTGCTAGCCTGGGAGCGGAAAGCACAAGAGTAAAAAAATTGGCGAAGAAGTCTATAACATAGCTCCGAACGATGTCAAAGAAGTGGCATGACGAGGCAGCGGAGACGAAATGGCCAAATAATTTCCGCTTGCACTACATCTGTAGTCTACCGGCTAATAAGATAAGGCAGCATTACCGCACCTTCCCTTCAGACCACCGCGTGAATAAACATATTCTACTACGCTCTTCGTTTTCTTCGCTGCTGATCGGAGAGACGTGAGATTTGCCGAGCGTGCAGCTTGAAAGCGGCTCTTTAGGCCAGAACTCACGCCCTTCAGAGCCGTCATTGGCCGTGAAGTTGATTCGAGGCGTGTGATCCCACGGTTCGAGTGAAATCTTTTCACAACGCAACGAGGGAAGCATGAGCAGAAGTGTGTCAGCTAGCGAGCGCTTCTGAAATTTTTTACGTGCGTGTATTCGTATTTATCGAACATTATGACCAGTAAATCTATGAGGTGCGTCTGCAATCCTTCCCACGCCGCCCGTTACTCACCCTGGGCTCTTAGCGAATTTCACTCGTGATGGCGAGCTAGGGGCATTGAACCCGTGGCTCAGATCTGACTCAAGGGCTATGACAGCCCAAAGAAGCTGGAGCTTCATGCTATCCTCGCTCCCTTTAAGCTCCAAGCGGCGTGCTCAAGAACAATGTTGCTGCACTGTAACCTCAGCAGCGTGAAGATACCCCTGATGAAATAATGAAGGAGGATGCTCAAAGATCTGGATCTTCGGCCGGGATAAAATGTGGGCGGTAGATGCCCGTACGGGGTAGCCGTGCCGAGGAAAAATGACAAACACTGTATCAACCTATCAACCCTTGTTGGTTAGATCTTTACGCTAGGACTAAGGCTCGTAAGCGCAATTTCAGGCATGACAAGGGCCTTCTGTGCCTTCATTGGAATTGAATCAAATCCGAACGATATTTCTGCCAGTACTATGAGATGCGCGTTCCGCGTTCAAAGAAAAAAAAGTCGCAAGGAGGAAGTTTACAGTGGGAAAGAAGTCAGACTCAAGTAGTTTTATCTGACGGAGGCCAGCTCTTGTATAGTTGATTCTCCCCAAATACAAATAATACCCCCTGAACTATACAGCAGCAGCAGAAAGTGTAACCCCTAGCTAGGAAGTCTGACTGGGCTGAGCACAACAACATCTTTATGCTTGAAGCAAAATACGCTCATTTCCTCTTGAGTTGTGCTTCAGCCATCAAGCTTCGGAGTAGAAGACTCTACAGAGTGCCAGCGGTATGAAGATGAATAAATAAAGTGGATAATAAGGCTCAAACGATTCCACCTCAGTGCCTCCTTTGAAATACGTAAGCTTAACGCAAAGAAAAAACTTTAAGCTTTGCTTATTTTCACGGCGACACCGAGAAAATCTACGATTTCCCTAATAATTATGAGATACTGTAGTCTAGCTAGCTAGCTAGTGGCACTCCTAATCATTCGTAAACCTACGTACGTATTGAGTGTCGGTACCAAAGTTTCACGTCACTAGCCCTCAATTATCATAGGATCATGGACCGAGGCGCACCCCGCCCCCCGCAACAAAGTTCTTCATTGTAATGTTACCTTAAGCGCTATCGACGCAAAATCTGATGAAAGTTTAGCTAAGGGCTCGTTCAGGGCGACCGTCAAACGCACGTAAAATGATGAAAATCGTGGTCTGTGGTCGGCACCTTCCTGAAGACCGTTTGAAAAATAAATGCAGTAGCGCACACTGGAGTGGGATCGTTAATGAATTGCCGAGTTTCTAGGCGCGCACGCCTACAGGAACTAACGCGAGACGAGGTCTTGTCGCAAGATAATTCTAGCGCTTCTACGTGAAAAGTGACTTTGCTTCCCACAAAGATTCCTACAGTACCGTCATCCCCAGGAGTACCCGGAGTACCGACACTCAATACGTACGTAGGTTTACGAATGATTAGGAGTGAGCTAGTGGAGTGTTTTGGATTTTTTTTCATGAAAACATCAATCTGTAGTGTTACACCAGTCTGTCTTGCCTGCTGAGGTAACGTCGTTGAAACTTGCTCGGCGTGAGCTCCCCTTAACATCAAGAAGCGCGGCCAGTACTTCAGTTCTATGTCAACTCTAACAACTGTGCCTGCGGGTGGTGATGCGGAGCTGCAGACGGGCTTCTTGTTTTCGCTTTTGCACAACCACCTCCCCGACTCGTCTGTTGCTGCAGCCGAGCCGCCCGGCCTTGACGAGGAGGTGTGCCACGCCATGCAAAGAGTGCTCGCCATGCGCCACAATCATGCTCTAGCAAACCGCGTGCGTACTGAATTGGGTCGTCTCGCCACGGTGGCAGGTGAAGGATCGCCGGCTGCTCGGGCGCAGGCCACGGTCGAGCTGGTGCTCAACGTAATCATGGAGACTGCGGTCTCGACGGCATACGCCTCGGCGCCACCGATGGGGCCTGAAGGTCGCCGGGCGCTGCTCGCTGCCTTTGACAGGGTGGGTGTCTACGCGCGGGATGACCCATTTCCTGCGGTGGTGACCGTCCCATGTGAGCGGCGCACCAATTGCCGTATTTTTACGGCCGGGGGCGAGCCGGTTTCGAGATCGAGCAGAAGACGAAGCCTTGACTTCGAAGTACTCCGTCCCGTGAATGGCGCCGCTGAGCCAAGCGGTGACGTTGGCTTGTACTCGGGAAGCGGGCGTTGCTATGCTCTGGTGGACAAACTGCGGAGTGCTATATACGGCAGCGTCGTACTTGCACATGTAATCCTCGTCGAGAGTGCTGTGGCGCCAAACTCGGAGAGCAAGGGTGCCAGTGGAATAGTTTTCCGGTGGACCGAGGAGTGCGTTGCTATCAAATGCATCATGAAGGCCATAGTCAACGAGAAGCAGCGCAGCGGTGAACCCCTGAACGAGGACCCTTTCAAAGAAGTGCAGTGCTTGGCTTACTTGACGCGCCGCATCGCGGGTACCTTGGCAGGCCCTGAGGTGTTGCGAGGTGATCCGCAGCGAGTGTTACCCATGGTCGACTGCTTGAAGGATGGCGAAGAAAATATATATCTGGTTCGTCCTTTATTGTAATTTTTTTACTGCAGCATTTTCCGATCGCAGCGCGCTCAGTTTCTTGTATAAAGGTTAAGATTTGCGTGTCCTTATTCTCACTGTCACTCCTACTGTAACTGCCCCCGATACATTCTTCATGGCTTTCGTGCAACATCTTTTACAACTATATGCCCAGGTAATGCCGTACCTAGAGGGTGTTGATTTGATGACCACGTTGGAATTTCGCGGCGGGTGTCCCTATCCAGAACCTGAAGCCTGTGCGATTTTTAACCAAATTGTCGATGGGTTGGAGGTGGCTCACTCTCTTGGCCTGGCGCATCACGACATGTCTTTCGAAAACCTCATGACCGATGCAGCGGGCGATGCTGTGATCATTGACTGGGGCATGGTCGTGAAAGTGGCTCTGACGGATCGCGGAATTCCGGTTCGTTTATTGGTACACTTTGAACATGCACTACATCTGTAGTAGATTTTGATATCTATCACAGAGACAAATGCAGGAGTAATTAGGTCTATCATTAAGAAAGTTAGAGGGTAATAGTTAGATAGATGAGCAAAGTGTTGGCGGAAAGAGAGCTTTCAAGACATTTGTCTTTTTCTTTTTTAAAATGTCTCATGCATTTTGTTGACACTTGTGTTGCTGCTCCTTTCTCACTCTTTTTTACATTTCTTCTTGACAGGTGAAAGTAGCAGCCCGAGATTCATGGCCTTGCAATTGCGGGAAAAAGCTGTACACGGCCCCTGAAATCCTGGAAGCCACCGACGCTTCCCCCGCGTTTGACCCGTTCAAACTTGATGTGTGGGCAATAGGGATCATACTCTTCGTATTGCTCACCGGTATGCCGCCTTGGTCGGTGGACGATGGCCCCACTCCTGATGACGCCCGCTTTCAACGCATTACCCGAGGCGAGCTTCATGTCCAGTTAGATCTCTGGCAAATTCAGCTCAGTGCTCCGGCGGTGGAAATGCTACAAGCTTTGCTGCGAGGAGACCCCATCAAAAGGCCTACAGTGGCGGAAGTGCGGGATTTCAGGTTTATCAGCGGCGGCCATTAATGATTTTCTTTTGCACTGAAGAAGGTGCATCTTGCAGCGGCGCGCATATGATTTTGGAACTAGGTGGCTATCATGCTTCTTGATTGTATCAGAACTGTGCATTCGCCCAAATGAAGTACAATGGTGGATTCTCATAGCAACGTGCGAGGTGTTTCGAAATGAATCGCATATATCAAATATGCCATGAGGCGAAGTAGAGGCGAATTGCAAGATATGAAATCTTTCCTGCGTTTGCCCTTCTAAATCGGATAAATCGCCAATTCCTGAACGACATGTACTGTGGACCGCCGTGGTGGTCGTTTTAGCTTTTTAGTGGATCTAGGAGTATAAATAGTGGCCTTTAGCCTTGGTGCCTTGATTCTCCATTGTTCATTGCTAATTGCAATGGTCGCGAGTAAGGGCGCGCCAAATCCAGCCTCAGTTGGAACGAGTCAGCCCTGTAGGTATAAGTGCTTCTGCCAGTGGATATTGAATTTTCTTTTGCTTCATTCCAGTCCATGGCGGGGTATGTATACGAATAAATCACAATCGGATTCTTCGTTGGGCTGATCACATTGCTCGGATGCCTATGACTCGGGCGCCGCGGCAGTTGCTTACTGGTTGGGTAGCACAATTCAAGGCCGAATGAATGCCCTGAGATGACATGGGGTCGGACATGAAAGAAGGCTCTACTGTAAAGTGCAAAGGACTACCGGTCAACTTCAAGGAATGGCGTGCCATAGCAGAATATAAGTCGAAGTGGAGATCGCGGAAGTACTCGAAACCTATGCCTCCTTCCGAGAATTGATCCTATAGGGTTCATGAGTGTAAAGATGAACATTGCATTACGCAAAAGGGCACAGTCAGACGTGTTCTGGAGGATCCATCAAAACACAGCTTTATGCTATTTGATGTTGCTTCTTTGCAATTGGGGAGTATAATGTAACCTAATCTGATAAAACTAAATGGAGCTACCTCGGATTTAAGAACTCAATCCTTGCCACTCCTGAAGCAGGGTTGCGATTCCCGTTTCCGAGAAATTCCTGCCCGAGGGCTAAAAAATCACTTCACGTGGGATTTCCGTGGGATTTCCGCGGGTTTTCCGTGCCGCAGTCAAAAAGGCACTGCCAAATCCCGGTCGCAGAAATCACGTCTGATTGGTAAAAATTCCCTTTCCGCAGGAATTTTGAGGCATTTCGACGCTGGGAAACAGGAGCTTGCTCACGTTGGACCCAACTTAGAGCCTAGAGAATGAAAAATCGTGGGAGTAAAGTCGAGCGGATTACACCGTGATAATCTGTGAGGGCAATAATGAAGCTGTTAACACCATTGCAACCACCGTGAGATCCCCCTTTCAAAATTACTTCCGTAGCAGATTACAAGAACCGCAGTGATCTCTACTTCGAAGACCACCATTTATACGTTTAGTGCAGAGAGGGGCTGAGTAGCCCCAGCGTTCTGAAGACACCCTCCCGCGATGTACCATTCAACTGTTGATTTCACTTTTTATGTCACTTTTCAGTTGACAAAAGAACTCAAGACCAACCGATACTGTACGATACTAGTTCGTGTCCAAAAAGAAAAACAAAAAAACCTGTGAGCTGCCTGTGAGCTGTATTTTAATTTTAATAGAGAGTTAATATAAGATCGTGAGGGCTAGATGATCTAAAGGGAGACATATTCGGTTGTATTTTCCCAGAATAATACGAAAACCAATTGGATTTGATTGGATTATAAACCCCATCAACTGCGGACCAACACCAACATTAACCAGTAGCATAAAGCGTCGTATTGACTAGTACCCGGAGAACAAATGTCGTAATTGACATCCCATTGCAATCAGAAAGGAGCATGCGAGGTGTATGTTCCGTTGCTTACATGCGCCTGGAATTTTTGTATCCCAGAAACGACACAGCGATTTGGCTAATGCGCATAGGTATTGGCACATGACCCAACACCCTAATGAAGCACAATCCTAACGGCGAATATGGCCTCTGTTATCACAATCAAGCGAGGTCAGACAGGCAAAAGTTGGGGTTGATGGCTTCAGCTGCGATGCCACGCATGTTCAACCGGCACACCAGCTCTTCAAGGCGGCCGGTGGCGTTGGTGACCGAGTTCACGTCCTGTGATGGTGTTTGTTGACACAAGAAACGATATCGCAGTGAAGAATCGATACCACATAGAGAATAGGAATGGGATTGAGAATACTGAAAAAAGCCTCAAACACTTAAACAAGAACGGGGGCAAAGGCGCAAACAACATGGGAAAACGAGAGAGGACAGCTATAACATGATCGAACACTGAACGAAAGCATCTCCCCCCAACCTGGGCACTCCATAGCCGTTCAGCCACCGCAGCTGCCTTGGTGATGGCGTACCCTTCGAAGTCCCATTTGTTGGCTCCTTCACTCCACCTGTTGGGGGGGGGAGCGAATTTAGTACGCACATGTAGGGAATGAGAGAGTGTTGAGAAGTATGACCAGTGCGATTGAACCAGAATGAATGAGATTATCAAAAGAGGCTCATCAGGATTGATATGGTGCTACCAACTTCTCCTAAACATCCCTCCAATTGCTTTCAAAAGTTGCTTTTGTATTCTCACGTCTTCATTCTCTGCACTCACATGCACGCTTGTCCGCCAATCACCATCGCTTGCTCGTCGGTGTCCAAATTGTCATACGGCTCCACCGTATACATGCCCTTCCACAGATCCTGGAAAAGTTGGCAAATGATTTATGAGGAAAGTAAAGAGAAAAAAAATCAAGCCTACAATATCAAACAATTGTGTGCTTCTTAAAATTCACTAGAGGTCAACTGCGTTCTTGTGAATACGGGATCACCACAAAGATTTTGGCAGTGTTCTCGTACTGCCTCTGCCCTTTACCCTTTGACACACACTTGCACATGTAAAATAAGCCCCCGCGCATACGCGCACAACCAATCACCTTGAGGTTGTAGGTAGTGTAGCCGGCCGGAGCCTGCATGTCCAGATACCACGGTCCGCTCAACACCACGCGACCACCTTCTGCAATCACCGGCTTCATCTTGTATATGTGTTAGTGCAGTGCACATGTAACAAGACAGGATAGAAGGATTATCAGAGAGAAGCAAAAGAAGAATGTTTTGTTATGAGTGTATTGATGGCAACCTTTTCAATTAGTAGGGGCGATGAGTGTATAGAATTAATCTCTGAACGATAATTCAAACAAATTGAACGTATTTCCACCACACAAAAAAACTTCCACCACCAGTACTGGCATACCTGTTCTTGCGACTGCCACACGTCGCCGAAGGAGCCCGGCGGGAGGTCTACAGGGTTGGGGATCCCATCGTCGGCAATCCACACTCCCAGCGTGCGGTTCAGAGAAGGGAGAACTTGGGCACTCACCTGTTGGTTGGTTGGTTGGTTGGTTGATTTAGATTTGATGAGACGAGGAAGGAAGTTGTTGAATAGTAATTCGAATAAAGGTGGTGGTGCAAGAAAAAGGAAAATGGAGACGGTGAAAGAAGAGAACAGACAATGTAGAAACGTTGCCTGATACTAACTACCCTTGAACTCATTCTAATGTCTCGCCCCTTTACCATCTAAATATCCACGCCTTCTGCCTTCCCCTAGTATAGTACCTGCTGCCAGAAATACGCCTGAAGTGCAGCGCTGCTGTTGACGTTGTTCTCCGCCATCCATGCACTCACCTAGAATAGAAACACGCATCAATCAAAGATTGATTGTGAGGTAAACAGAAGTACATAGCGTCGCAATAAGGGTATCATATCGCTGTTTATTGATGGTCAGATGCAGATTAGGAGTATCTTTCCACTTACCGAAGGTGATTCCGTGAAGCAATCGGATGCGACCTGTGGAGTTGACATCCCGATTATGACGGTTTTCAATGACGACGAAAGTAAGCAGTTCAAATGGGTAGCGAGCACGACTTCCGATGCAGCCTCTTACAATTTCACATCTTCTCGTTTTCAATTTCCATTTCCATAGATGATTCACGACGCACTCATTCAACCCACTCCACACCGCTAATATATACACCAAGAAAACAAGGCAACACTCTTTGACCGCGAGCAATCGAGCAAGCATCCACAAAACGCCCACCCATCCACCTACTGTACTTACTTCGTCGCCGCCCAGGAACAAGTACTGGTCCGGAAAATAGCCCCCCATTTCCGCCAAGAAGTTCAACAGGAAAGTGTAGGTGTCGGGATTGGTGGGATCCAGGGTGTCGTCACAAGGGCCGTCGGTGACCATTATATTAGGGTAGCCTTTCCCCCAAGAACCGTGGCCTGGGATGTCCCACTCCGGCATCACACGCACCTAGAGAAAGTAGCGGTTTATAGTCACGAATTAGGTAACAAAAAGATAAAAACGAGTTTGAGCGAATGAGAATGTATCACATCGGAAGCCTGTCAGAAGCTAAAATGAGTACAACAATTTTTGTATTTTCATAGCGCTGTCAGCGCACCCACTACACCCCACCTTGCTCCAAAACACACGCAAACAATCACACTTACGCCTCGTTGTTGCGCATACGCCACGAGTCCTTGCATTTGCTCGATGGTGTACGCGGCTTCGGGCCAGAGCCAGGCGCCGTTTTGGGCCAGCAGAGGGTACACTTTCGACTCCGATGGAAACGATTGCGAGTCACTCAAGTGCCTGTAACAATTAACATGACATCACCATGAGCGAAGGGAACAAGGAATAGAACATTATAGAGTGACGAAAGGGCTCAAAAAGTTAACCATACGGAGGGCGAAAGTATGGTCTACACAAGCTAAGAATATCCGATGCTCGAATCTCAAAGTAGTGACTTCACGCTTTTAACGCAATTGATATTCCTTTTGCCGTAAATTTTACACGCCGGCATGTATCACTCCATCAATTTGTACGTCTCCTACACTTACCAGTGCAGCACGTTGAATTTGAGCGCAACCATCGCGTCGATCACCTTCTCCAGGGTCTTCATTGGTAGGAAATGGCGGCTCGAATCCACCATCAAGCCGCGGTACCCGAAACGAGGCGCGTCCGATATCTGCACCCAAAATAGGAAAAAAGCACGATTTAGCACGCGTGTTTATGTTCTCTCATTTAAAAGCAGCGTGAAAGAAGGCTTACTTGACTGTTAAACCATAAAAAAACAATGAGCTCATTCGGTCGCAACTGAAGAAATGCGATCATTGGAGGACCTGCACAGGGGCGTTTTCAATCAAACATGCTTCTCCTGCTAGCTGCGAAAGAGACTCGAGGCCACGCAGCGCGCCTGGGACCGTCTCTGATGATAGGGTACATGTACCATCACTGGCAACATCTAACGAGTAGGATTCGTCCGTGCCTTCGCCTAGCACTTCCTCTTGGTCAGTTACACTGACAGTGCACACCGTTAGAGTGCTGCTGCCAGAGGTCGCCGCGGTAGTAGCCTTTTTGTCGTTGTGGTGGAGACGGTCGAGCACCGCGTGCTTCTCGGAGCTGCACGCAAAGCCATTTGGGATGCTATGAGCGTAGCGTTTGAGCGCAGCAGCCAAGATGGGCGACGTCAGAGGATTTGCGTCCTCAGCGATTGTGAAGCTGAGGCTTGCGTCAATGCTCAAAGCGGTTGTACCAACAGAGTAGCTCAGCGGCAGCGGCCATGGATCATATGCAATTGCAGCAGGAAGAATAAGTACAGCTAAGAGAATGTTCATCATCTTCACTGCGCCCCCCTTAAACAGACAAAACGCCGGATCGGAATTAAGTGATCGGAGGTGTCAACATACTATTTTTGTACGTTTAATGAAATCAAATTATGCTTTCCTGTTAACAGGCTAGGCCAAAGTAGACAGTCTAAGCTTTGGAAATCAATAGTATTGTCAAGGAGGGGCATTACCTTTCTACTCCTTTTAGGGCCTGTGCACGGGATCGGTGCTCACGCTTCTCAGCTTACTTCTTACTTCTTCGTTGATTGAGGATTTGAGAGAGAATCGACGAGTTGCTTTCTAAACGTTAACGCCCTTACGGGTTAGTTACCTGAATTCTGACGGGAGGGGGGAGGGGTTGAGCCAGGGCGCCAGGGCCAGGGTGTAGGAGGAACGCACAAAAACCTGTAGCTAACCCCTGTGCTCGTGATTTTCTGCCAGTTGACTCATTGAAGCACCCACCTCTACCAGTGGCAATAGGGCAGTCCCCGAAAATCGGCTTAGAGCGCCCCTAGGGCCTCCAAATGCCATATGTGCCTTATTTCATGAACAGTTTCCACTTTAGAGGAGGGGGGGTCCAAACTTCCTAGCCTCCACACACTTCCTATTTATGATTTTGACTTGCGCGCAACGCACGCGCGTACACTTCTGCCCGCAGCATTGGCTTCTGTGTCATCTGGGTTTGTATTAGTTCGAGTTCGAGTTATGAGTCATAACATTAGCACACAAGAATATAGCGAGGTCAAATAGCGGCGTCAGAAGGCGCTGTAGAGGATGGGTGGCGTGATTAAATCCTCGTCAACTCAAGCATGTGGCTTCCAGCTTTCCTTGATGACGACGAGCACTGGCAAACCCGGAAGGTGCACCCTAGGCTGAGCGTAGAGCACAAAAATTAATCAAGCACATACTGCCAAGATTCTAGTCATTTGCGCTGTTGTTGAGCTTATTTCACGAACCTCTCTTATCAAATGTGATTATGTCATCGTGGCCACTACTTAACAAGTAGCTAGCAGCCCAGCGGAGAGTCGACGCGGCATGTCCGCCGCTGCCGATAAAGCAGGTCCTGCTAGTGCTAGTGGTTAAAAATGCTGGCGTTATTATTATGCGATTGATCTTGGCATAGATGCTTTCCTTAGTGTTACTAACAATGGCGCCGGTTTTGCGGATGCTGGTGCTCCAGGAGGGTCTAGCACGGCGCAAAAAGCCTTTTCTACTGAGCGCACAAAATGGAGGACAACGAAATTGAGATTTTTAGTTAGGCTTGTGTTTTACGCTTCGAGATGGAGCCTGGTGATATTTCGTTGCGGGCGAGTAGCGAAGGAGCCTTAAGAAGGCTAAGAAGGCAAAGGCCTTCGATGACCCTAGCTGCCCAAAAAGGCATCTTCATTTCCGGCATTGCCAATCTCATTATACGAAGTTGGTTACCTGCTGAACCACCTAGAGTGTGTTCGCTGGCTGCTGGTCGCCATGTCTCTATCGTGGGCGTCGACGAAGCCTTCCACTTTATTGACTGGTAATTACGAATCTTGTTGCCTGGCCACGGTTCGGTTGCTGCACCTGAGCTCGATGGTTGACTTATAGCTATCTCAAGATTAAACTAATCAAGTGGCTTCATGAAAGAGCGGACTAGGCAATGTCAATCTATAGTATGCAGTATGCACCGTAGTTATATCTCACGTGCGTTGGCCGTGAAACTGGATGCTGATATGTACTTACCTTCTTTTTCGTTATCTCTGATCTCTGATGGCAGAATAGAGAATAGTACGGAATATCCTAGATAGAAGTAAATAGAAGATGGTATATCGACAAGGGCTTCAGGGGCTTGAAGCGTCCAATCATAAGCCATGAGCAGAAACTCCTATCTCTGTTAGGAACCAATTGCCCTTCAAGCAATTTTTCGTCTGTTTCCGGTTTCCGGTTCCGTGTGGGGTGTGGGGACCGTGTCGAGTGTCGACTTGCGATTGCCGACATGAGTTCCATAGTCCACAGTCGACCGTAAAATACAAAATTACACGGTCACATGTGCCTGATTTGCCCGTCTTCTCGTATTGTTTCCTCTTCTAGAATAACTGCTTTGTTTTTCTGCCTGTTTGCCTTCTTATTCCGGCCTTCGGGGCCCGTGTCAAACATCAAAATATGGATATGGATATACCATATATCGAAAAATCAAATACCGGTGTTGTGAATCGGCTTTAGTTGGTGGTTTCGGCGTCGTCCTCCAGAACACGAGCCATTTTGACCTCTCCTTCAGCTGCGGGCTCTACCTAATCAATTATATTAATATTATTTCTTAACATTTGATTTATTTTCGAAATATTCAGGAATTTGCATAGCCATTACCGACAGCCGTCAGGGCCAGCGCAATTCGACTCGTCCTAATGCCTCCTGGAGCAAGATCGTAAGCGCCTTTCTATACCTGGAAGCTGCGACACCCTTCTTGGCACCGCTGCTAGAAGCTGCGACACCCTCCGTGCGAGCTGAAGCTGCACCGCTGCGAGAAGCTGCGACGCCATCTTTGCAAGCTGCTGCGCCAACGAGCCCACTCCCAGTAGCCGTTGGAGCTGCTGCGGCACCGCTGCTGGAAGCTGCGACACCCTTCTTGGCACCGCTGCTGGAAGCTGCGACACCCTCCGCGCGAGCTGAAGTGGCACTGCTGCTAGAAGCTGCGACACCATCTTTGCAAGCTGCTACGCCAACGAGCCCACTCCTAGTAGCCGTTGGAGCTGCTGCGGCACCGCTGCTGGAAGCTGCGACACCCTTCTTGGCACCGCTGCTGGAAGCTGCGACACCCTCCGCGCGAGCTGAAGTGGCACTGCTGCTAGAAGCTCAAGGTTGTTATCTTAGTACTGCTATTTTCTTGTTATTCTCTTTTTGTTTGGAGACCGGACTGTTGTTGCCTTCGTGGATGTAGATTTGCTGTTCTCACTTTGGATACCACTGGAGTATACCCGAGACCCGAGAGAGCGCGAAGAAATTCTCGGAATTACAACCGAGCACTTTCTACTACAGGTAGTTTCGGGTGTTAACGGACTGAGGCTCAAAATTTTGTACTTGTCCTGTTAGAAAATGAGTTCCTTCTTGTACTGTAGTACTAAAAATCGTTAAGAGCCTGAGGGTTAAGGGCAGATTTTGCCCTTCTTATTACCCGAAATTACCTGTAGTAGGGCCAGAGCTGAAACACGTCGGTAATATATGAAACAACAGAAAAAAAAAACGATTTTCGCCGGCGTTTCGTTTCTCGAAACAGACCAGCGCATTTCCCTGGGTGTTTCATGTTTCGAGAAACGAAACACTGAGGCACCGAGTCCCGTTTCTTCACGGGGGGGGTTGCTTGTTGGTATGTACAATCATAAACACTTCCGAAGCAGTACAAAATAGTCGGAATTTACTAAATACCCACTTAGAAACCGCGTAATTGGCAAAATAGAAGACGGCCCTATGGAGTCGTGGGCGGAAACGTAGATATTTGCCTGCGTTCGGGGGTGAAATCGGGGGAAATTTGGAAAGAGCGTCGCGAATTTCGTTGTTTCGTTTCAAGAATGGAAACAGGAACATTCCCAGCGCCCTCCGCGTGGGTTTCACGTGAAAGGAAACGTAAATTCGGAGCTAGTTTCCTGTTTCGTTTCTACTTTTGAGTGTCATGCGAAACAGCCCCCAAAGAGTTGGTGTTTCGTTTCTCCACGATTTTCCTGTTTCAACTCTGGCCCTAATAGCTAGAACGAAGCAGCTCGTTTAAATAATTCAGTTCATGCTCCTATGTTGTAAGGAGGTCCTTAAGATATTGCATAATTCCTCCCTTAAAGGGGGAGAAAAAATTTGCCTGTTTTTTCTTCGGCAGTTGTCTCCAGACCGCCACCCACCCCAGGAGCAGGGGGTATACCAGTGTTTGTGCGTTCCTCTTCGCCAGCACGATCTTGCCGATCACTAGCGCGGAACCTGCACTCTCCGGGGTATACGCAGTCGACTTGCTCTCAAGGTGGAGGGCCTTGCGAGGGTTTCGAAAAACGCTGGAGAACGACCACGACTAGCGTCCGTGGCGTTTGATGGAAGATATATGGGTTTAGCTCTTTGATAGGGAGGGACCGCTAGGCCACAAGCGGCCCGCTTGCATGTAGTTGTTTGTATTTTTGAGGGGGGGCTTTTCTATTCACTTCCACTCCGCGAACGAGGAAGGAGTTCCTGTCCCGTCAAAGCCTTTTATGGCTTAGGGGCAGAACAATAGGCGCCTTGCGCG
>Ga0307931_1000618_pt1 | contig 22838 bp, 15 predicted proteins | sample OrgLakmetageno47_FD_201816 | JGI IMG/M metagenome (GOLD analysis project Ga0307931, IMG submission 201816) | Saline water microbial communities from Organic Lake, Antarctica - #47 | ecosystem: Environmental > Aquatic > Non-marine Saline and Alkaline > Saline | place: Antarctica: Organic Lake...
ATTCTTTGCAACATGGTGGCCAGTTCTAAAAGCGGCCCTGATCATCTGTGCGAGTAGTCAAAGAACTTCTGCGAATACTACCGACTACGGATACGTAAGATTCGGGCGCTCTATAGTTAGAAGTGTATCGCTGCACTAATGCAATTCGCCCGTCTGATTGCGCGCCGACTGATACCTGCCGAGGACGAAAACTCTCCTAGCAAAGGGTTGTGCGAAGGTGGGCACAAGAGTAGTGACAATAGAATGCTTCTTAGGAGTTGTTGTCTTGCTGTGGTCTCGTTCTCTTGCTGCTGTTGACAAGAAGAAAGTACAGTCGTGAATTGTGAACAGTTTTGAAGTAGTGTAGTAGTGTACCAGATCAGCAGAGCAGATACAGGCCAAGGGATATTACTACACTTGGACAGTCGACGAGACGACGACGACGACGACAGAGGGGGAAAGCACAAAGCACAGTGTGGGATACTTCCCCTTAAGGTGTCTGACTTATAAACCCGAACCACCTGTATTTACTTTTACCTCGAGTGCCTAAGCTGAATATTAAGGCGGCCTTCGAGGCAGAGGAGAAATATAATTCCGAAATCCATTAAATGACAGACGGTGCTCAGCAGCACCACTTTCAGTCTGGCCTGGGGGACTCTGGGATCTGGAAGAACTCGAACTCGAACCTCGAACTAATACAACCCAAATGGCACAGAAGCCAATGCTGCGGGCAGAAGTTGGAATGCGCGTGCGTTGCGCAAACAAAGCAAGTGCGGAATGACTCAGGAGGGAGAGGGGCATTGGCCAAATTCCTCGGAAAATTTGCAAAAAGCGAGGAATTTGTGGGTGTTGCGCACTCCGCAGAACAATAAAGAGGAAGGCGCGCGAGCAAAGAAGCTCGTGACATGCCGAACACAACGCCCACTCGGCAGAGGTCAAAGTGTGCCTTTCAGCGCGCAAGGTGCCTATTGTTCTGTCCCTGAGCCATAAGAGGCTTTGACGGGACAGGAACTCCTCCCTCGTCCACGGAGTGGCAGAGAATAGAAAAGCCCCCCTCAAAAATACAAACAACAACATGTAAGCGGGCCGCTTGTGGCCTAGCGGTCCCTCTCTATCAATGAGCTAAACCCATATATCTTCCATCAAACGCCACGGACGCTAGTCGTGGTCGTCCTCCAGCGTTTTTCGAAACCCTCGCAAGGCCCTCCACCTTGAGAGCAAGTCGGCTGCGTATACCCCGAAATCTTGCCGATCACTAGCGCGGAACCTGCACTCTTCGGGATTGGAAGAATTATACTTCCCGCTAGCAGACTTTCTATTAACGGTCTTTTGGCTTATAACCTGCGACATTAGCTTCTCTATCACGTGGGCCTTTGAATTCCAAGTTTAGGATAATCCTGACGTCACTTTCCCTTTCGCTTTCGCTTAGTTATATCCAGAAAACAGCGGGTCAGCGGGCCCAAAAGCTTTCCTAATGAGCTGGCTGTCTCTTCTTGAGTATTCCTAGTATCCCTGAGCTCTTCGATTCGCCCTAGCTTCCTCTCGTTTTACTTCCCTTTCAAGCTATCGATGGCACCCTGTTCGGTTAGTTAGTTATCTAGATTAGATTAGATTATACTCCCCAGTTGCAAAGAAACATCAACAGATAGCAGAAAGCTGCGTATTGATGAATCCTTTAGAACAAGCTTGACCGGGCTGAGTGTCCTTTTACGTAATTCATTGTCCATGTTTACTCTCATGAACCCTGTAGGATCAAGTCTCGGAAGGAGGCATAGGCTTCGAGTACGTTCGCGATCTCCATTCTGACCTATTCTTTAATGCCCGACCCCATGCTAGTTATGAAATACAGTTCCCCTTAAAGGGGTCAAGATAAAGAGGCGAGTGTTGTGAGGTATACAACTTTTAACAATCAGGCAGGTCAAAGGCCAATGCTGGGACCCAGAGCCTCAGGGCCGGCGCGGGACACTTGACACTTGCTGCTCCCGTTGACTTAGCTATGGCCATGGTAACTAGTTAAAAAAATAGAAAATGGCGCGAATGCACGAATTGCTGACTTATATTACTAATAGACACAAGATCAGGATTTCGATTCCTCGTAAGCCATACGTGTACGTCCCGCCTGTAAACTGCGTTTACGAAAATCTTAACTGGTAAGCCATAAGTGGCACTTCCTTGTATTGAGGAGCGCAAATCGAGATGCGCAATAGTACAATAGAGTCCTATCTAGTCGAAGTTAGGAGTTGGGTTCAATCTAATCGCATCTAGCCTGATCCACCATTCCCTTACTAAAAGGCAAAGGCAACTGCTGCGTAGTGAGGAAGTTATGGCAATACAAGACACGGATCTACCACTGCCTGTTGTGTCAGGTAACTGCATTTGAATCGAAGGCAGGTGGGAGATAGAAATGATCCCAAATCCAATTGCAGTGAAGTACTTAAGCACTGTTTACCTCCATCCAGTAGATATGGGCGAAATCACATTGGCAGACGGACCGGAAGTTGCCCTCGTGGCATTGGCAGTAGTAAATTCGCCCTGCATTGGATTTGTAGGCACCGCCCGACGGCCTTTGCGCTGTAGCTGGTAAAGCTTGGTGCGCTCGCGGTGGTACCATGTCTCCATCGTGTCACGGCAACCCTGCTGCAAGGACCGTTGAAATCGGTAGTCTTCCATAATCGACATCAGTTTGTGCTGGAGGTAATCAATTTCCATATCAGGCGGAATTTCGCGGATGAGCCTTGACGGAAGCTCAACCGAGTATAGGCCAGCGTAGTCCAGCATACCATTCAAAAACGCTTTACGCTCCAACGAAAAATTGATGAGGTCATCCCAGAGCACTTTCGTCAAAGACGAGTCTTTCTCGGACTCCACAAATTGAATCGCCCGACGAACGTCGCCTACCTCGGTTAACAAGATTTGCAGCGCCTCTTGGGACTGTTGTTGGCGCGACAAAATGAAGACCATCTCGTTCCACAGTGGGGGGTTTGCTGCAGCGCAGACCTCATAGGCCACTTGCAGGAAGCTTGGGTCGCTCGAAGCGATTGAGCTCCAGTTCAAGAACTCAATCATGTGGCTGCTTGGGGTCTTCTCCGCTGCTTCGTCGTGAGCGTCAGTGCTTGCGTCTTCAGCACTTCGCTCCAGCGGTGAGGGCTCCAGAAGCGCCGCGGCCGACGGCCCAACAAGGGCGTAGAGCTCGACTTGCTTGGCATGCAAATCTTCGTATTTTGCGCTGTTGTAAAGCTCGAGCTGCTGGGTGAAAAGGGTGTGAAGGTACCACAAGAGCTGTTCGCCCGCCAATTGCTTCGCCACCAATTCAATGGGCAACTGATCGTGGGCTGCTTTGACCAGAAGTTCGCCAGCACATGTACGGGAGAGGCCCACCAGGCTAGGAATTTTTCGGAGCACAGCTGCAAAGAGTGAGTGGGTTTCAATTAGATCAAAGACTAGTTTTGGGTCGCTAATGTTTTTCGCGTTGAGTCGAAGAAAGCAGCTGAGGGCGTCTTCATACTCCCTCGCCATCACCAGAAGCACTGCCTGGGCCTCAACCACTGGAGGGTCAAACCCGTGGGCTGCCAGATGGGCTGCGATGCGCTGCATGGTCGTCGGCACTGAGAAGAGGCTCTTCGACCTTGATGCAACGCTCCAAAGCTTCACCGTCGCGAGAAAGGCAGCGCTATCGTGGGCGAGGAAGTGGTCCAACACCAGGGCGTAAACGGCGGGATCCAGAGACTGGCTGCCCGTAGGAATGTGCGGGGCGAGGGCATGGAGCTGACCGCTCTTCATGAACCGCAACAGCCAGTACTCCCACGCATGGGCGTCGCCTCGAAAGAGCTCGGGGCATGCAGCAGCAGCTTCGGCGTAGTGTTCGTGGTGGAGGAGGTCTTCCAGGAAGACTTGCACCACGTCAGGCAAGCGAGTTCGTCTCAGGGCTGTGGGGTTGGCGCGCGCGAGGGTGAGGGCGTCCTTGAAGCGGCGCTCCCGCATCGCTGATGCTACGAAGTCGTCCAAATTCCGAACACGCGCCACAATAACTTCGTAGGGAGTCACTACATACATCACGGGTGGCAAGTTTCGAGCCATTGAAGTACTGTTCGATTTGCGTGAGCTCACTGGCCTGACCGAAAGCTTGCGATCTTCAGGCGACATTTCTTTCAGCCAGTCGGTCCGGCGCCACGACGACGACGTGAGAGCCAGCGGCTGCCCAGACCTATTACTCTGCAAGGAGTACTCTGAACACTCGATGGTCGCAAATCCCTGCAGTGGAAGACCGTCGGGAACATGTAAAAGCTCGCCAGATAATCGGCTGCGAATTTGCAACTCGGGCATGGCAGGCGCACCACTTTCGTCCGTAACGCACGCCAGCATTGTGACCGAGTCCTCGTCGAAGGATGCAATGCCACAAATCGTGCAGTCTGCTTCCACACTCCACATACGTACAATTTGGGCAGCACGACGGGGCGCAGCCTCAGCGGAAAGATCCAGAGACATGAGGCACACCACTAAGATGTGCACAGTCTGTGACCAAGCAATCATTAGGCTCTGTGGAGATTCCCAGAGCAGGCAACACTTTAAGTCCACGCCTACGGGGCGCTCAACAAAAGTAATCTTTTCTTCAGTCTCGATGTCCATGATTTTGACGCCGCGTTCATTTGCCCATGCAACCAAGGTGCCAACCCAAGCAATCGCTGCGATGCCGCCTTCCCCCTCGTGGATCACCGAATCACGCTGCGTGAACCAAGACTTCCGGCAAAGCAGTAATTGGCCTTGCTCGCCTCCTGCCACCAAAACTTTTTCGTTCTTCCTTGCATAACCAGGGTCGAGAGTGACACAGCTCAGCGGTTGCCCAAATGGGTGAGTCTCTAGTGCAGTTTCTGACTGGGCTGATGCTTCTGCCGCCTCTTTGCCTGCGACGTTCAAATTGACCTGCTTAACAACAATATTACCGTCCGCTGAACAGCTCGCAAGATACTCGCCCGTCGCTTCTGTCGAGAGCGCAATCACTGGGGCAGTATGAGCGCTCCATTGGTCGAGCAGAGTTCCAGTGAGCGACACTATAGAAACGTCACCATTCGAGAAGCCCACAGCAAGAGATTGTCCACCCAGCACCCTTAGACACAAAGCTTTGGAGGCCCCGAGAGCTTCGCTTACGTTGCCTTGCATCCGCAAGTACCGGAACACGACTTGATCCTGTTCCTGTTCCATGTCGCCAACACGCGTCTTTTCACGGGCAAACTTCTTGTTCACGACTTAAGAGCTACTTTTTTCGTAGGTATCTTGGTGGCACGTCAAATATTGGGGCAGGTTACACTACAAGGCTACAAGGTTAGCGACACAGCTTCAGTACTACCTACGCAGCTGGCACAAGACAGTGCTATGCTGGAACTTAAAGAGATGGCCATTGATCCATGAGCAAAGCCGCAATATTTGCTGCTGAGAGAGCTCGTCGGAGGAGTTACTGGTAGTGTTCGTGCTTGTTGTTTGGTTGCTGGTATCTACTGTACTTAGATTTACTTTGCTCGAACCATGCAGCCACTCCGCGCTCTACGTTGTTGCACTACTTTAGCACTACAGTAGCAATATGGGAGGTAGTAGCAGATGTACGCTTCTTACACTTACTTATCCTAATTACGGATAGTATAGATTCACCACTTGTGTGCTTGCTTAATACCCAGTTTGATGCTATTGCGCAATTCCCTACTGCAGCGGCGCGCGCGCCGCCGCGCCACGATCAACGTAGTTGATTTCAGTGACGTGACAACGTGTCAGAACATGGTTGATGTCAGTGACGTGACAACGTGTCAGAACATACGTAAGGTGTCAGAACATATGTACCCAGATAAGAATGTGATGTGACAGAGAGAGTCACAGACACACAGACATTTTTCTTTGGTAGGCAGTTCTTGGTCATGGTTGCATAAAACATCAACTCTACGTTGATCTATTCCCCTGATTGTGCTATTTTTACTATCTAGCTAGACTAGTACTTACCTCTCCTGTTGACGACAACAGACGACAGAAGACACTCGTCCTGTCGTCGTCCGTCCTGTCGTCCTTCCTGTCCGTACGGTACACCTTTCGAGTACTGCCCAGCTAGACGGCCAGCTTGCTAAGGCGGCGTAAGGGCTGAACGGCTGAACCGCTGTACGCTGGTTCCTGTAATATATATCATAGTTCTTACGTCGAGTTAGACGCACTGAAGGGGATAAGCTAGCACAAGTACCGAGCATCATCCACAATGGATGTGTTGAAAGCGCTCACTTTTTATGTGACCCGGATTATCAATCATCGTTCAGTCAATGGGATGCGAGTCTTGATACTCGACGACTTCACCACAGTAAGATGAGCTTAAGCATTCAAAGCAACTTTCATCTTAAGTATTCACACAAATTGTTTTTTTGCTTAACTCACAGCAAATCATTTCAATGACGACATCGCTGAGTGACGTTTTGGAGAGCCAAGGTGGGTCTTCATTTTAGCACCCTTTCAGACTCCCCCTTCCTTGTTCCCCATCATTTAAAAAAAGAACCTGCTATGTGTGCTGCACTTGTCTCTGTCAACCTCCCAGTCTTTCTCGTTGAACTTCTCGCTAGTACCGTGCTGCGCACCGAGCCCATGACACATTTAACTGGTGTGATATTCGTGCGGCCCACGCCGGCCAATATCGCGGCCCTCGCTCGCGAACTGAAGTCACCCAAATTCAAAGAGTATCACATATTTTTCAGCAACGTCGTTGTTGCGAATGACTTGATTCAAACAATTGCTGATGCCGATGAACTCGGCGTAGTGCGGCAGGTTCAGGAGTTTTATGCTGATGTTATTCCAATTGACCGAGCCCTCGTCAGCCTCAACTCGCAGCGCCTTGTTAACACCACCGTCGGCCGGCCCGCTGCCGCTATTCTGTCGGTATTTTTGTCGCTGAAGACTCGGCCAGCTCAAATTCGTTTCACTGGCAGTTCGCCTGCAACGCGCGCCCTGGCAGTCGAGGTGTCGGCACGGCTGGCGTCGGATGACATCCACGATTCACCCCTCGACGCCGACTCGCCCATTCTCATCATCCTCGACAGGAAGTCAGATCCCGTGACGCCACTCCTTTCGCAATGGACTTACCAAGCAATGGTCCACGAGCTGCTCGGCTTGAACAACGGCCGCGTACTCTTACCTGATGTGCCGGATGGCGAGGTGACCATGAGCGGTCGCGATGATGAATTTTTCAACGAAAACAAATACCAGAACTTCGGTGCGTTGAACGAGAGAAATATCTTATTTTTACAGCATAGCTTCCTCTTCTCCGTTTTCTCTGTCATCTCGCCTTATCCTCTTTAAGCCGTTGTGAATTTGATGGTTTGTAGGCGATCTTGGAGCTGCGATTCGTGACTTGATGCAGCAATTTGCCAAGGAGCACCGTGTTAACTCGAGCTTGACGTCAATTGCAGACATGCGAAATTTCATGGACAAGTACCCAGCGTTCCGATCTCAAACCTCGCGTGTTTCAAAGCATGTAACCATTACCTCGGAACTCAGCCGACTCGTTGAGGTGCTTCCTATTCTTTTTCCGGCAGGCTGTGCATCATTTTAATCCATTGTGCTCTGCGTGCATGTCTGTTCTCGGTGTGCTCAGACCTGCAATCTCTTCGAAATTTCAGCTTTAGAGCAAGACCTCGCTTGTTCCGACGATCACACAAAACAATTGAGAGAGCTCAATGAAATGCTTGCCTCGCTTGAGATCAGCACGGTCGATAAGTTGCGGCTGGGTTTGCTTTACGCGCTGAGGTTCGAGGCCTCGGCTGATCTGCCACTTTTAAAGGAGAGGATGGTGGAGGGGGGAGTGCCAAGGGTGCAAGTGACCCTCCTTGACAAGATGCTGCAATACGCAGGACAGGCACAGCGTCCCCCAGGGTTGTATGGTGAAAGAAAGGGATTCTTGGGGCGCATCAAGAAGAACCTCAAGGTGGGCTTAGCAGGGGTTGAGAACGTCTACACACGGCACGAACCTCTGCTAGCTAAAGTGCTTGAGGCGCAGCTCAAAGGCACACTGAACGAGGCCCACTACCCTTCGCTTGATGCAAGTGGGGCCGCGGACGTGATTCAAGGCAACTCACGCCCAAATCAACGGATAGTGTTCTGGATGGTTGGTGGGACTACGTACGAGGAATCTGCGCACGTCGCGGGTGTGAACTCTTTGAGCAGTGGCGCTTCGGTCGTGCTCGGGGGGTCATGCGTGCATAATTCGTCGTCGTTCTTGAGGGAACTCGCTGTTGCGCCTATTGTCTAACCTCTATTAAACTCCGCCTGGCGATTTTAGATCGAATTTCGTTTTCTGGATTATACCTGGACTCACGTGTAGGCAGAACACAACTCGAATTACCTACTCGGATATAGGAGAGGAGGGCGAGGGACCCTCTTCCTGGCATAAACAATAGACGCAAACCGCAATCGCCGTGACTAAGGCAAGCCATGGGTGGTTGCTGATTGCTGATTTTGAGGTGCTGGGGTTACTTCTCCAACAACTTTCCTTCTTCGTCACTTCGCATTGCACAAGCATAGTGAGTAGTGTGTAGGTCGGAATTTAGATCGCAGACATAAGTGTTCAAGGCCTTCGCCTCCTTCGAATAAAGTGAAATCACCCCGTGACCCCGTAAGCCGCAGGTTTTATGAATGATAGATGAGAGTAGAAGATAAAATTCTATTGGGCAAGAGGAAACTCAGATCATAGTCAGACTTCTTACGGGGGATTCAACAAAACCCAGCCATGTGCTGTTTTTATCGATGTCTCTTTGCTACTCGGGAGCGTATATACAGCACTATAACCTACTAGTGATGTACCAAGTAAGTATATGCCTGTAATGGCCAGATATGTGTAACCTAAATTTTGAGCACAACAGATCCAATGCGCAATTGCACTTTATGAGGCGCGCGATTTCTTTTGTAATCAGCGATATCTTTTTAAAAAAGTCACATTCGCGTCTTAATCTCTGATTAGAGGGTCGCCTCGTCAGAATTCAGAACGGATGATCGCAACGCAAAATACCAAGAAGACTATTAATGCACGCTTGTGACCTGTCGCCGTCCAAGCCCGCGGGACGATGCCCTTGAAGCCGTTCGATGTACACAAATCCTTTGGAAGAATATAACATGCGTAATTAACTTTATGCTGCCGCGTCAATAGTGCCATTTTCAGTATTCGGAAAGTCGCAAAGCTTCTTTTTTTTCGCGCACCGTGTCATACCATCTGAACCAGGAAAATATCTTCGTGAATGCAATTGAAAGATAAGTCCGACAGTTGCACTTCTGTTCTGCTTATGGTATCGACTAAGCATTGCGTCGTAAGCGTAATCAGCACCGATTTCTAAAAATACTTTTTCGCTCCATTTATCAAGCGAAAAAAAACGCCAAAAATATTTTATCGTAAGGCATAAAAATATATTTCCAATAAAATCAATGAGAAAATCGTAAAATATTTTTGGCGTTTTTTTTTCGCTTGATAAATGGAGCGAAAAAGTATTTTTAAAAATCGGTGCTGATTACGCTTACGAAGTTTTTTCTTTCGCACGACAATTGCTGTCGATTTTACAGAAACATTACGACAAATCCTTACGATAATTTCTTTTTCCTTTTTTTTGTAAATCCTTACGATAAATGGTAAGACAATGCCTCCCTAAAGGTCGGCAAAGTCCTCGCCATCGGCGACGGACGTTTAGGGGAATTTCACCACCCAAAACGCTGGAAAACCTTGGACTTTTTTAGAACAACTCTATTTTAAAAAGTCCCAAGGCAAGTCGCTTTTTTTTTTATAACGAAACTACCCTAACTACCCTAAATCATATCTCCTCATTGGTGAAGGTGTCTAATGAATGTCTATCTAACATATCCGCATTCTTATCTTTATGATCGAATGCGGTTTCATTATGCGACCACGCCGATACTATATCTTTTTTAACTCTATGAATATTGACTTTCTTATCTAATTCTTTTTTTATTGGATTTTCTACTTTTATACTTTCGTGGAATGCTTTGGTGTATCCCGGATTGAATGCGTGGACTACATTCACTCTATCTCTTATCGAAACCTCGGATCACATTTCTACCCAAAGTGTTTCTGGCGTATTTATGCCCTCATACATTGCTGCATCGACTGTGCTTAATTGCCACACATAATTGTATCATTGCGTTGGTAATACTGTGCATACTTCAGTTGTTCCAATTCCATTATTCATATGCAAGTTCTTGAAATTTTGTCGTCTGATACATCGAAACATGTAACACTTACTCCGTACTCATGAGACGTAAGTACACATGTGAGTTCAAAGTTAAAGATAGATAGATTCGCACAACGCCATGGAGTTCCCACCGAGTGGTGACCCTAGCTTGGGCAATTATATCGCGTGGGATGTAATTCTATTTTGTTTTGGGACCTTTACGTTTATCTTAACACCAATAAGATTTGCTATGATAGATTTAAATTGTGGGAGCCACACGAATACCTTAGTGTACGGGCTCAATGCAAGCGAATTTGCCGCCGACATTTTCTTCATTCTAGAACTGCTGCGGTGCCAGCAATACTTCAACTGCATTGCTGCTGCAAGGATTGACATTTCTGACGAATCGCTCACTGGCAGAGGATTGAAGCTGACTCCGGTCACTACACCCTTTGTGGTATTGTCCGGTGCCCTCGCAAGCGTTCCATTCATTGTTAATGCTTCTATAGGCTGGACCTTTTCAGCCGGCACGGGTGCTAACTGTTCCGGTGCAGTATCACTTTTAAATCTTCTCAGATTATTCAGAATATCGTTCACAGGCAATATTTTCCTCTCTATGAAATTGTTCCTCGAGTCACGAGGAGTTTTGGTGGATTTATCGCAGTTTCGTATGGCAATCCTCATGTATTCATTTTGCATCGGTTTGGCAGCTTCTGGATGCGCGTACTTTGCCACAGCATGTCCACCAAATACGAAATTTTGCCTGGACGCATGGGACGAAGAAATCATATCCGATGAGCATCTCAATTGGGCTATTATCGACGTACAGATGAGCCAAGATTTGAGTGCTCAAACTGTACGTTCGGTATACTTCTCCATGCAAACATTATTTACGATTGGCTATGGCGATGGTGTAGCCCCTGTTTCACTGCAAGAAATGAGCGCTGCATGTTTCTTGATGTTTGTCGGCCAATTTGCTTACGCAGCAGTTATTGCGAATATGACATCATTAATGGCAAATGCTGATGTGCTTAGCATGCGCTTCAAACAAGAGATGGACACCCTAGATATCTACATGGACTATAAAGAGTTGCCTGATGGGCTGCGCCTCCGCGTGCGCGAATTCTTCAAGTATCTCTACCAGAAACAATACGGCATGTTGGATGAGCAAGTATGGAAAGGAATCGCACCTCAGTTCAAGTTAGAAGTAATACAGCAGCGGGCCTTGATGCTTCATAGAGTCCCCTTCTTCTCTCCGAGGTTTCGTGATGAAAAGTTTATAATGGCTGGAGCCAATGAACTCTTGCCACGGACTTACACGCCTTATTCAGTATTACACTACGCAGATGAAAAGCAAAGCGAGATGATAATATTGGTAGCTGGTGTGGCAGACGTATGCGCTGAATCACAATCTATATCAACTCTTCTACCAGGAGACTTTATTGGTGACTATAATATGATAATGAATAAAATCAATACGGCTTCGGTGTGGTCGAAATCGTCTTTTGTTGACGTTCTTGTTCTACAATATGATCGATTGCAGCACGCATTAGAGCAATGCGGGTGTGCACGAGATTTTTTTTCGCAGGACGACCCAGGCGTGCAGGCTACGTTCAGCGAACACAAATTGCGGGATGAGCATTTATCGAAACTTCGAGCAACGATGAAAAACTCGCAAAGGAACAAAAAGGTAATGGTCATGATGGAGGAGGCGCCTGAATATCGCGACAAATTCATTATCCCACCTTCGTCTGGGTTCCACCTATACTGGGACGTTTCAAAGTTGCTTGCTCTCCTTTTCTTGTGCATCATGAGTCCCCTTCATATTTTAAAGCAGTGTATCCACCGCCATGATCTTGAAGCACGCTGTTCAATGATGAAAGATTTCACTCAAGATTGGCGCCCTGCTTTTATCATCGACTACTGTGTTGACGTCTTTTTTCTTATCGATATGAGCCTCAACTTTCGATGCTTTGCATTCAACTATATTGAAGACGGCAGAAACGTACTCAATTCGTCGCCTGACGCAATCAAGAAAAAGTACCTGCAATCGCGGCGCTTTCAGCTAGACTTCTTGGGCTCATTTCCACTTGATCTCCTACTAGGACCTATTGCAGGTGGATTTTTCTCTCTCTTTCGGCTAACTCGTACCACGAGAGTTGCCCTACTTAAAACCTATGTATTGGAACTTCAGCATCACCTGGTTGAAAGTCGCGCTCTGGCGCTTTCAAGTGGAAGCTCATCCCTGCTTGTTAATGCGTTTTGTGTGGTAATTACTTTCCATTTTATCTCGGTGATCTGGGCTCTGCTTCACTTTCGCAATGCAACCTCATCGCTTTATTGGGAGTCTCTCTATTGGGCGGTTACCACCTTCACTACTGTTGGGTATGGCGATATCGTTCCAGATGACACTCTAGAAACGAGTGTTGCGATCGTCTTTGGCATTGGTGGGGCGCTATTTGCGGCTGCTGTCGTAGCAAACGTCACGGCATACTCACAATCCATAAACACGACAGAAAGTAACATCGGGCACCAAAAGCAATGCTTCAAGAGATTTTTTGGCTCCCACAAAATCGATGGCCAAGTTAAAGAAAAAATCATGGCTTACTACCAGTATCTTGAAAATACCTCACACGGTATAGATGAAGCCAGGCTCTTGGAAGATTTACTGCCGTGGAACATACAAGATGATTTTTCACTTTACTTTACACATAAGATTGTATTGAATACGCCCATTTTTAATGCATGCAAAGCGGAATTCTTAAAGACAATCATGCGATTACTTCGTAGACGGTATTTTTTGGCCCACGAGTGGATAGTCGCTGAGGGTAATATTACCCCAGGGATGTTTTTTCAAGGCCGTGGTCGCACTCAAATAATTCGTCCAGACACAGGTTTATGCAACATTTTGAGCCACGGTGGCAATTTTGGGGCTGAGACACTCCTCTTGGAAAATAAATTGGACAAGGTATGCGCCCTTCAATGGGCTCAGGCATTGACTGAAAGCGAAATGTGGTTTCTGGACCCTGTCGAGTTTAGGAAAGCCGCTATAAATCATCCGGATAGTGCACAAGCTCTTCGTCAAAAAGCATTTGAAGAGCTGTTTCCCAACCAATGCGGGACAAGCAATCGGAACAACAATAACCAACGAAGAAGTAGTCTTTACACTTTGATGCATTTTTCGTCCGCAAATACTCGAGATGATACTAAATCTTGGTGGGTCACACGGTGTACAGTTCGACCTGATGATCCAAGGCTTGGGCTGTGGCGTGCTATAATCCTTGCATGCACTATCATATGCATCTTTGTCGTGACACATAGGATTGCCTTTTCGCGTGGTTATTACCATGGTCTTCACTTGATCCTTGATTACTCAATCGAAATTATCATACTTCTTGACGTTTTCTTTCGAGCAACAGCGCTTAGCTTTGTTGTTGATGATGAATTGATCAGTACACGGCGAGCTATCACAGAAAAATACCTCAAAAGCACACAATTTTATATCGACTTTTTGTCAGCGCTTCCACTCGAGATTTGTATCGTTTTTCCTGTGGTGAGTCAATTTGTCGTCTCTGGAACCTTTCTCCTCTTATTATACTTTGGTTGCATTAATTAAACTTTAAAATTAGGTTAAGTCCAGCTGGCTGCAACGACCTCAGCTATTCGCAGCACTCAGATTTAATAAATTGCTACGGGTTGTCGCAATTCCAGAACTCAGCACTGCTGTCGAGCGCGCAGCAGTCGTTCAAGGCTTTCATTTGGGAAAGAATGCGTTGCGTCTGACTAAACTCTCATGCATTTTTTTCTTTGCATCTCACATCTTCGGGTGCGGCTTTTTCTTGATTGCTTTAATAGAGCATTCTCATGGGCAGTGCAACAACTGGGCCGACGGAGCAGGTATTCTGACAGACTGTATTCACGGTACTTCAAAAACTACACTTTCCTTTGATGCAGTTGACGCCTACATTCAAGCATTATACTGGGCTTTCGCCACGCTTACAACGGTCGGTTACGGTGATATACATGCCGCCCGCGGTTCATCAATCGAGGCAATATACTGTACCGTTGTCCTTTTCATTGGAACTTTTGCAATCTATTCATTGGTAATGTCGAGTTTAGCAGAAATTGTCTCCCAGCTTGACGTGAGCCAGTCAATATTTACGACTAGAGTTGATCAAGTCCGAAGAATATGCCACAGACGTGCAATTCCAGATCGCATAGATGCAAAAGTAAACTCTTCGTTGGACAGTCTGTGGAGCAAACAACGCGGAATAGCGGGCACTGCACTTCTAGCCTATCTACCGATGTCATTGCGCGCCGAACTTGTGAACGATATCATTGGACAACACCTACGCAAATTATTTTACTTTCAAAGTCGCGTTCATGATGCAGGACTCGTCGACAAATTAGCAGCCGCAATGTTACTCGAACACTTTGAACCCGATGATGTTCTATTTCACAAAGGCGAACCGGCCGATATTTTACACATAATTCATACTGGAGCAGTGCAATTGCTCGATGACATTTCAAAAACTACACTAGCGAGTATGAATAGTGGTACTATCAGCGAGGGGGAGTTCTTCATGCGTCAAGTTCAACCATGCTCAGCAGTAGTCCAAGGAAAAACAGACATTTTTGGCATCAGTTTTGATTCGTTTTGGTCGTTGCTTACACAGCGTGGGCTCGTTGACGACTTTCTTGACCACATTCAGCACGAGGATTCAGTGATCTTACTGAAAGATACTTCCACGAGTTCTTCAATCGAGAAAGTATCATGTAATCTTAAAAGTAAAAAAATGGCCCAAAGGAAGAGAGGTGACGAAGATGAATTGATCCAGCACTACAACTACACTCTCTCTCCGTTATCACCTTGGTACCGAGGCTGGAAATTGGTAGCATTTTTATTCGTGGTCTATATAAGTGCTCTGACACCTTTTTTTATTGCTTTTGGAGACGATAACGGTGCGGAATATATAACGCACTTAACAACAACGTCTTCTGCCTGGATTTGGGCGCTAGATTGTGCCTCGACTTTCTTCTTCGCTTGCGACTGGCTTATGCATCTCACGGTGTTTATGTGCCTACACGATGGCCGGCTCGTCACCAGCCCTGCAGAATTCCGCACCATATATGCCCGTGGGAACATGGCTTTCGATACTTTATCAATAATCCCCCTCTCATTCTTCGCATACTCTCCAATAAGTGGCCCACTTGGTCGTCATTACGCTTCGTTGCGACTCTTTCAATTGACAAGAGTCGTCCGCATCAGAAAATACTTCAATATATTTGCTAGTGTTGTAGGAGAGCTAACAGGATTCGCTATATCTTCTCCTGGAATTCGCAGACTGGCAGAATGGGCGCTTGTCGTAATATGGATGTCCCACTGGAGTGCTTGTGCGTTTTATTACGTGTCTAGAACCAGCGGGCACGGCACTTGGGTTTCCCAGGCAGGAGACGCTTGCAAGGGACGTATGGCAGGGCACGCAAACAATAAAGTAGGCTGTACCGCTGAAGAACACTATCTCGTCGCTTTATACTGGTCTTTGTATACCCTCACAACAACAGGCTACGGCAGTGTGCCGCTGGCAACATCAAGCGAGCGTATCTTTGCTATGTTTGCCATGGTTCTCGGTGGGGCCATATGTGACTCCGGACTAACGTCACTCCTTACTTTACTTTTCAGTGAAAAAGATCGTGCATCTGCGTCTAATAAGCGCAAGATTGAATGTACCATGAAATGCTTGCAGAACTTTAATTTTGGGTTACTGATGCGTCAACGTGTGCGTACACACATAAAGTATGTTGACGAGCAGCTTGGGGGTCTTCTCGACGGCGAAGTTCTGGAGCTTCTTCCATTTCCTCGAGAACTTGAAATTGCGACTTATTTTTGCTACCAGCATCTTCGAAGAGCTCATGAATTCGAAGTTTTTTCTCCAGGTACAATCCTATTACAAAATGAGTGTGGAATTTCTTTCTTTATAATGCGCTCAACCTTTCTTCTTTCTAGGCATTTTGCACCATTTTGTGCGCTACATGAAACCTTACCTTACCCTTCCAGGAGAAGTTCTCAGAGGGAAAGGTCCGCCATCTGAACTTTTATTTGTTCATGTGCAAGGGCGCATCGTGTGCACCGATGGCTCGGGAAAACAGCCAGTATCAAGGGTCCTACAATCAGGATCACTCATCATGGATACTTGGCAGTACAATTCTGAGGTCACGACCTCACATGGATACTCGGACCTATACAAAATGGATTTAACGAAATACAAAATGATTCAAGTCTTCCTAAACAAGCAAACTCTTGGAATAGTGGATCGGTACCCCGAGCGAAAAAATGAAAGGTGGTCCGATGACAAACATTCTTGGCTCTCTAGACCCAAAAACAGTGACTTGGCAGCACGACAATTGAGCGATGTGCTAGTCGCATCCGAAAGCAAAATGGCGAAAAAAACCAGTAGGTTTGTTGAAGCTGAACATTGCGACGTAAAACCTGACACAAATGACAAAATATCAGTTTCAGCACTGGAATCGTTTGGGCCATTTATGGAGGACACGTTCTACCGCAGCAATACAAGAAGAGGTGCGAATAACAGGAAGGAAGACGAGACTCCTCAACCAAGCTTGCTCTGGGGCCACCACCGGATCAAACCAGAGCCTTTATCAGCCCCGTCGAAAATTCATCATAGGCCTAGTTAGTAGGTATTATGGTAGTGGTGCATTGTGCATCTGAATGGACTTATTTCAAATGCAGCATTGGTTCTGCAGTGGTGTCGTTCGAGCATTTGCCATGTGCGAAATTTAAGCCAATTAGGGTAATGGTGAATTGGATTTGGATTGCAATATTACATTATACCTCTCGACTCTTATCTTTCGCCAGCTAGTAAAATAGCTACTTTTGTCAAAACGGACTTCATGAGATGGTGAATTGGTTGTATTTTGAATGTTAGGTACCAAGTGACGCATTTCTGGGGAGGGGGAGGGAGGGGTTACTATTACTGATACTTTGCTTCTATGCCAATTTTTGTATTGGCATTTGCCTTCGTCTGCATGTCCATGTCAAGGGCAGAACGTGGCACATTCTTCCCTTCCAAGGCAGTGACAATTACAAATCGCAAACGGGTTTACGCGCAGATTAGTTTAGATTAGATTAGTATAAATTAGATTAGATTGGGTTATATTACACTCCCCAATTGCAAGGAATCATCAATAAATAGCATAAAGCCGGTATTGGTATTGGTGAAACCTCCAGAAAAAGTCCGACAGGGCTGAGTGTTCTTTTTACACAACAAAATTTCCCTCTCGTACTCTTACTCCCATTCCCACTCCAATGAACCCTGCAGGGCCAATTCGCAATTTACAGGGGGAGGCAATTCACAGGGGGAGGCATGGGCTTCGGGTACGCCCGTAATCTCCACTCCGGCCCCTTTTCTGCTTCTACATACCATTCTTTTGAGTTAACCGGAAGACCTTCGCACTTTGGAGTTCGGTGCCCTGTTTATTCTTATAAGCGCCTGGCCATGCGACCCTATGTCGACTCCGGGCACTTATTTTGCCGAAAGTGTGCTACCCAGCCAGTCTTGGTCCAGTAAGCAATTGCCATGGCGCCCGAGTCATAGGTGTTCTACTAGACACATAATCTTCACTTAGGGCTAATTCGTGCTTCGCGCTAGTGCTAGTTTGAGGCTGCTGCCCTCCACGGCTCCACGGCCCTGCTTCAGTTATGGCGTGCATTGATTATTGATGTAAATAATTTGTGCGCCATAATAGCAATAATCCAAATAGAAGGAATTTTTACCGCAAGAGAGGCCACTTTCGTTTCAGGTCTTCAGCGATCAAACGAAATCCAAAGGTTTTTGTTAAGACTTCCTCGAAAATGTCCCGAATTCTTGGTTCCATTTCACGTACAAATCGAGGTCTTTCAGGGCAACACTGGGTCGAACTTGTCGTAGTGCTGACGCAAAGTGGTCGGGAGAGATGGGTGGGAGATCGGCTTCTTCAATATTTCGGAGTCTTGATACAGATTCACGAATTGGACCCATTGCAGCCTCTTGACAAAGGCTGCGGATGTCTGCTCCGGAGTAGCCATCCGTCTTTAAAGATATGTCGTCGATATCTTGAGTAGATAAGGAGTTCAAATTTTTCGACATCAGTAACGACACCAGATCACGTCGCCTGCGATAGAGATAATAAGAGCTGTTCAACGAAATAGGCCAGACTAGACTAGACTAGACTAGACTAATACAGCCTAGACTAGACTAGACTAGACTAGAGGAGTCGGACTCATGACTTACCCGCTCTCGTCGGGTAGAGGTATGTATAGTTTTTTAACAAACCGCCTCCGAGCTGCCTATCAACACGAACAAGACCACTAGATGAGAATGACTAACGAACTACGCAACCGGTGGACACAACGAACAGAAGAATATTTTAGGCACCTCATCCAATTCGTGGGGGCGATTCGTCGCTCCAACAACTAAAACGCGGTCATTTGGAGTAGCCGCGCCATCGAGCTGCACCAAAAATTCGGTTTTCAGACGCCTCGACGCCTCGTTTTCTTCTGAAGATCTCGCAGTCAGGAGACTGTCCACTTCGTCAAGGAAAACGACGGATGGCTCCCGGTGGCTCGCCACTGCAAAAAGAGTCTTCACAAGCCTCTCGCTTTCACCAGTCCATTTGCTCTTGAAGAGGGGTGAATGATGTAATACAGCAAGGATTATAGATTGGCGTCTAGTATATGTGGATGACTGGTGCAGACGTTTACAGCTCTTACCATGAGCGACGAGGCCGATATCGAGAAAAAAGTCGCGCCACTTTCATGCGCAATCGCTTTTCCAATGAGAGTTTTTCCAGTGCCTATTACAAATGAGGGCGATCTAAACAAGATCATCAGCACGAAAGGTGAAGAAGCATATCTTTACCTGGCGGGCCAAAGAGAAGGAGGCCCTTTGGCAAGGACCGAAGCCCCGTAAAAAGCTCTGAGGGAACGAAGTACGGAAAGCAGTAAAAAGGATAAGTGGAAGGGAAGCCAAAATTCAATGGGAAGGAGAAAGAAAGCCAGTATATCCGATACCAGGTCGCTTCATGGGCCAGCAGACGAGCTCATAAACGCCTTGCTTTGCCTCCGCCAACCCGCTGATGTCTGAAAACGTGACCGGTTGGCCACTGACGAGAATTTCGTTTTCAATCATCGAAACCAGCTTTGGATCACAGCCTCTAAGTTTCTCAGGTAGATCATCTTCTGGCGAGTAGGAAGAAGGCTGCTGGTGCGCTTTGCCGTGACCATTGGAGGAAGATGACGAAGGTACAATGCCACGGCCTCCATTTGATGTCGGCTCATGAGCAGGCAGTTTAGGGTCTTGACCATTTGGGGTAGGGCAATTGAACTTTCGCTTTTGAGTGGGCAGTGAAGGGCCTTGATCAGGTTCCATCTCCCAATCCGCTTCGTTTTTTCGCCCGCTTTTATCTCGAAATGAATCTTTGGCGCTGACGAATAAACCTCCTCTCGTTGCGCTATTCGCTACTGCGCCACCTTGTGGTAAAGAGTCTTTAACTTGTCGAGATGAACTCATCTCGATTCGTTGCCTACTTTGTTGGTGGGTTGGCACGCTCCTTGCTGAGGGCAGAGAAACAGGCGGAGGAGGCAGTGGAGGCGGCGGAGGTGGCGGAGGATTTGCAGCAAGGTGGGGATGGCGCATGAACAGTGCTTCGGGTAGAAGATCGCAGTCTACGCAATGGCCTTCGAGAGCAGATTTGAGAGTCAGTGGCGTATGGACATCGCCCTTGAAGTCGGCCAAGGTATCTATCAATCGATCAGATGAGCCGTCTCCTGAGGCGCTGGAGCACGCCCCGTGAAGCGCTAATACATATGGCTCGATCATCCAAAAGCTGTCTTTTTGTTCAAGCAAGTGAGATAAAGTCCTGGCGTTAAATGTGACAACACTGTTATAAAAATAGGGTCTCAGTAGAAGCAGCACGGGCCTGCCATGTGACTAAGACACTCACAAGACTTGGACCCTACGTAGCTGACTAGCGTAGCTCTACATCATACCCTTTCATCAGAATTTCAAAATGGATGAAAGATTTCGACGACTTCTGAACGAGGAGGGAGTCACAGGAATTTACGGGGAATGTCCGCACTAATATAGTAGTACAGCTCAGGTGTCTGGTTGTCCGCAGGGATGCTCCAAAAGGTAAAAGGCCAAAAGGTTTGCTCGACCTTTTATTTATTTTCAAAAGCTTTTTTGAGCACCCTGTAAAAGGTGTCGAATTTTGGAGTGACGAGTAGTCCAACAGCAAGCATGCATCGCTGTTCATACTTGTAATAAGCCCTCTCGGTCTACACTTACAAAGGAAAGCAGAGCATCGTAACAGCCTCTCGTGAAAAGGAATTGTTAGGCATGTCCATCTTTTAGCATCGTCATTGTTCGATAGGGCGATGGAAGGTGACAAAGATGATGCGCAGTCTCATGATCAGCGTGTCGGACCTTGATGCTCCAACGTGTGTCCATCGCGCTAGCGTCGCGATTAATACGTAAGCGCCGCTCCAACGATGACTAAAAAGTGTGAAGTAATCAAGAAGTAAACCGGAGGCTTGATCTCTCTAGCGCGCTTCTGCGCGCGTAGTGTACGTCAACATCGTAGCTCCCAAATCATACACGGCACTGTAGTACTTTTGTACACGCTGTTCGTGCTGAAGTTTACGTATTTTTAGTTCCAAATCAGAGCAACCTTTTGGGTTTTTAAAAGGTCCGACGGCACTTTTAAAAGGTAAAAGGTCTGGAAACCGACCTTTTGGAGCATCCCTGGTTGTCCGGGGTCTGGGTCGTCTGGGTATCTACAGTTGCCCGCGCGATGCGCGGTACAGGCGCAGTCGCCGCGCCACGATCAACGAAGGTGTTTTCACGTTTTTATGTCGATGTCGCCGTTCCTTGAAATGGACGTCGTGAGGGAGCGTGGAGGAAGTTTATATGGAAGCGAAGTGGAATCTGGCATGAGGATGCTCGAAATGCGCAATGGCCTGTGCCGCAATGTGCCTCAAAATGGAGCTACTTTGAAGGCGATCGTTAGAAGGGGAAGTGCAAGAAGTGACAGAAGGTGTACAGTTTGAGATCGTGTCGAAGTGTAGACACTTTGTTCCACTCGTCACTACTTATGACCATCGTCACCAATGCAGCTACAATTCAAAGCATCGAACTATATATGTTATTCTGTATGCTTAACTTCCTGGTGGTTGTTGGAGTATGGGGCACCCCTGTAGTATACAGAGGGGGTTGGCCCGTCGACTGTGCTTCTTGCTTGTATGCACTGATCCCTAATCCGCGTTAGCACCGAAACTTTAATAGGCAAATGGGCCTACGCCTCGGCATGCTTGCGAATTCTTAGCGCGCTTGATGGGTGGGAGGTTGTTGGAGATCCAGTGCTTCTCGTTGACACGTCAGAATTATTTTTGACGACAGAAGCCTTTTTTTATTTGGAGACGCCACGATAAGATTGGACGCTGTGCGCTCTGCAAATATCCAGTGCTGTTCATTCTAGAACCTGACGGCATGCACGCATTGTAGCGACGCGAATCTCTAGCGCTCGTCAAACTCCTTGGTCGTTTCCCCGGAAAACACCGGGTTACGGAACCGGTGAACGCGAAGAAGAAATCCACAGCAAAGTCGGTCAGGCATGGAGCCAAGTGACTCCGAAAGTGTGCAAGGCCGCTCGGGTTTTACGGAATATGAAGAAAGTTGCGGAACTTGAAGGTGGAAATTGGTACGACGAGTCGTGCACCAAGAAGGATCTCGAGAATTAGCCGGCGGGACTGTACTACTACACTTGGTATTTAACTTTGCTCTTTATTGCCGACGGAACACGAATTAATTACCGACGGAACTTTTTTCCCCGAGACTTTGTGGGTTGGTGAATCCCCCTGTGGTCTTTATTTCGTAATTGGCGACTATTAACCCACTTTAATTGTGCTTTAATTGTAAATCCTTATTATTTAACATTAGCGGAGTAGAAGGCCTACAGGTAGAGATGAAAAGCAAAGCAGCGCAAACTGAATCTAAGAAGCTCATCGGGCGCACATGCCCAAGTGACCATGGAAGTGATGGTAGCGGGCCAAAGTGGCACACTCCTCCGTGCTCTGAGAGTGCAGCTCAAAAGAAGACTTTCCGCTTTTTTTATTCCAGCACTTCGGGGTCTGTGTCAAAAGAGCACAGCTGCAAAGCCTACAGCCTGCAGCATCGTACTTGCACTCACTCAAATAGGTACTGAATGAACCCCGAGCCAGGCTTACAATAAGGTAACGCGGAAAAGGGGTCAGTGCATACAAGCAAGGCGAATACGCGTGAGCTCGTCAGTAAAGTTTCCCCCATTTTTTATTCCCCCCCTCTGCATACCACAGGGGTTCCCCATACTCCAACATACGGCCCAGGGGACCCTGCTGGCGCCAACTACTTGGCATCCTGCTCTGTTGTTAGTTACTTAATCCAGTCCCTCCTCGAAATGGGGTTCAGAAAAACAAAAAAAACTATAAAGTGAGAACTACGCCAACACACGGTCGACGATTTGGCCAGAAAGTGGACACTCTTTAAAGGACTGGGTGTACGATTTCGGAACCTGTTCTGGTCGTAAATCGTGAAATTAGCTCACAATGCAGCTTCCGGCGGCGATATACCT
>Ga0307931_1000621_pt1 | contig 22807 bp, 14 predicted proteins | sample OrgLakmetageno47_FD_201816 | JGI IMG/M metagenome (GOLD analysis project Ga0307931, IMG submission 201816) | Saline water microbial communities from Organic Lake, Antarctica - #47 | ecosystem: Environmental > Aquatic > Non-marine Saline and Alkaline > Saline | place: Antarctica: Organic Lake...
GAGAAACGAAACGTAAATTCGAAGCTAGTTTCCTGTTTCGTTTCTACTTTTGAGTGCCATGCGAAACAGCCCCAAAAAGTAGGTGTTTCGTTTCTCCACGATTTTCCTGTTTCAACTCTGGCCCTAACTGCTGTCCCCCAATATCAGTCGTCAAACAGTCGTAGCGAATAGAAAAAAATCCCGATATGAGAACTACATGAACCAAACCATGAACTTTTCTTCATTCTTCGGTCGGAACAGCGGAGCCACAAGTTACCAGCCGACGTGACAGCCGACAGCCGACGCGACAGCAGCAGTTCTGGACGACATAATAATTGAAGTCCATGTGAAAACAGTCCAGCGCTGATCACTTTTTGCACAACTGCCCCCCGTTATCAAAATGAGAGGAAGTGCTTTTCGAGCAGAATTACTTCTGCTGGTCTTGCTGAGTTCCCCTATCGTAGAGGGCGCATCGGAAGATGCCGGCTTCAAGGGGCTTGACCTTGATTCTGACGGTTCGTACCACGCTGTCGCCCTCACTGACGGAATATTTTCCAACTCTACGTGCAGCCCCGGTGGATACCGAGACTTTTACATTGATGTAAGCGAGAAAGATTCAGAGAACAACCTTTTTATGGAGGCTATTTATACACCGGGGTATGGCGATACGAAAGACGTTCAGCTCACGCCGATCTCCCTGCATATGTATTTCAATGAAATTCCCTTCAATCGAGCCACCGAATCAACTCAAGGCTTGAGTCCAGATGGTGTTTACTCGCTTGCTGTGAATGCGAATGAGATTAAAGTGGGCCGTTACTTCATCTCGGTGAAATGTGGCGATTTGGACGATGCGGACTTTGGTGTGGTTGCCATGTTTGAAGACTCGCACCTCGAAGATAGGCATACTCAGCACTACATGATTTGCCCGGGGGAGACACTCTACCATTATCTGAATGTGACGTCCGACGAGTATGACCAGCACAGCCACGTTCGCTTTACACTCTGTATGCCCCTGGACTCTCTTTCGGAGCTGACCATGGTCACCAAGGTGAAATATCCGCCGCTTCGCCGGTCCGAACCGATGGTGACTTTAACCGCGAATGATTACAATTCCTCGGATCCTAATGCGCACGCTGCATGCGCACAGTTTGAGGTATGCCACGACTCTCTAGAAGAGGGGAAGGTGTGGGCCGGCATTTTTGGCTCTGGTCTATGCGGGGAATACAATTTGACTGCGACGTACTTCGGGGGGAGCCACGACAGTGAGACTTGTTCCTTGGAAATGGGTGGCGAGGACAGCCATGCCGCCAGTGTGAAGTCCCTCAAACTCGAGCATGTCGCACGGGCCTCTTGTGAGCCGTACGAGTGGGTTGACTTTGGCGTCAAACTGAACGATCACGACCGGGAGAACAACATTGTGTTTGAGGTCCAAGACTTGAGTACAGGTGGCTTGAACCCTCAGTCACTTTCAGTGCACCTGTTTTCGGATGAGATTCCAGTTAATCGATTGACGGAAAATCGGGCTGATTCGAGCAATTCAGCTGTTTATGCAGTCTTCAAGACATTTCTCAGCTTAAATCAGATGACCGACCTGAACGGAGAGCCGGTCGAGAAGGTCTACTTGAGCGTGAGGTGCGGACCTAACCCATCGAAATTTCGGGTGTTGGGCGAGCACGTCGAGGCGCACTTGGAATCAGGGCACTACTCGCGCGGAGAAGTCTGCAGTGGAAACTGGGTGTACCATTACATTACTATCCCGAAAAATGTGAATTACACTGCTTCTCTAGACGTCAAGATGGTTGCGTATGAAGGATACATTGACTACACCGTTCTGGTTTCGCATCCCCCTGTGCGCATCGCGCCTCCGTATGGCGAAGCTTGGAGTGGCCATGCTGCGGACGTGATGATTTGTGAAGCCGAGGCTGGTATGACGTACTATATTGGGGTGAAAGCTTCGAAGAAGCACGGGGCTACTTGTGCGGTTTACGACATCGATGCAATAATAAAAACTAATGACCCGAATTGTACCTCAGTGCGCCAGACAGATCCTGATACGAGCGTCACTCCCGAACCTCTAACCGCTTTCTACCCAAGTGAGGGGTCTGTCTCAAGCGGTGGCCACAATATTTATTCATTGGAAGTTGATGAGGCGCATGGCCATGACAATCTCCTCATCGAGGTTGAGCTCACTGTAAGTTCTGCATCATCAGATATGCCGAATGCACTTGAAGTGCTTTTGTTTGAAGGCGAAGTGCCTCATGGTACGTACAAATCACAGCAGTACGCTAGTAAATCCATCAGCGGGCTTTGGAGCATCGCTGTTTCAGCGCATGATCTGAAGGAGACAACTTACTATATCGTGGTCAAAGGGACTGACGTCCTCCAGGTGCGCTACCGTATCGTGGCTCTTCTGATTGAATCTGCACTGGTTTTGGGCCACCACCATCACGGCGAGATTTGCGAGAATGAATGGCTGTATTTCACCTACAATGCGGCTGATGACGCGAATAGCAACTCGAGCTTGTCTTCGTCAAGCCACAGGCGTTCTCGACGGCTGGCTAACATCAAAGAACGTGAGCGATCAAGCATACTTCAGAAACGTTCGGCGCTCTCGGTTGACGACGATGAAATTGTTGCTGTGCACTTGTCGGTTCACATATGGCGCTACTCCGGTGCATTCTTCATTCGGGCAGCTCACGGCTATGCGCCCATCAAGCTCGTGCCGCCTTTTTTGTTCCTGGGCCCAGGACAAAATGATATCGTGATCGACATATGCAATGGTGCGTTTCACTATTTTGTCTCAACATATTTTCATGCATTTTGATTTTTTAATTTTAATTTGATTTTCCTGCAGTTGGAAGCAGCCATGGCGAAGCTTTGGAGACAATGTACATCGGATTACTTGGTAGTGAGGGATGTCCTACTTTTGAGGTACAGGCCCACACCTATACTGGAGGAAATTGCAGTGAAGTAAGAAATTTTGCTGAAGCGGATGCAACACATGCTGCAACTGAGTTGGACTTCGAGCATTTCACTCATGGTTCTTGCACTCCGGGTGGGTACACGGACTTTTACCTCAACGTAAGCGAGTCGCATGCTGATGACAACATCATCTTTGAGGTTGAGCAACTTGGGGACGACACTGACCCACATGCCTTAACCATATACTTGTTCCCTCATGAGATTCCCTCTGATCGACAATCAGAGCGGCGCTCTGAGACCTCAACAGATGGACTGTACTCGGTAGCAATCAGCAGTTTGGATGTCGAACCTGGGATTTACTTTTTCAGCGTGAAATGTAAAGATGCTGGTCTTGCTGACAATGGAGGAGGTGGAGGCGAGAGAATGCGCTTTCGGGTGGCACCATTGGCCATTCACCGAGACCTGGCCGTTGGATACACGCAGCACGGCGAGTTGTGCCCTGGTGAGTGGGTTCACCATCGCTATGCAGTGAATCGATCCACGCTTTCGTCTGTCGACTCCGGCGATGATGACGATGATGGGCATCGTCGACTCCTGGACCACACATATTATCACGCGAGGTTTCACATCTGGAAGTATTCAGGCGATTTCTACGCATTGCTCTCCGACCATGCTCCGTTTAAGCTGATGGCGCCGTATTCATATTTGGAGCTAAGTGAGCACGAATTGACCCTTGACTTTTGCAACATTCGAAGCGACGACGAGATTTGGATCGGACTTCGTGGAGGAGCGACATGCGGAGTGTACGATATTGACGTAAAGGTACACACTGGGGATTGCACGCTGACTGGTCACGAGCGGCGTCTGTCAGTCTCATCGTCTACAACTGGTGATGTTGACGACGCATCTTCTAACGATGATAGCCACGGAGATCTCTTAGCAATCATTTCGGCGTCGGGTGTTCAAGAGCTCACTGCAAATCGTCTCCTTTTGAGCCAGTGCGAGCCGTATGGTTGGAGGGATTTCTACCTCAAGGTTGAAATGAATGCGTCTGATTATCACGCTGTTGACCCCTCTACCAACAACATCATCTTTGAGGTTCTCCTGGATGCGTCCTCGTCGAACCCAGAAGCAGTATCAGTTTATCTTCATCTTGATGGTAAGTTGCCGGATGACAGAGCCGACTCGGAATTGTTTGCTTTGGAAGCTGTTGACGGAGTTGCAAGTCTAGCAGTGCCGACCGCTATGATGCAGGAGCATGCTGAAGCTGCCTTTCTTTCAGTCCGGTGTGGGCCAAGCGCGGCACGGTTTAAAGCTGTTGCCGTAGTATTACCTGCTGAACTTGAGCAGGATAAGCTCTCGTACGGTGAAGTTTGCCCAGGAAACTGGTTGCACTTCACCACAATGATGCCCGATTGTATGGCAATGGGCAGCCACATTCGTTTCGACGTGACAAAATATGAGGGCGACGTGTCGTTCATTGGTCGAAGCAGTGACCGCCCTCTAGCTTTGAAGTATCCGTACGTCATTGCAGGAAAACTGGGTGTCGAAGAATCCACGTCGATTTACGTTTGCAATCTGGAACCTGGTGAGAAAGTGTATTTGGGTGCGAAAGGAGGCGGTCATTGCGCGTCTTTTTCGGTAACACCTCACTTCTATGATACACGTGATGATATTGCTGATGATGATAATGGATGCTCTGAGGAGACAAATGCGGTCGCTACTGTCAAAAAGCAAGAAGACGAAACCATTGAGTTCTTGGATGGTGTATACCTTTACGGACACTGCGATCGAGATGGCTGGGCCAAGAAAAGCTTCAAGAGAACTGTGACCGTAGATACTCAACCGACAAATCAGCTGGTGGAGGTGGAGATGTTGGATGATGATCGATTTCAAGGAGTACTTGATGACAAGGCGATATCAGTGTATCTCTTTTCGGGCACAGTTCCACCTTCTTTGTCTGATCGTGAGGAGAATTATGTCTCGAAGAGTGAATTTGCGATCTCGAATATTCATGCTATGTCATCAAATTACATTGAAACAAAGAAGCTCATCAATTCTCTTAGCTCGCACAACTTGACTGAGTCTGGAATATCGATTGCAATTAAGTGTTCAGGCTCGCGCGACCGAGTGCGCTTCAAGACTTTGCTCCATACACTACACGCAGAATTGGGTCTGAATCATCGGTTTCACTCTCGAGTTTGCCCTCTGGAATGGTTGTACCATCACATCGATCTGCGCGAAGGAGAATCGAGCTCGCATCGTAAGCAGCGTCGGCTAGGAGAAGGGTCGAATTCAGAATCAGGCGATTCGTCGAGCTACCATAAGAATGTTCGAGTTCGGATTCGCATTTTACAAGGAGCAATCTACCAAATTTCAACGCGGCATGACTTTCCGCCTGCGTTTAACTCGAAGAATCTCATCAATTTAGAGTTGACAGCAGGTGATGATCCGGAGTCTACAATTGCCCAAGGCAGGGTGGTCGATTACGAGCTAAGCATGTGCAGTGCATCGGGGTATTTGAATTATATTGGTGTCTTCGGAGATGAGAGTGGCTGCGTGGTGTACGACATCATTGCTGAATACATGGATGAAAGCGAGGCTTGCGTGGAAAGTGCTAGGCGAATCAACAGTGATGCATAATGCATTAGCTCTCTCAATTTTATGATAAGTTTGTCGGAGGCCACGTAGTGCGCAGTTTACAGAGGAAGAACCGCCGTGCTTATTTGGATCGATAACACTCAAGCGTCAGCTCGTGTCGGACTTCCCTTTCTACATGTTTTCATCCGGATGCGGATGAGTGTTCATTTTACTATCGCATGATGTTCCAGGCGATAATCCAAATCAATTGTACTTTATTGTCCTAATTCGATGTATTGTTTGCGTTCGCTCTTTTTAATACACAGTACGCACACAAATAACAAACAGACGAACTATGAGCTCCGTGGCGCAGTAACACAGACAACAAACAGACTCCAGCTGCATTTAAGAACCAAAAAATGAGGCCAAACCAAACCCCCTACCCCTACGATAGACGATAGCTCTTGGTCTGTGAGCCCGGACTCTAGAACTCTGAACTCTAAAGCCAATTCACTTACCCGGGGCAACCCGCGGAATTTACGCTCAAGGGCCAAAAATTTTACTTCACATTATGGTATTTACGTCTACGCGTATTTCCACGGAATTCACGAATCCACGTGCGTTATATATACAGAAGGATCCTCAATTATGCGGGATGTGCGGATAATACGGCACACACGGGATGTACGGGGTTTTTAGTTTTCAGTGCGCTTTTTAGTGGCGTTTGGCCGTTGTGCGTTGTGGTGTCTTCCACGCGAACAGTTCCTATTTCCTACTTCTGATTCATATTCAAGAAGCCGGCCCTTCACAAAGACCATGCAACAAATTCGCCTTTCTGTCGACTTAAAAGACACAGCCTCAGTGATGGCCGTGAATTCATTCTGCTAGGTACTAGAGAGCAGCTGTGCCTTTTGCTGTAAAGGGCTTTATTTATATAGCCTCAACGCTCAACGAGGCTACAGCAGCTTACTCTGAACTGAAGAGTTCTTGTAAATCCTTAAGACCTGCCTATCGACGTCACTCTATTCTGAGTGGATTTCCGTGACAAAAATCGCGTCTGATTGGCGTAAATTCCACTCTCCGCGTGATTTCCGCGGTCTCGCCCTAGATCCATACGTGTTCTTGAAATTGCTTGAAACCTGGATCTAGGATCCTGGGTCCTGGATCATTGAAGCATCAGGGCTTGGAATGCATTTGGCCTCGGTCTTGTGGTCGGTGGCAGGGTTGCGCTTCATGTACCCACATATCTCGCGTGAAGGGCTGTAACGCGGTACTTCTACGTATTTCGGAAATCCGGTGCCGTATATTTATGGCAGAATCCTCAATTATACGGGGTAAACGGAGGCTTTGGTGTTCTTTTTCGTTTCATCTCACTTTTTTGAGACAGGCCCCAAAGGGCCGGAATTAGAAGACTAACAGGTAGAGAAGAAAAGCAAAGCAGCGCAAACAAGACCTAAGAAGCTAATCAGGCCTTTTTTTTGGTGGTGTTGAGTGCTGTGTTGTTGTGCCGTTGTTTTAGTCGTACAAATCACGTATTGAAGTCCTTTGTGTGTTCTGCTCGTCTTCCTCCTTCTTTCTCTTACCTTGCTTCTTTCTATTTGAGTCTCAGCACTTAGCACTTAGCTTAGTCGAATCGTCGACACTGAACGGCACAACGGATTGCAATTGTTCGTCTTGTCACTCAAACCGTTAAACCAAAGAGCAGAAAGTATGAGTATATTCATTTTATGCGGAAACGCCGCTGTATCCGCCGGGGCTAATTGAAGTATAAAGCACATACCCATACGCAATTCAGCGACGGAAATCACGCCCGGTTGGAATGAAATTCACTTTCGCGGTTTCGCGTGATTTCCGCGTTATTCTCGGCGGGAATAAGAACTAGATGAATCTTGCGTAGAGCCCCGAGCCCCCTCACTAGGTTGGGAATTCCGCGTTCGCGAAAAAAAAAAAACGTACAGATTACACGAAAAGAGAAATGTTTACGATTCTGAAGCGATTTACGTTCGCACTTATGAATATGACCAAAGCACAGGAGATACTTTTACACCACGATAAAAGGTAGTAAGATATTCCAGAGTACCCCACGCCACCTTTAATAAAACAATTGATTGACGATTCGTAAAAAGCAAATATTTTCTGATTGATGATTCGCCGACGACAAGATTCTTCCATAAAATTGGCTTCAAAGAGGCCAGGAAGAGATATAATTAGACTGCAGAATCAGACTCTTGGGCGAGTAGCACAAGCCAGTAGACTAGCACAAGCGGGTTGCCTTAACCGAGGTGCTCGTTGATCCAGTGCACGACATTGATCCAGTGGTCGGCTTCGCTGACTGGTTTGTCAATGGGGTGGCTGTCCTCGGGGTACATGAGCAGTCGCGTCGGGATCCCCCGGGCTTTGAGGGCATGGTGCCATTCCACACCTTGCGAGCAAGGCACGCGCTTGTCCTTAGCACCGATGGCCAACAGCGTGGGGGCGCGAACCTGACAAGGCAACAATACAGAGGTTACGCACATGCGTTGTATCCTTGGTCTGAAATCAAATATTCTGAAATGGAGTTGTAAGAAAAACGAGACGGAAAGCTTCGAGGAGGAAAGTAGAAGAGGATGAGAGCATTTGTTGCACTTCAGAAATTAAACGGAGCATTATAAAATTGTTACCTGGTTGAGGTATTTGGTCGGCGACTTGTCCCACATCGCCGCCAGCGACTCCACCGAGCTCAGAGCTGCAGGTCCAAACGGTCCGTCGAAGTCGTAAGATGAAACACCGCTTTCGATTTCACTGCCTGCAACGGCACCGGCCACGCCTAGCGTTTCGACACCGCACCAGTCCGGAATGTCCGTCACCTGTGCACAAGTATTGGTGAAAGAAATGATCTCAGAAGTGAATTAAGCAGCAGAATGCCTGAAAACATCATTTCAAAGGCCGCAGAATATCGACTGATAGCCCAATGTGATGACGAATTTCGAATGAGGTATTTGTATGCGTATATTTGGTGAGTACGTAAACGCGCGCACTTACGCTGGCCATGGCAGGAAGATTGGTGACAGGATTGCGAAGTGCTGCTACCTGCTCATTTAAGCATGAATTATAACCGCCACAAGCGCAAGGGGAGGAGCAAATAGCATTACATCAAATGGGACACTTCTTGTTGACCGCTGAAGCACACGCTGAGCACAAACGAATTTTGCTCCGAGGGGCGATAATCCACAGCACAATAGAAGGATTCACCTTGACCGTTTTTCACTCGCCAACAAGACCCTCTTCAATTTGACGCACCTTGAAGATCTCCGGGTGTTGTGCCGACAAGTGCGCGCCGAGGAAGCCTCCGTGGCTGCCGCCCACCACCACCACGCGGTCACTGTCCATGGTTGGAATCTCAACTTCGCCACTTTCTTTGGAGCTCTGGCCTGCGTTCTTGAGCACGTGCTGTGTGAGAAGCACGCAGTCTTCGACGTCTTGCGTCCCGATTCTCCCGGGAAGGGAATTGAGGTCTGGTGTGCCGTAACCAATGGAGCCGCGGTAGTTCAAGTGGAGTACCTGCATGTGCATTTAGATGCACACACAAAAAAAAAACGAAAGAGAAGGGAGTAAATAGAAGGTTCCAATGTAGTGTATCAGGGAAATGTTGCATACACGTGTCAACACTACAGGTTGAAGCACACTCTAAAGAAGCGCTTCGTCTTACGGCGCAGTTGGTGTCGATGGCAAGGTAGGCATAAGGGGCCACGAAGGAGGTAGGCGTCGCCGAGTGCGGGCCTCCGTGCGGCACGGCGATCAAACCCAGCGGCTTCGACGAAGACGACGATTGTGGTGGCGGCAAGATGAGAACGCCTTCAATGGGCACGCCAGTGGCACTGTCCGGTGGCACCACCGAAACCATACGCCACGAGAGGCCTAATGGCGACGACGACGAAGATGTCGCAGAAGCTGCATCCGAGGATGCCGCCGCACTTGAAGTAGCAGGAGGGCCGTTCAGTGGAGCGCTCGTAACCATTTGCTTGCCGAAAATTGGCGCGCAACTCGCCACCTGACCACTGCTGCTCACCGTGCCGCTGCTGCTGCTGCTGCTGCCAGCTGATTGGTCGGCATTGTCGTTGCCGTTCTGGTGGAAGTTCACCACGGCCACTCCCCCCGGTTCCGCCGGCGTGCTCCACGCAACAACCGCGCCTTCGCCGTCTTCGAAAGCACTGTTGCTGTCACTACCGCTGCCGGCTGAAGAGGAAGGGCACTGCGGCAGTGCCGAGAGCACCACGACGCTACCGTCTTGCTGTGGGCCAACACTGGACGAAGACGAAATTGAACTTGAAGTTGAAGAAGAAGACGCGCGCATGGCTTCTGGCGCTACCCGCTGCAGGCGGCCATTGTCGATTTGGACTCGCATGGCGGTGGGCCGGGACCCCCACAAGGAGGTGAACCACAGGTGTTTTCCGCTGGAGGTCCAGCACGCCAGCGGCAAGCTGCTCGGCCACCAGTAGCCCGGAAATTGGAACCCGCCGGGTGCCTGCGCATCCAACGCTGGGCCTTGGCTAGGAGGGCTTGGGGGCACGAGTTCCCGCGGCGCTGTTTTTGGGTCAGCGAGTCGGCCGTCTGGGGTCAAAGCAAGCAGCTTGATGGCGAGTGGGCCCACCTTTCGACAAATGAAAAACAAGAGTCGCAAACGAAAGAATGCGAGGGTCAATCAAGATCCACAATCCACAGAAGTAACACTTATGTACACTCTTGAAAACCTTCCGTATGCGAGTGTCAAAATTAAGATTGGGTACGCACATGGGTGTCGAAGCCTTTGGTGCTGCCCAGGTACGCGAGTTGGTCTCGTTTTGGGCTCATTCGTGGGGAAAACGCCACCCTATCAAAGGGTGTCAGCACTTCAAAGGACTCTGCACTTGAGTCAGCTCCTTTAACATCACTCGCATCACTAGCATCCGCATCAGATTTGGAGGAAACCCCAGCCGCAGGGAGCGGCACCCGGCGCAGGCTGCAAGGCCGCTGAAAGCAGTACACCAGGCCCAGTTTCTTGGGAGCATGTGGGTATGCTACAAACACTACCGCGGTGCCATCTGCAGAGATGCAGGGCTGCCCGGGCGTGACCTCCCCGCCACATGTGCTGCCTGGCAACTCTTCAATCACGCCGCGCGTCACATCGAGCCGAAACAGCGCCAGACGGTCACTGCCTCCCAGCTTCTCGCCCCAATCGTCTCGCAAGTCAAATACCCGCCCGCGCCCTTCCGCTTCTTTGTTGGCAGCCGCGAGTTCTTTCTCATCCGAGGAAGAATCAGACACCAAGGCCTTGGCAGACAGCGGCTGAAAGAAATTGGCGTGGTGCTTGTCCGGCACTCGCTCCGCCACATAGACGACCTGCTGTTCGTCCATAGACCATGCAAGGCCGCTCAGTTGGCCCGTGCCACCGGCGCTCACGCCCTCGTGCAGGTCCTCACCAGAGCAACGGGCCAAGAGCGCACTGCCTTCCCAAACCTCCACACAGGTCTTGTCCTTCACCTAAGATACACATACGCTCGAACGTAATGCAATTGTCTAGCTGTTTGAAAACTAGAATGTAGTAATTGAAGGTCTGGAATAGTGCAAAGGCGTTATCCCTGATAGTTTAAACAAGCAGGCAGTAACGAGCGGATCAGCAGCTCAAAGACCGTACCTTGACCACGCGTACGCTGCGCCGACCTGAAGGCGAATGCCCTACGTAGGACACCTAATATAACCAAGAAACAAGCAGGTAAGGAGTGGATAGTGCGCCATTACTATCTCGTATGTTCACGCGAATGAATCGAAGGTAGCCCAGACTGGCACTGCCCGAACGGTGCAAGTGTGCACACGCGCTACAGAGCATACCCTGACCTCTTTAGGCAACTCTTGCGGCAGGCGCGCACCACGAGCCCATGCACCCTTGCGCCCTTCTGCACTGCGAGAATGATCATAGCGCAAGTGGTGGACGAATTTGCGGCCCCGATCTTCGTCAACGTCCCGCACGGACACTCCTACGTCAATCTCGAGCACTGGAGTGCTGCCATCATTCCCGTCGTCGTCGCACGCGGAACTGTCATAGAAACACGAAGCCTCTGTCACATCGCGCGCTTGCCCGAAGATTCGGGCGTACTGAGAGGCACCTGCTCGAATTCCATGAAGCACGCTAAACTATTAGTTACAGAGTTGATCGCAAGAGTGTCAACATTGGAAGTATGGTGCTTAGTGAACAATTGATAACATGCATACGTGAGAAGGCCAAGTCTAGGACGCAAAAGGTAAATCATCGGGAAATATCTAGCATACAGTCGTACTTGGAAGTACAGTGCTCATGGTAAGGGAAGCAGCTCGGAAGAATACAAGTTGGACGAGTAGGAGGCGTCTTAGTAGGCTTTCGATGCTATGCATAATTGGTTTTACTTGTTTACGTGTGAGGTCGTGTGTTGGGTCCTTCGGTCTTCGGTCAGAGGGGTTTTGTGTCCCCTGCTTCGGTAGTTTTCGGTATTAGCAAGGGAAAAGGGAAGATACCCTTGGTATTAGTCTACAGATCTGTAGTAGCATTCGGTATCGTCCTGCACGTCTACTATATAAGTACAGCTACCATGTTGTTACCATTCTCGACGAGAATTCACGTTTTTACGGCCGTGAGAGGCCCTCTCGGATATGTGTGCCTGATTAGCTCTTTAGGTTTAGATTACGCTGCTTTGCTTTCTAACTCTTCCTGTTAGCCTTCTAATTCCGGCTCCTCGGGGCATGTCTCAGAAATACTTTGACCTGTAGGAGCGCGTCGAAGGTGCGCCACTAGAAGGACAGCGGCGGCGAAAAATTTAGCCGTTCGAGAGAGCAGGGCTTGTTGTGCTTTCGAAACTGACCCAATTACTCTCTGGCGTGCCCGCTGTTATAGACCCAGATCGAGAGTTACTCCTCTCAAGCCAGGACATAGAAAGCGCAAGCCAGCTAGCGCACCGGGCAATCCTCCGGAGCTGACCACGCGTACCAAGCAAAGCACTGTTTTTTCTTTACCATCCCGCCCACACGGCGGAGAAGGGGGTGCACACTGGAAAACTCGGCCTTCAAGGCCTTGGGCGCTGGTTGAACCTCCTTTGAAACTCATCAACACTTACATGGTCACTCGGGCACTTTTGTCTGACTAGCTTCTTATTTTGAGCTGCCTTGCTTTTTATCACTATCTTCTAGGCCTCTAAACCAAATTACTTCTAATTCCGGCCCCTCGGGGCCTGTCTCGAATTCAAAAATTGTGAGCATATGACTGACTATGCAGCACAAACTTGATACTGGATTGGGCTGTTATTGGACTTTCCTTCAGACACTTAAATACATGAATAAAGAGCACGATGCACACTCAGCGGTCGGAATATTAACGATAACAACAAGGCGAGTAGCAGACCAGTAACCATGTGTATATTAAAGGCGCCATAGGTCCAATTTTGAAAGAACCTTGAGCTGTAATGAGTTTAGTCCTCAGCTAATTAATCCTAATGGGCAACCCGGCCCTTTGGCCTTCGGACATGGCACTATAAAACGGATTCACATGGAATAAACAAGGCGCTTCGAACTCGAGAACTACTATAGATATAGAACAAAATGAAGAAAGCGATCTATACAGAAATTTTGGTTCTTACGGAACATCATGGTTCCGTTTTTGTTGTAGAAGGCGGCGCTCTCTTCTTCATGTATAGGCAAGAAAAACCGGTTTACATATTTCCCTATTATTCGCTCCGCGCTGGTGGGTGTGATCGGCTTGTGTATTTTGCCATGCCGCAGAAAGTTTTATGACGAATGACCATGCGCCTGAACATATCGCTATATGTTGAATGTCGACCAGGGGAGTCTGAAAAGGAAAATCCATTTGTGTGAAAATCGATCGGAATAGATTCTAATTCATGAGTGCTTGCACGTGCTCGATAGAAACATGTCCACGATGGACCAAAGACTCAAGAGTGCCAGCTGGAAGGCTCGCGAGAAGCTGCTGCAGAGCACCCCCTTGACCGAGTGCTGCAGCCGTCTCCACGTCCAGTACTGTGCTCCCTCCATTTGATTCACAATCATCCACCCCACGGATACGAGAGCTACCACCACTCACAATACTGCTTCCCGCAATCAGCATTGATAACGGGCCTTCGTCACGAGCAGCCTCTATCGCCGCTTTGTGGGCGATTCGTATGCTGCTAAAACCACTAAGCCACGCCGCAAGTTGTTGATGCTGTGATGACGATGACAGTGCAGATGGATCAGCGCCAAGTTCGTTGACATTGATGCCTACTTCATTTCGCACGAATGCACCAACCAGTGCACCATGAGCTCGCTGAGCCATTAGGGTTGGGGCTCCAGTCAGCGGCAGCTTTGTCAAAAGAGCATGGATCAAGTCTGTGCTGCCATTGCTGTTGGCAGTGGTGCTGCTCCCCTGCGACGCCAATTCGTTAACTAAAGATGCCACTATCGCGCCTCGACTGCTACCGCATAACAAAAGCACCACTGCTGCTGCAGCTGCTTCACCACAGCTCGTATCTTCACTTTCGTCGTCGTCATCGTCGTCGTCGCCTTTCGCATGCTTCAGCACTGAGGCAATGAGCAAAGATTTGAGCGGCAACCAAACACTTTGCAACATGTTTTGCAACAGCTGAGGATCGTCTAATCCCGCGAATGATGCTACATCATCCGAGTTTCGACCTCTAGGATGCGCCGGCGACGGCAACGTTGCAAGTACCATGGCAAGTGCGGATACAGCAGCAATCCAACGCTGCTCGATGTCACTATTGCTGCTGTCATCTTCATCCCCACTCGTTTCCTCGTGTCCATGCGACAGCCCTGCGCTCAGAACTCGCATCGACTCGCCCACTACCAAACCAAGAACATCCGCCCAGGCACCACAAGCATGTCCATCACTATTGTGAGGCTCAAACGCTGCCACGAGTGCTCCTGAGAGCGCATCCAATGCCAATGCTTGCAACACTGCGTCATTGTCACCAACGTCGTGGACGTGGTGAGTTTCGCTTCGCGATGATGTCAGTGTATTCGCTAGCCGGGGCACCGCGAACTGCCACCAGAAGCCATGAGGAGGTAGCAACACCCCAGGAGCACTGAGAACTGCGGCCGTGGCGCGTACGATAGACGCCATACGGTCCTCTTCCCACTCGTCTTCTTCTGTGGCGGCTTCGTCTTCGTCGTCGGCTTCGTTACTGGTTCCAGTCGCAGCGTAACTGCCAGGCTGTCGTCGGCGTTCTTGCCGGCGGCTCAAAATGCGCTCCACTTCTGCCCAGAGCGATTCAAGGCACGCAGAGGCCACTTCACTGCGTACGCCTGTAGTCTTTCTTCCGCTGGCTGCTGCGCTCTCCAAATGACAGGATGCCAGCGCTTGTAGGACGTCAGCCGCGGAGTCCAAGCAAACGCTCAACAAGCGCACTTTGATCAGCGAAGGGCGCCATAAACTGTTTGGGCCTTCTACAATACCACTACTGCCACCACCTGCGCTACCTCCACTGGCATGAGTTGAAGCTGTAGCAGCAGAAGCGTGAGCAGCAGCGGATCGATCCAACGCACCACGAGCCACCCACGCAGCAGCCAAGCACGCTTGTAGGGCTTCTTCGCCTGCACCTCGAGCCCATTCAGGAGGCCAAGCTTGTCCATTGTCGCCTCCCTGGCTCATCAGGCAAGCGTTAGCTACGAAATCCGGCACGAGGGCAGCGGCCAATAAGGGGAGCGCATCGCTGAAGAGGTTGCTCAGCAAGTTGACGGCTGCGGGCAGCAGCTGTGGCACGTGTGGTGCCACAATCGTAGGCCCAACGGCGCGGCAGAGCGCAAACAGAGCGCGTGCCGACGTCTCTTTCGATTCCAGCTGCTCCAAGTCAACGCCCACCTGCAAAGGGGCGTCCATTTCGACGGGAGAATAATTACATTAATACAGCTTTTGATACAAGTAACGATGTCATGCACATTAAATACTACCGCTGCAATGAATGATATGATGATGCAAAACGCCTCGACAACAGTAGTACTCACCGTCACCAGACAATTTCCACTGCTGCTGCCGCCGCTACCATCAGGATTAAGCACAGTGGGGCGCGACGCCAAGCGTAACTTCAAGAATTCCGCACTACCATCTCGCCAGCCTTGCACGAAGGTAGCGCCAGCCAAGTCACCAGCTGCCAAGGCTATTCTTTCCGTATTGCTTGCTGCAGATGCTCCACCACCGTTGCCAAGACCGCCACTAGTGCCCTCCGATTCCAAACCGTCGTCGACGGCGTACAACTCAACGTCACTGCTGTTGATGGCAAGCAGCAGCGGTGGCAAAAGCGCGTCAAAACAGGGCCCAAAGGCCTCGGAGACGCCTGCAGCCTGGTAGCAAGCTGCCAGGAGGGCAGCCGCGTGAAGCGCTTGTGCTCGCCCTGCCGGTGTTTGACAGGTATTTGCAAACGCCACCACCTGCTGCGCGGTTGCTGAACACCACTGCTCGGCTACATGCTGCTGCTGCTGCTGCTGTGCTGCCGCCAGGCCAGCAGCTTCACCGCTATTACTAACGGGGCTTTCTAAACCTTGAGAAGCTGCTGTAAGCACTTCGGCGGCAGCCGCTAAGGCCGCGCCACCTAAAAACTCTGCTTCGAAGATTTGCACTGCTGCTGACCCTCCAACGCTCCTGCGTCCAGCGCTACTTATTGTGATGGTCGCGGATGGTGGCGGTGCAAGAGCAAGCAACAGCGGCAAGAGGTGGGAAGCATGCGGTAACATCGCGCTGCCAGCTGAGGTGGCTAACGCGCCCACGGCTCCAAGCACGCAGCCCAGTCGCCTTGCTTCCAGCCGCCACGTAGCAGCGGCGCCCGATCCCCCCCTTTGGGAGGCCGCGACAGGACCCGCCGCGACTATGGCACCAGAGCGACTGAGGTGCGCAACGCAGGGCGCAAGCAGTCGAGGCAGCAGGTCTGGATGCGCCTGAAGCAGCTTGGAGGCAGGGCTACTGGTGGTAGACCCCTCCTCTGGGGGCTCAAAGAAAGCCGCCAGCGCATCAGCAGCAGCTGCGCCAACTGCCAGGAAGTCCGTCTGCTGCCCGCTGTGATCTTCAGGAAGTGGCGTGAGGGCGCTGGCGAGTGCCGGCAATACCGTAGCCCCAAATGTGGCGCAAAAGCTATTAGTAATGACATCGGACTTTTCGTCGTCGTCGTCATCGTCGTCGTCGTCAATTTGAGCGTAGGCTGAGGCGAGGCGTGCTAATAGCAACAACGCGGCTACACGCGTGCGCGGATGTGCTTCCGCTGATGCTGCCACGCTACACGCGCCCGCAACCAGCACGGGCAACTGCGGCGCTAACGCCTCAGCTGCGCCACCACCGCTATTGCTTCCGCCACTGCGACCGTAGCTACCTTCGGGTGCGGAGGGCTCGTCAGCATCCAGGATCAGTGCGAGCACCAACAGTCCCGCTCGCTGTTTGCGCCACTGCGAGCTGTCAGCCAGTCGTGGCGCTACATGTGGCCACAAACTAGCGACAGCATGATGGCCATTGCCACACGCCCCAACGGCGCGCATCAAGCATTCTGCGGCCACGGCGGGGAGCAATCCGTCCTCGTCTTCGTCGATGTCCATCGTGCACCCGCTCACCGCACCACAACGCGCAGCCCATCCAGCCACATCACCCAAGCCAGAAGAAGAAGAAGAAGTGCTCTGAGCTGCCGTCGAATCAGCAGCACCCGTAGCAATGTCTTCGTCGCCATCAACGAGCTCTAGCAAAGCAACTAGGAGCGGCGCGTAGCCATTAACAACTTGAGCAGCAGCATCGCATCCCCCAAAAGTGGAGCACGCTTCTGCCAATCCGGTAAGTGCTTCGAGAGCTGCTGCTCGAGTGGAAGCGCTTAAAGTGTTGGCCTGCGCTATGGCCACTAAACTGGTAGGGTATACTGGCAAATGCGGTGCAACTAGAGCGGCAAAAGCGTCAGGTCTTCCCGGCCCGGCAGCCACTGTAGCCACCATAGCAGCTACTTGACCGAGTATGTTGGAGGCACCCATTTCTTCATTGGGATCACTCGAGGCAAGCGCGCGGCGGCAAACTTCCAAACTGCCAGGCAACAGCCATGGCCCCGCATGGCTTACTAAAGCGGTTACCGCAGCTGCTGCAGGTGTCTGCTGTGGTTGTTGAAGGGCTGCCTTCACGATCGCAAGCCCAGCTTCAGATGCACTCAGAGCAGCTGCGACGGGGACAGCTCCTTCTAGGAGAAGGTGCTGCACAAGTGCCAAAGCTCCCGTAAAGTCTATAGCTATCCTGCCAGAAGTTCCAGCAGTATTGGTATTCTCATTGTCAGTGGAACTCTCCACCAGTCGCCGCAACAACCCCGCACCTGCCACGCACTGAGGCGAATCGCCACGGCACCATTCCACGCACTGATGCATCAGAGTTTCAGGGTGAGAGCTGCCTAACGCCGCTGCCCACTGCACGCACGCGAGGCTTGCTGCATTTCGTAGCCCAAGGCTACCACTACCGTCGCCTGCACACGCCAGAAGTACACTTTGCAACCTAGCAACAGTATCGGGTTGCACCGCTGCTCGCAATGGCGCGTTCCGAGCTAGGCGGGACGCGAGCACACACCCCAGAGACCGCTCGCCCACACCTAGGTCAGGAGCTGCCAATGAAGCTATTAGCGCAGAAGCAGCATTATCAGTTTGTTCATGCAGTGCTTGATTGTACGCCGCCTCTGCGGCTCCGCGCGCATCGTTGTCAGGCGACAGCAGCGCGGACAGTAAGTGGTCCATGATGTGTAGATCAAGGCAAAGAGACAGACTAGTCCGAAACTATAAAGCCGGCTTTTAGAAGATGCAATCGTCTCAATGATGAGAAGCTCAAGCTATATTGAGGTAGACTAGTAGTTGAACGAGCTCAAAGAGAGCAAGAGAGCAAGAGAGCGTAGCTTCATGGCGATCCTCAAAAAAAATCTTTTCCAACGAAAAATTCGCTGATCTTGGTGCGAGCAGGAGACACAAAGAATATTTCGGCCGACCGACGAGTAGCCGTTGCCAACAAACAAACAAACAAACTGTCGGTGTAGCTTTTGTTACTCGCTCCTTGGTCTTGCTCTACTAGCCGAAAGAGGACCGTGATATCGTGAGAAACTAGCAACATGGACGACGCAGAACGCTCGATTGAACATGAAGAACCCCAAGTTCCTGAAGTCGCTCCGACTGGACAAAGTGCTGAAGGCTCGAAAGGCATCACCGTCGCGGTAACTACGTAGTTGTCAAATTAATTATGAGGAAAGCGCAATAAAGTGTAAACTCATTCATTCACGTTCCACTGCGAGGACTAAGATTCTATTAAGCAGCATAAGTATAAAGTTCTCGTTATTTATATATTTTTTTTATTCGAATCACCTCTAATATCCACTACGTGGTGGCAGGTCCGAGTTCGCCCGATGAACTCGCGTGAAACGCGATCAGCGTGGCGGCCGCTTCCCGAATTCAACGCTATTACTCACCTGGATGCGGATGGGGAACCAGCGCAAGGACAAAATTCTGTCTTTAATGTACGTTCAGACATACTGCTGGTTCCATTGAATCTGAACATTGAATTTACGCTATGATTGTACTCTTCTTAGTATCATAAGTGCCACTTCGTTTTCACAGCGCGAGCTTAAAATGACTCTTTCTAGGTGGATCGGGTATTCAGCGAAGACGCCACAACGCAAGAATTGTACAGCTCTGTCTGTTCCAAGGTAGTGAGCTCCGTCGTGAACGGTATCAATGGTACCGTGTTCGCTTACGGCCAAACGAGCAGCGGCAAGACGCACACGATGCAAGGTGGCGGCGAAGAAAGGGGTGTTCTGCAGCTGGCTGCAGAAGAAATCTTCAAGCTCATCGAAGCTTCCGAGCATACTGACTTCTCGCTCCGTGCGTGCTACATGGAGATTTACAACGAAAACCTGCGCGACTTGCTCTCCAAGGACGGCCAAGACGTGGTGAAGATTCACGAAGACCCGCGCCTCGGCGTGCACATCGTGAGCAAGGAAGAGGTGGTGAGCAGCTACGAAGACATTCAAGCGTGCGTGCGCCGGGGCGAGCAGTTCCGGGCCGTTGGGTCCACGGCGATGAACGAGCGATCCAGCCGCAGCCACGCCATCTTTCGGCTCACGATTGAGTCCCGGGTCACCAACGAGCACGGCGAAGTGTCGGTGCGCTCGGCCTCCCTCAACTTGGTGGACTTGGCGGGTTCGGAGTCCGTGAAGAACACCGGCGCCACCGGCCAGCGGGCCAAGGAAGGCGGCAAAATCAACCAGTCGCTGCTGTCGCTGTCTCGCGTGATTCAGCAGCTGGGCGAAGGCGGCAGCGGCCACGTAAACTTTCGCGACTCGAAGCTCACCCGCCTCATGCAGCCCATGCTCCTCGGAAACTCCTCCATGTGCATGGTGTGCTGCGTGACCCCCGCCGAGCAGTTCGCCGAAGAGACCCGGAGCACGCTGCAGTTTGCGGCGCGGGCCAAAAACGTGCGGCTCAACCCGGAAATCAACGAAGTGCTGGACAAGAACTCGGAGCTCAAGCGCTGCAAGCGCGAGCTCATGGAGCTGCGCGAGCGGCAGGCCAAGATGGAGGCGCTCGCCGCTGGCGGTAGTGGTGGTGGTGACGCAGCTGCTGCGCACGCTGCGGCCCAAGCTTCGGCTGCGGAGCTCGCTGCTGCCAAGTTGGCGGCCCAGGGGGACAAGGAAAACTTGGCGAAGCAGCTGGCCGACACTCAGGCCCGGCTCGCCAACTACGAGCGCATCATTGCAGCCGAAATGCTGGGCAAGGCTGATGGCCTCATGGACGGCGATGCCTCGTTGCTCGAAGAGTCTCTCGGTGGGTTCCGGCGCCACGCAGCTCGCCCCAAGCGCCACCGCGAAACCTGGTGCCCGGGCGAGCGCGGCTCAGCGCCCCTGCTGCTGCCCGAAGCCAGTGTGAGCGGTGGTGGTGGTGGTGGTGGTGGTGGAAGCGGTGCCTCGTCTGCGGCTGCGTCGTTGCTGTCGCCGACCTCACGGGGCCCCTCCACGCACCGGCGCCGGCTCTCGGCGAACGGCGAGGACAGCTTGCTGGAGCGGTCTGGCGCGAGCAACGACGAGTCTTCGATGCACGGTGGCGGCAGCAGCAGCGCCAACGACTTCCAAGTCCCCGCGCTCGAGGCCATGCTGGAGAAGCGCACCGAAGAACTGGCGGAGAAGGAAGCGGAAATGGAAGCCATGTACGAGTCGCTGGACGCTTCGGAGCAAGCCGCCCTGGCTTGCAAGCAAGAACTGGCGACCATGAAAGATTTGCGCGCCCAGGACGCTGAAACGCATTCCGCGGAAGTGGCAGCCGCTAATGAACGGGAAGCCGCTCTAGCCGCGCAAATGGCCGAGCTAGAGGCCGACCAACTGCAACTCATTCAAGAAGCCAAGGACAAGGACGCGGAGCATGCAGCGGCTCTCGAAGCTGCCGCTGCTGCTGCCTCTTCGGAGGGTGCAGGAGGTGCTGACGCAGCCGCAGCACGCATCGCAGACCTCGAGGCGCAAGTGGCGACACTGGAAGGCGAGAAGGAGGCGCTGAAAGTGGACTTGGAAGGCGTCGCTGAAGATTTGGAAGACGTGACAAGTCGCTTGACCACTAGCGAAGCGACCCTGACGGAGGCCACGAGCGCAGCCGAAGAGGCGCACGCCCAGCTGGAAGCCGCCACCGCCAAGGCAGCAGCCCTCGAGTCCGACGCGGACCCCGAGTACACCGCTGAGCTGGAGCAGCGCGTTGGGCGCCTCGAAGCGGAACTGGCGGAGGCGAAGGACGCTGCAGCGGAGGCAGCCGCTTGTAGTGATGCTGACGCACGCGCCACGGAAGCCGAGGCGAAATTTGCTGCGCTGACTGAAGCTGCAGCTGAGGCCGCCTCCAAGGCGGCTGCAGAAATTGCTGCTGTGGAAACCCGTGCCACTGCCGCGGAAAGTGAATTGGCCACCGTGGCTGAACAACTGGCGACGTTCCAAGCTTCCATGCAAGCGGCTGCTGAGGAGGCTGACGCAGCCCTTGCTAGCAAGGACCAAGAACTGGCGGCTCTCACCGAAGCCATTGACACTGCCAAGGCCGAGCTTAGTGCTCAGGCGGCCGCTGCAGCGGAAGTCCAAGCGCAAGCCATGGCTACTATGGAGGCCAGCCATGCCACGGAAGTGGAAGCGTTTTCAGCGGAACTTTCCGACTTGACCGACCAGCTCACCGCGAAGGACACCGAGCTGTCCGCGGCTCACGCCGCTCAAGCGTCTGGCGCCCTGGTGCAAGAGCTCGAGGAGGCCAAGGCCAGCGTGGAAGCGCTCAAGGTTTGTAATACCGAAATAGGGCACGCAGTATTTCTCCCATTGTTACCCTAGCTAGGCTTTTCCGTTCTGCTTACCATGAATCTTCATACGAGAGCTGCCTATTAACGTTCTGGGTAATGGAGCTTCAAACCAATCACAACTGACAACTACGTTGCTTCTCTGTTATATGTGCCTTTTCTGGGATGTGGCTTCCGAATCAATAGTTGCAGCTCTCGAACGACGTTCGGCTGCAAGAAGCCAGCAAGCAGCAAGGCGCGGGCCTCGAGCGCATCACGGCAGAAGCGCAGCGTTTGCGGGACGACTGCACCACGCGGGATGCGGAAATTCGGCAACTGACAGCTAACAAGGACGCGCTCGAGAGCGAGGTAAGCCTGAGCAGACCCTTGGCATAGACTGGAAGCGATGTAGTTGGAGCACCTGGCGCCTCATGATTTTCATGAGAGGAATAAGAGAACGAGAAAGAAAGGCGCTTCAACTGGACCCACAGCTTGTGATACTCTCATGCAGTATTCCTAACCGTTGTATGTCGTGCTTGTTGTGTATCTATTTGTTCTCCGTGCCTCTTTCTACAGTTACGCGTCCTCAAGGAAACGAGCGCAGGCAACATCGCCGCTCAGTCCGAATTGGTTGAAGCCAGCAGCGCGAAGAAAATGGCGCAGCAGGCTACCCAGATTCAGCAGCTGACCGCCGAATGCGACCGGCTCAAATTCAAGCTGAGTGAGGTGGAGACTCGCGCAGAAAAGAGTGCGGCAGCCCACGAGAAGAAGGTAGAAAAGTACGAAGCCGAGCTTTTCACAGCCAAGCAGGAGGCCAGCAGCGCGAGCGAGGTGGCACTGAAGTGCCGCAACTTGGAAAGCAGTTTAGCGGCCGCAGAAGCGAAGGTCAAGGCCGCTGAGGCTACTGCGGCAGAGGCAGAAGCCAACGCTGAGAAGGCGGCCGACGCTGCTGATCAAGCCCGCGGGGAAGTGGCCACGGCGCACGCGAAACTGGAGCAAATGGGCGGCCAGGGCGCTACTGCCGCCTTGGAAGCGGCGCAGGCTGAC